>Ga0265314_10002156_pt1 | contig 20579 bp, 19 predicted proteins | sample 4126metaG_FD_203106 | JGI IMG/M metagenome (GOLD analysis project Ga0265314, IMG submission 203106) | Rhizosphere microbial communities from Carex aquatilis grown in University of Washington, Seatle, WA, United States - 4-1-26 metaG | ecosystem: Host-associated > Plants > Roots > Rhizosphere >... | reverse complement strand
TCAAGTTAATAGCCCCATTCGAAATTTCAAATCCCCCGTTGCCATTCAGCCTTCAGTCTTTGGTTTCACCCCGGGAAAAACTCACCACTCGCCCCTCGCCACCAGCCCCTTGTCTGGTCTCATCTCAAATCTCCTTCAGCCTTTTGCCTTCAGCCTTCCGAAATACCCTTCCCCTAGTCAGGAATACCGTTCCCTTAAGCCAGAATATCCCCCCTCAAGCCGTAATATCCCCCCTTTTCCCAGAATATCCCCCCCGCCCATTTGGCTCGCAACCGATTCCACCACAGCCACATCCATCGCGAGACATCGAACCCTCTCAAAATGCCTTCCTTGATTATCAACCACTTGCGCACGACAACAAAAACAACTAGGAAGCTCGCCCTCCGGGCCGGAGCGCCCCCGTCCTCGGGGGCAGGAACCACAGAAGCTCATCCTGGAACCATCACCTGCCGGTTAAGGCTTGGCGGCCGTTACGCCCAAGAAATAGGGTGTCCATCGTGAACCCAACCCAAGAGCGATTCGCTCGCAGATTCTTATTCCTGGCCTGTGCGATGCTCATAAGCGCTCTACCTCCCTCGGGTCTCGTGCTCGCGTCGCCAGGTGAATCTGCCACCGCTGTGCCGCCGCCTTTGCGCGTCATCTACTTCGTTACCCGCGATCGACAGCCGTGTCGTGATTATGAAATGAGGCTGGATCGGGTGATGCGCGAGGTGCAGCGGTTCTACCGCGATGGCATGAAGGCGGACGGATTCGGCGAGAAAACCTTCGCCTTGGAGACCGACTCCCACGGCCGCTTGCGAATCCATCTCGTCTCAGCCCGGGAGGACTCCGCCTCTTACGGTCGGGACGCCAGCGACAAAGTACGCTCAGAGGTGAAGGCGAGGATGCTCGAACAAGGCATGGATATTGACCATGAAACCATTGTCATCTTCCAAACCCTACTGAGCTGGGAAGGTGCTAAAGCCATTGAGGTGGGCCCTTACGTGGGGACCGGCGATCATTTGAGTGGCACAGCCTGGGTCTATGATGACGATCACCTGGACCCGAGCCTGCTCGCGGACAAACAGCCCGGAGGTTACTACATGCGTCCGTGCTCAATTGGAGAGTTTAATTCGCACTATATCGGCGGCGTCGCCCATGAATTGGGGCATGCCTTCGGTCTGCCACATCTGGCTGAAACCGCGGCCCAACGAGTCAAAGGGATTTCGTTAATGGGGGGCGGAAACCACACCTACGGCAATAACCTCCGAGGCGAGGGGCGGGGCGCCTTCCTCCACCCTCTGAGCGCCTTGTGTCTGGCGAACATCCGGGCCTTTTCGGGCGACCGCCCGCAGGCTGGTGTTCGCCCAACCTGTAAACTGGTTGAGCTGAACGCAGAATTCAATTCAGGGGAGATGATCTTCTCTGGCCGTCTGCAAAGCGATATCTCCGTCCTGGGCCTCGGCGCTTATGACGACTTGGAGAGCATTCCATCGGATTACGATGCGACCGGGTGGGTGGCGCAATTGCAGCCCGAAGGCCGGTTCCGACTTGTGGTGGCAGAACTGCGAAAGGGAGCGTCCCAGTTACGGTTGGTGGTGGCTCACGAAAATGGCACGGTGACCGTGTTTCCGTACAACTACGTCGTCGACGACGCCGGTCACCCGGGTTTGGAGGCGTTCAGGCTCCGGCAATGAACCCAAAGCCCCAACGGCCTTCAGGATGCGGGGAACATCCGGCGAAGCCTCTTCGAACGTTCTGCAGCGCCAACTTTCTGGCCTTATCCCAGCCCGTTCCCGATACCCGACTCAGTCGTTGGAGAGCCTCCGAGGTGGCGATCTTCGGCGGTCAGTAAAGATAACCACGCACATTGTCTTCCCACGCCGCATCGTGCAGCCGCTCCGCCGCCTCACGGTGGACGATCTCGGTTTGTCCTGCGCCTTGGTCGGTTGCGAGTTTGGGATCGGTGGGAGGGAAAACCCGGTAAACTGTCTCCAACAGGTCCTCGATTTCAGCCGCATAACGGCGTCGGAACGCCTTGATCGTCGCTCCGTCCGGCAAGTCCCGTCCAAAGCTCTTGCGCAATTCCGGTTCCTGCTTGAGCCTCTCGGCGATGTCCTTGGAGTTGAACACCCCTCGCACGTAGCAGTAGGTGATCACTCCAAGCATGTCCTTCAAAGGCAATCCAAACTCATTGTCCTCCTGCTGAGTCGATCCGGAAGGCTGCGCCGCCGACTGCTTACTGCTTCCGTGTGGAATGGTCCATCATCCAAAAAACGTCGTGATTATTTGCCGACGGCGCGTTGAGGTTAAGCGATTGCCCCTTCTTGAGGACCGGCATCGTGCGTGGGTCTTTCCACTGTTTGATTTCGGAATGGCCATCGGCAAACGCGTAGCCACAGCCGCGGTTGTGATAGCTGGCAGGGTAATCCACAATCACCCACTGCGCGGGGCCGTTAGGGTAGCCGTTCATGCTCACCACCAGCTCGCCGTCGTTAATGCTGTCCTCACGCTCATCCACAAATAGCCAAGTGCCGCTCGGGCCCGGGTCAATCATGTCGGTGCTCTTTTTGTAGATCCTAAAACCGCTGGTGAAACTGCCAACGTCGGCCGAGTCGAACCAGGCGTTCATCGAAATGCTGCGTACGCGCGGATAAATGGTGCCATTGGCTTTCACCGTGCTGCGGTCAGCCGGACAGCGCCAAACGGCGGCGCTGCCCCCGCAGTAGGGCCAAAGAAGACTCTTGACCAAGTCCTGATTAACATCCCAATTGCTACGGTTGGCGCCGTTGAAGTCCAACGAGCCCGTTACCCACGGAAACTGGCCATACGACGGAGGCACCTTGTCCTGGTAGGTATCGACGTACATTTTCCAGGCGTACATCATCTGGTGTGTCTGTCCCATGCACAGGATCCCTTGTGCCTTGCTCTTGGCCTTGGCCAGAGCTGGCAGAAGCATTCCGGCAAGAATGGCGATGATGGCGATCACGACCAGGAGTTCGATGAGGGTAAAACCCTCTACCGGCTTGTGGGCGCGTCGTGTGTCAGGACGGGGCGCAGGCAGCATAGGTGATTAGGTTGTGGTTTGTCCGAACGCCGTTGGCGAAAGTAGCTCGGAGGTAGTGCTGATGCAAGCGGGAACCGCTAAAGGGGGGGCGCCCCGCGTTTTCCCCAGCCTCTCGTGCCACCCAAGTCTGCAAGCGCATCTCGCCTCAACCTGAAGCATCCGAATCGCGCGCGTCTGCGCCGCTTGTGCCGCACAGGGTCAGCTCTGCGGTCATCACAACGGTGCGCTCCAAGGATGCCTGCGTACGGACCTGGACCAAATGCCCTAACCGGCCGGTCACGGTGGCTTGCAGATGGATCGTCTCGCCGGGGCGCGCGGTGCCGAGGATCTTCACCGACCGCAGGGCGGTCAACTTGAGTCCCGGCAACGGTCCCAGGGTTGGATCACTCTGCGCCACGGCGCCTGCTAGTTGCGCGGCGGCCTCGATCAGCAAAACACCGGGAAAGATAGGTTCACCGGGAAAGTGCCCCTTCAGAAACGGCTCGTCGCCACGCACATGGTATTCGCCTTCACCGGCGCGCCCCGGATCTAAGCTCAGCAGCCGATCGAGGAAACGGAATTCGGGCCCGTGCGGCAGCGAACTTAGGGCCTTGGCCAAAAGATCACCGTCGCCCTTCATTTCCCCAGAGGCTCGGTAACTTTGAAGTCTGAGCCTAGATTCCATTCAAAGGTGTGCTGGTCGAGCGGATGGTTAAGCACCGTGTTGGTGAAATCGTTTCTCAGCTCGGAGCCATCACTAAACACCAGCGCGGTTGAAACCAACGAGAAGTCATTCGTCGCCAGGCCGATGCGGAGCTGGGTCATGATCTTGCGCGCAAACAAGCTGTTCGGTAGAAGAGTCAGCTCCCACGCTCCGTTGGTTTGTCCAAAAGACAGAAGGCGGAACTGCGAGTTGAACTCGGCACGGTTCCGAGGAAAACCTGCCTCCAGCAAAGAGAGGGCATCGCGCCACTGTCCGCCCCCACCAGCAACCGGATATCGCTCGGCGCGCTTGAGCAGGGGATAGACCACCAGTAATTCGTTGGTCTGGCGGAGTGCGACGGTTCGCGGGCCCTCGCCCAACTGCCAGCGGAAGAGGTTAGGCTTGGCGAACCAGAGGTGACCTGTCGCCACCAGCGGCTGGGTCAGAGTTTTGAGAGTTCGCGTTTGGACGAGGTCGGCGCTCCATGTTTGCAACTGGTTTTCCGCCGCAAACCACTCCGAGAGAACCCCGTTGGTGTCCATTGCCCGGGAAGTCGCCACTTGCAGGGCGAGGGCGATCAGGGAGACCAAGAGCCGAGGACGAACCATGATTTGCTACTATGCTAGCAGGGCAGGCCGGCTGTCGATGTTTTTGGATTTGAGCGATCCGTAAGCCTGCTCAGGCCAGAGCGGGACGAAGTGGTACCATTGCGTCGCGTGCTGGCGTATCACAGGCTCAAAGAGCCGAATGATCTCCTGGGTGAATTGAATGCGCGCTTCGCGGTTGTTCAACGCGGCGCGGTCATAGGTGGCCTCGGGCAAGACGTGAGCACTGTAACCCCGGTCTTTCCTAACGATGTATACGGGCACGATCGCACAGCCGGAGGCTCGAGCAAGTTCAGCAGCGGCGATCGAGGCTTGAAAGGGACGACCGAATAGCTCCACGGACACGGCGGTTGGTGGGGGAGGGCGGTCCAGCAGGAGAGCCACGCTGCTGCCTTGCTGGAGTCGCTTGATGATTTCAACAAACGCAAAAGCATCCTTGCCGATGACTAGAGTTTGAATCCCAAGCTGCGCCCGGGAAGCCTGACGCACCTGCGTGAGCCGATCCTCGGGCTCCGCCTGAGTAACGACCAGGAGCTTGTAACCCCGCTCGACCAGGAAGGCCCCGCCGAGCTCCCAATTGCCCAGATGCGGGGTGACCAGCAACACTCCCTTGCCCCTGGCCTCAGCGGCTTCAAACGTTTCCCAACCACTCCATTCGGTGGGACTCCGGGCCACCTTGCCGCCGCTTTCATAGCGCCAAAGATCGGCGAGCTTCAGGGCGAAATCCTGGAATAGCTGCCTCGCGGCTAACTCTGCAGCCTGGCGATGGCCTTCCATCACCGGCATCAGATTCTTAACCACGATCTGGCGCCGACGCGGTTGCGCCCAACAGTAAAGTCGCCCAAGGCACCTGCTCACGAGTTCGGCGAGCCGGGGTGGAAGGTTGCGACCCAGGAGCATACCCAACTGCCAGACTTTGGCGCTATAGAGAGAAGACGGCGCGTGGCTGTCCCGCGCCCTAGAGAGTTCGAGTGAGTGGGGGAGACCCGTGGATCGGAGGCGCGTCCACCAAAGAGGCAGGAGGAAAACGGATATGAGCATATTACAACCAATGCCCACGGCGCAGACCTGCCCAAGGCTCGCCATGCCTCCGAACTCCGAGGTGCCGAGGGAACCGAACCCGGCCACGGCTGTCCCTCCACACAGGAGCAGCGCCCGTCCGACGGAGCGGTAGGCAGCATGCGTGTCGCCCTCGTGCCGGCGCAGTGCCAGCTGCATGAAAATGCTATAGTCCACTCCGGCGCCAAGCATCAACGGCAACGCCATCAAGTTGAGCAGATTCCAGGACCAACCCGCCAACCGCATCACGGCAAGAAGGCAGAGACCGCTGAGTAAGAGCACCGAGAGGCTTAGGAGGATTTCTGCAGGGCGTCGGAAGGCGAGCCACAGCGAGAGCAAAACTAAAACGACCATGGGTGAGATCACCCACCAGAAACGAGCTGTGGCACGCTCAAGCACGGCCTCACCCAGCAGGTCCCAGCCGGACAGCACAAAGCCGGTGTCCGACAAGTCCTTAAGCCAGGTGGCGTGCGGAGAGATCGGCGCGCCATTGGGTGGTGGGAAAACGAACCCAGCAACAGCCCAACCTCCCTCTGCGCGAGCGACCATCCGGTCGAGAATCCAACGGCTGAGCTCGTTGGTCGGCCAGACCATCCGGTCCGAGCTCGAGGCGTGGTCCCACAGGTCGAGCACGGAGTCGGTTAGGCCAAGGGCATTCGTGGCGAAGCCACCAGCGAGGGCGGCAGCATGGAAAGAACTCCGTTGTGCGGCGAGCTGATGGGCAAGCGGCCGGTTCTCCTTTTGGAACTCGGATCGTGGCCACAAGGCTGTCGGGAGTGTGTACTCAGCGATCCAACGGTTGGACACGGCGCGGTCTAGCAGGGAGGTCGCTCGATCGAGGCGGGCAGCGATTTCGGTGTCGTTTGTCCCTTGCGTGATCAACCAGAACGGTTCCTGACCGTGAGTTATGAGGCTTTTGACTTCCCCTAGCGCCTGGTCGGCCAGGCTGTTACGTGACCGAAGCACATCAGCGCTGTGGTCCATGCTCGGTAAACCGAAGCTAAGCGTCACAGCTGTAAGGAGGATGATTGCCCCCGTAATGCCAATCGCCAGTTTTTCCGGCAGGATCGGTGCAGACGTCGGCAACGTGACCTCCAGACTTCGATCCGCCAACTCGGCTGCGAGTTGGCTGCGCGGACGCCGCCGCTCAGGGAACAATGGCGGCAAATAGGCAAAGAGCATGACTAGAGCCGAAAGTCCCACCCCTACGGCAACCAGCGTCCCCAGTTGAGCTAGGCCTGGCAGTCCTCCAAGGTTCAGGACTAGGAATGCGCTGATCGTGGTGACCGCCGCCCAGAAGATGGCTGGACCGATGGCGCGCCTAACTTCAGGAATGGTGGCTCGGGGTGAGGCCAGGGCTTCCTGGTAATGGACCACACCGTAGTCGACCGCTAGGCCAAGTAGGATTGCCGCGAAGCCGAGGCTGACGACACTAATGGCCCCAAAGAGCAGTCCTCCCAAGGCCAGCGTGGCGGCAAGAATCAGCGCCAAGAGCGTCAGCAGCCAAAGCATGGGTGTCCAGCGCCGATGAGCGATCCAGAAAAGGATAGCGATGATGCCGGCGGTGAAGAGCACCGATTCGCTCATGTCCCGCCTCATGCCCGAAGCGATTTCCGCCACGTAGGCTGGACGGCCGGTGTAGTGGAACACCACAGGGGATGAACCGGCACCAGAAGGCTTAACACCCGAGTCTATGATTGCTCGGATGGCCTCTATCCATCGTGCGCACTCAGTGTATGTCTGGAGCGACGGTCGGGCGCGGATGAACATGGTGCGCAAGGTCCCGTCGGCCGAGGCGAACATTTCCTGGCCGGTCACGAACGACGGCGTGCTTTGGCTGAGAGACTCTGGCAAATGGGTAAGCCCAAAGGGATCGTAGCTTAGCCGCGCCAAGTCAGACGGGGACATGGTGACCGCCAGATCCGAGCGTGTGGTTGCGACGACCTCGGAAAGTCGTTCAGGCGAGAGGCGGTTTGCGAGATCAGCGAAGACGCGCGGGGGCTCATTGTACCACAGGTAACCGACCAATTCGGTGGCCTGGTCTGGGTGCTCGAGCCAAGGCGGTTGCCAGACGACTTGTTCGACCAGTTCCGACGCAGCGCGTAGCCGTTCGGCTGAGGTCCGAGCCGCCGCCTCGGCAGCCTCCGCGTTTGGAGCACGGATCGTAACGATCAACTCACGGGCGTTAGAGAAGTGTCGCTGGTAGAGTTTGAGGCCTTCCACCACCGACAGATCATTGGGAAGCAGATCCAGGACCTCCACGTCGAACCGCAGCCGCGCTGCGCCGATCGCCAGGGGCAACGCAAGGAGCAGCCACCACCATTTCTTGGCCGAGGCCTTCATGGGGCCAAGTAGCCTTCCAACTGCTCTCCGGTCCGCCAGTTTTTGAGGGTCCAGGAGGCCGAGTTCGTGGCTTCGAATCGCCATCCGTCACCAAGGTGCGCGCCCAACAGGGCACGAGGCAAAACAAAGCAAGCGACACGTGAAGGCGGCCGTCCTCGCCGGTGCCAGCCGTGTGCGCCACCGGCATACTCGATTTCCCACTCGTCTTGAGTGGACCGTGCCGTGATCAGCGGAAACGGTGTCTTGGTCAATTGGCAGAAGATAGAGCCGTTTACATTGGTGGCCAGCAGGAGATCAGCCGCCAGTTCGGGTCTGCCGCGCTCAGGTGTCCAAAGGGCTTGGCCATGCTGCACGTTCCACCCGGGAGCGGAGAGGTCAGCAGCGGGCATGGGAGGAAGTGTTCGGCAGCCCGCGCAGGCGAGCATAAGGAACACAAAGTGAACGGCCTTTGCGGCGGCTAAAGGATAAAGCCTGCGGAGCAACCTTCGGATCATTCCATGGTTCCGGGGCAGGGCACTGCGCCTCACCCCAGGGCGAGGAGTCATTCGGGTGCCGCTGCTAGCAGTCCCAAAACTCCATGCCCACGGAGCGACGTGCCTAGTATTGTGATGTCCTCCTCTGCGAGCCTGCCGGCCTTGGAGTGGAGTCTCCGCTTTCAAACGGTAGTTACGTGGGGCGTGTCCTTGGCGGCTGAGGTCTTGGGCTGGGCAAAGGAGATTCTTGGGACGAGCGGGAAACGGGCTTGGATCTTCACGAGGAGGAAGAAATACGCCAAGCGCCAGCGCAGAGCCCAATGGCCTTCGACATGGCCAGCCAGTACTTCGATGACGGCCGAGGGCAGATCATAGTGATCGCGGGGCTGTAAAAAGAGTTCCATGAAGGGCGTGGTGTAATAATTCTCCACGACCTTCCAATAGAACATCATCCCCGTTCGCACGCGTTTCTCGTATTTCCGGAAGCCTCGCTTGCCGTCGTTGCCTGCGTCGAGGGCTTTGATGACTGCTTCCGCACCGATCTTTCCGGACCACATGGCCAGGAATACGCCTGCTGAGAAGATCGGATCCATGAATCCCGCGGCATCGCCTACCCTGACCAAACGTTTGCTCACGAGAGTCCGGTTGTAGTAACTGAAATCCGCCGTCGTGCGCATTGTCCCGGTCAGATGGGCATTGCGCATCCGCCGTTTGACTAGCACGCTCGTGTCGACCCAGCGGCGGAAGATCTCCTCCAGGCTTCCTTTCTCTTGAGCGAACTCATCCTTGTCGATGACCAGCCCCACACTGGTTTTCTCTGGTGAAAGCGGGATGATCCAGAACCATTTGTTGTCCAAGCGCACGATGTGGGTGTCGGTTACTGCCTCCCCAGGATCCAGTTCGACGTCGGTAAAATGGCCGAAAAGCGCGAGCTTGCGCCATTTCGGATGGACAATTCGAGTCCCTTCCTGGTTGCCGGTGACATTTCCTCGACCGCTGGCGTCGATGAGAAATGCGGCACGGAAGGAATGGGCGGCGCCGTCCGGAGCCAGGGCCTGGACCGTCACACCTGTGGCGTCTGATTCGAAACGTTGCACGGTCCAGCCCTCCCGCACGTCGGCGCCGCAGCCCCGGGCGTGTTTGAGCAGGACGTGGTCAAACACCGCGCGCTCGACTTGGATGGCTTCGGGTTCACGCGTGAACTTGCCATCCTTGAAAACGAAACGCGTGCCCAAGGACCCGTTGCCAAGATGGAATTGGGCCGCGAGCTTGCGGGGAAAACCGGCCGCTTGTAGTGCCGGGAGCACCCCCATTTCCCGAAAGATCGCGTGATTGTAAGGCAGGAGCGATTCTCCGATGTGGAAGCGAGGGAAGACTTCCTTTTCCAGCACGAGCACCCGTTTGCCGGCGCGCGCGAGAAAGGTGGCTGCGCTACTGCCGCCTGGGCCGCCGCCAATGATCAGCACGTCGATTTGGTTGGCACTCATGGCCTCGAAGATAGGAACGGGCTGTGTCGAGCGCAAGCCCAGCCAAAGAAAACGAGTAGTGATCGAACGCGGTTGCGCTCATTGGCCCGCGAGCCACTGAGTCACTCGCGCCTTGACCGCCTGGTCCATGTTGATGAGCGGCGGCCACGGCCGATTGAAGCCCTCGCCCGGCAGCTTGCGGGTGGCATCGATTCCAATCTTGCTGCCCAAGGCGATCTGGCTGGTCGCATGGTCCAGAACATCAGATGGCCCTCTGGTGAAGACCGAGTCGCGCTGGGGATCGGTGTTGGCGCAGAGGTGGAAGAGGACCTCGCTGGTGTTGTGCACGTCCACATCCTCGTCCACCACGATCAGGTATTTGGTGAACATCATCTGGCCCATGCCCCAGAGGCCATACATGATCTTGAAGGCCTGCATGGCGTAGGTCTTCTTGATGCTCACGAAGACCAGGTTGTGGAACACGCCCTCAGCCGGTAACGCAAGGTCAACGATCTCGGGGAAATTCATTTTGAAGACGGGGAGGAAGAGCCGGACACTGGCGCTTCCGAGGTAGAAATCTTCCATCGGCGGCATACCAACGATGGTGCAGGGATAGACGGCGTCACGCCGATGGGTGATGGCGGTGATATGGAGGGCCGGATAGAGCTCGGGGAGGGTGTAATAGCCGGTGTGGTCACCGAACGGTCCCTCGAGCCGTAAAGGCTCTTTCGGATCGACATACCCTTCGATGACGATGTCCGAGTTGGCGGGGACATAGAGCTCGTTGGATTCGCACTGGGTCAATTCCACCGACCTTTTGCGCAGGTACCCCGCCAGGAGGAATTCGTCCAGCCCATCGGGAAGGGGTGCAGTGGCGCAGAAAGCATAAACGGGATCGCCTCCGAGGAAGATGGCTACCGGCATGCGTGTGCCCGTTTCGTAGTAGCGGCGCCCGTGGCGAGCGCCGACCTTTTGCAGTTGCCAGTGCATCCCAGCCGTTCGGTCGTCGTAGATCTGCATGCGGTACATCCCGACGTTTCGTTCGCCGGTGTCCGGGTCCTGGGTGACAACGCAGGGCAGGGTGATGAATCGTCCCCCATCCAAAGGCCAACATTTGAGGATCGGGAGGTCGAGGAGGGTGGGGGACGGACCAGGCAACGCAGTGGGCCGTGAGTCGGTGCCGGACAAAGGCTTGTGCCAGGTCGTGACGCTGGGAATCGGGTCGAAACGATGGATGACTTCTTTGCACGGTCCGCGCGAAACGGTTTTTGGGCGCGCGTGGCGCAGCTCAAAGGCAGTCCCGAGGAGTTTGAGAGCCTCGCGCAGGCCGGTCGGCGGCTTGGCCTTCAGCAAGGCGCCCAATTCCTCAGCGACCGCTTGCACCGACGGTGCCCCAAGGCAGAGCGCCATGCGCCGCTCGGAGCCGAGGGTGTTGATCGCTACAGGAAAGGGGGAGACCTTGCCGTTGACAGTTGGCTTCTCGATGAGCAGGGCCTTGCCGCCGCCAGGTTTCTTCATCTCGCGGTCGGCCAACTCGGTGATCTCCAGTTCGCTGGCCAGGGGCTGTGCATGCCGAATGAGTTCCCCGGACTCTTCAAGCGTGCTCAGATAGTCGCGAAACGAATCAAAAGCCATGCGCCATGTTTATACTAAGTCGCGATGAAGATGCACGCGGATTAGGCGATCCGGGGCGCGGTACGCGGAGCGGAAAGCGGCCGCTTAGCGGACGACCATCGAAATGAAGGGCGGGACTTTCGCCTGCAGGAAAACCAGAAGCCCGACGAGCGCCGCCAAGGCCACACTATGGAGGAACACGTAGCGAAGGATCGGTCCCTCCTGGCCAAACCACCCGGTCGCAGTGCTGGCAACCACGATGCTCTGCGGGTCTACCATCTTTCCCATGACACCGCCGGTGCTGTTGGCGGCGCACATGAGAATGGGACTCAGCCCGGTCTGCTCGGCGGTGATTTTCTGGAGGCTCCCAAATAGGACGTTCGAAGCCGTGTCCGAGCCGGTCAACGCGACACCTAACCAGCCGAGCATAGTCCCGAAGAATGGGTAGAGAACCCCGGTCTTAGCTAGTGCAAGTCCAAGGATGGCGTCGGTGCCCGAGTACTTGGTCACGTAGCCCAACGCCAGCATGGTGGCGATGGTTAACAGAGAGAGCCTGAGCCTCAGGATCGTCTGTCCGTAGCACCGGAAGAACTGTCCGATGCTCAAGCGCATGGCAAGGGAGGCGAGAATGGCTGCAATCAAGATCCCGGTGCCGGTGGCTGAGAGCCAATTGACAACAAACAAGGCCTTCTCCGGCGGGGCATTGGGGGGCGCAACTGGCAGGACGCGCTGCACCATTTGGTGGAGTTTGGGCACTGCTAGTTCGACGCGGCTGAAAGCGGCCCATGGTTGGAGGTGCTTTTGGCCCCCGGAAGCCACTGTTTCACCGTTCAGGAAATCGCGTACCTGCGGGATGCCCCAGATGAAGATCATGCTCGTAAGGATCAGCCACGGGACCCACGCACGGACGATGGCCATATGGGAGAACTCGGGTTTCGAGGGCTCGGCGACGGGGCGGGGAGCGGCTGCCAGGGACCATTGCTCGCGCGGCCGCCAGACCATCAACAGCCCCGCGAGCGCGCCCATGGAGCACAATGAGGATACCAAATCCACCAGCCAAGGACCGTGGAAGTTCGAAACTAGGAATTGCGGGATCGCGAATCCAAGCCCCGCGGTTAACGCCGCCGGCCAGACGCCGATCAGTGCCCGCCAGCCGCCAAAGGCGCAGACCACCCAGAAGGGCACCAAAAGCGAAAAGACCGGTAGTTGGCGGCCGACCATGGCGGAAAGTTTCAGCAGATCCAGCCCCGTGACTGTGCTAATGGCGATGATGGGAGTGCCGATCGAGCCGAAGGCGACGGGGGCGGTGTTGGCGATCAGGGCCAAACCTGAGGCTTGCAGGGGGCGAAATCCCAAACTGATCAAGATGGCTGCGGTGACCGCAACCGGTGTCCCGAAGCCCGCGGCTCCCTCGAGGAATGCGCCGAAACAGTAGGCTACCAGGATGACCTGGATTCTTGGGTCAGGCGCCAGCTTGGCCAGGCTGGCACCAAGGGCGGGGAACAATCCTTGGTCCACCGTCAGCCGATAAAGGAAGATCAGGTTCAGGACGATCCAGCCGATGGGAAACAGGCCATACGCCGCCCCATAGGCCGCGCTGGCCAGAGTGCTGGTCAGAGGCATCTGGCAGACCCAGAGCGCCACCGCCATCGCTACGCTGAGTCCTAGGAGCGCGGAAAAATGCGCGCGGATTCGGAAGAACGCGATCGAGCCGAGCAACACCACGATGGGCGTGGCTGCCACCAGGGTGGACAGCAGCGCATTGCCCAGCGGATTGTAGTTTTGGGTCCAGGTCACAGAACTGGCCGAGACGACTTGCGACTTTTTTGTCGCTCAGCCGACGTTGGCGGCCAGCCAATCCAGGTACCTCTTGTTTCCGCCAGAGAGAGTTAATACGACAAACTCAGGGGTATCATACGGGTGATGAGTAAGAATGAGTTTTTCGAGAGCGATCAAATGGTCTTTGGTGGTCTTAATGACCATGAGGACCTCGGCGCTGGTTTCGAGTTTGCCTTCCCACCGGTAATGAGACTCGATGTTTGGGACCAAATTGACGCACGCGGCTAGCCGGGCCTCCAGGACCGCACTGGCGATGGAGCGGGCGATTTCCATATCGGGCGCAGTCACTAGCGCCAGGGAGAAAGACATGCCGGATTTCATCCCATAAGAAGGGCATGCTTGGGGCTCGAAGGAAAGGCAAAAGGCTGACGGGAGCCGCCCGAGAGTGAGCTTCGTAAGAGCGGATGCCGAGGTGCTAGCCGATAACACCTTCCCCAATACCCGATATTCTGGGGGGTTACGCCGAATCGTGGTTTCGGAGGGCGGTTGCCACCCAGCGGCGGCGAGGAACCGCGAAACGGAGGAGAGTGCCTCAAGGAGGTTGAAATGGGAGACGGTTCGGGTGCCGAGTTCTGTGTGGCCGTGGGCACGGCGTACGAGGCAGAATGGGTTCGATCGCTCTGCATATGGGGAAGGCTACCACAGCTCGGACCTTTTATCAACTCAGTATGTGATTTAGTTATTTAGGCCCGGAGTCATGGGCGGCTCGTGAATCCTGGCAGGGCGATGGGTGATCCCGGTGCCTGTTGGACCACGAGTCCCGCGCAGGCAACCAAGGCCTTCGTTCGGAAGGGGAGGTGGGCCAGCGATCCGAACCTGCGCCCAGGTCGACAAAGCGACAGCTCGGCTGTCTGGCTTACGGCGCCGTCAGTTTGGGGAAGAAACGGTGGGCGGTGGCACAGGTCGCCTCGGCGAGTTCCTCGAGAGAGACGGCTTTAACTTCCGCCGCCGCGGTAGCGGTATGGGCTACGTAGGCGGGTTCGCAACGTTTTCCCCGATAAGGCATTGGCGCGAGGTACGGGGAATCGGTTTCGAGCATGAACTGGTCCATTGGCGTGGCTGCCAGCGTCTCGCGGACAGTCGTGGCGTTCTTGAACGTGAGGATTCCGGTGAAACTTACAAGTGATCCGGTCGCCAGGACGCGCTGCATAGTGGCTGGATCGTTCACGAAGCAATGGAATTGGCCGCGCACTCGGGGTGCGTATGGGGCCATCAGCCTGAGCGTATCCTCGATCGCGTCGCGTTGGTGAACCACGCAGTTTAGCCCAAACTCAGCCGCAACCTCCAGCTGCTGCTCGAACACCTCGGCCTGCTTGGCCTTGAAGCGGGCGTGGTCGGGATCGTCAGGAGAGGGGGGTGTCGGAAGGTGATGGTAGTCGAGTCCGGTTTCCCCTATGGCGACCACCTTTGGATGACGGGCAAGCTCCCGGAGGGGGGGACGGATGTCTGCTGGTGCGCTGGACGCGCTGCAGGGGTGCCAACCAACGACCGCAAAGATCGACGGCCACTGCTCGCTCAGCCGGACCGCATTAGCGCTGCTTTCCAGGTCCGTTCCGATGGTGATGATACGTTGGACGCCAGCCGCCTGAGCGCGGGCAACAATTCCAGAAATCTCCTTCTCGAGCTCCGGATAATCCAAATGAGCATGGGTATCGTAGAGAATCACCGTGGCATGGATCTATTCGTTCGGGATGCCGACCAAACTCGATTTGGTGCGGATCCGATAACTAGAGCCTTTCGGCACATGTTGGGTGGATCCGAGGATCCGTCCTCGTTCGACAGACAGGAGCGTCTCAAAGGACGTTGGGCCATGGCGGAGCCGCTCCAGCAAAACGATGGTTCCTGGGACCAGGCTGACCACTGGGCCGTTTTCCCCCAGGTCGAGGTCGCAGATGGCATCCCGTTCGAGTCGCAGGCGATCGCCCTCCGAGAGCCGTTCGCCCACCCGCACCCGGTGCCATCGGCCGCTCTGGTCCTGATAGCTGGCTCTGCCCTCCATCGAGAGGGCAGTAACTCGCGCCTCGCCCAATACCCAATCGGCAGGGGACGGAGCCCCTCCTTGCGCCTGGGCTTGCGGGCTGGGGGCGTGCGATTGCGATGTGCTGCAAGAAACAAGCAATGAGGCAGTAACCCCAAGGGCTAAACAATCGCGCAGGCGAATGTTCATGGGCCTGGCTTGGACCTTAAGGCACCAGATCCGCTAAGCTCGGCTTTGGGAGCGGCCGGCCGATCCGGTTCGCCCGAGCGTTCGCTCACCTTTTTCGCCAGATTGTCGATTGCCCTCTGGATTAGTTCCTTGCGCTGTCGCCGCTGGTCCCGTCGAATGGCCAGCATATCCAAGGCTGCGGTGACCATGGCCAGGCCTGTGAAGGTAAAGCAGATCAGCCAATAGGCCAGAAAGGCCACGCCTCGCAAATAAGGACGCAAGAAGGTCTGCCCCCATAGAAGCATCCCGCCCGCAAGAATCAGGAAGAGCAGTCCAAACCAACGCCGCCGCGCATCAGCAGAGCTTTGCACACCCGCAAGATAGCAGCAGAACGGGCGGAGGCCAAGGGCGTGTTTGGCGGCAATGCGTCCCGCCTTCGCGCGGCTAGAAAACGGATGTCAATACCTACGGCCGGCTAGGCGTTCGTGACGGCTACTGGCTCCCAGCCCCTTTCACCCGCATCCGCAAACCATAGAGCGATTTGCTGGCCGTGATGAACAACATCGACTTGTCTCGCCCGCCAAAACACGCGTTTGCCGTCCAGGGTTCCTTCACGTCGATCTGCTCGATCTTCTTGCCCGTCTTGTCGAAGACGCTGACCCCGCGTCCGGTGAGATAGACGTTCCCTTCGCTATCGATAGTCATGCCGTCGGAGCCGAGTTCGCAAAAGAGCTTTTTGTCGGTCAGGCTCCCGTCGGACTGGATGCTATAGGAGTAGCTCTTCGAAGCGCCAATGTCCGCGACGTAGAGCGTCTTTCCGTCGGGAGTGCCAATGATGCCATTGGGTTGGCGGAAATCGGAGATCACGCGCCGCAGACCTTTGTGGCCGGGGGCCAAGTAATAAACGCACTCGCCGTCTTGCTCTTTGGGGCCTCGCTTCCAATATGGCCGTTTGTAAAAAGGATCGGTGAAGTAGATGCCTCCATCTGGCCGGACCCAGACATCATTGGGTCCATTGAGGAGTTTGTCCTCATAACGCTCTACCAGGACGCTGATCTTGCCCGACATCGAGATGGACCAGAGTTGGTTGGTTTCATCGGCACAGGCGAGAAGGTTACCCTGCCCATCGAAACATAGGCCGTTGGAACGGCCGCATGGCTCCAGAAAGGTGCTCAACTGGCCCTGCACGCTGTATTTGAGGATGCGGTCGTTGGGCTGATCGGTAAAATAAACGTTGCCATCGGCGTCCGCCGCCGGCCCCTCAGTGAACTCGAAGTCGCCGGCCAACTTCTCCAGCTTGGCGCCTGGGGCGATGATGCTCTCGGCCGCCTGGACACCTGTCGAGAAAACTGCACCCAGACATAACAACAAATAGTAGCTCAGCAAAGGGACGTAACACAGCTGGCCGTGCCGAAACCCGTCCGGTTGGAGTATTGGAGACAGGGCTTGGGCCCCCAGGTAGATTCCCAAACGAGCGGCGACCGGTGCTTGGCGACATGCAGGTTGATCTGAGGAATTCATAGGATACTGGTTACTGGAAACTCGATCGCATGGCAACGCGCAAACGCGTCGTCGAAGCGCGGAGTGGCGAGGATGCCACAGAAACCTGCAACTGGTAGATCCACAACAGGGAAGGGCAGGAGGTCCGTACCTCGCGCTGGGGGCGAAGCCTACGGGTGCCGTCCGGGGGTTTGTCCACGGTTATGCCTCTCCCGCCGCGGACCTCCGCGCTCTTGAGCTTCCTCCGACCGGGGCTAAGCTATTACCGATGACGTCCGAGAAACCTTTGTCCGAGCCCCATCCGTCCGGTGAGGCTTTGCCCCATCGTCGGCGTCCTCGATATGCGGGTAAGAACCCAAGGCATTTCGCCGAGAAATACAAGGAGCATGATCCCGCTCGCTATGCGGAAACCGTAGCGAAGGTGGTGGCCTCTGGGAAGACGCCGGCCGGGACTCATCGTCCGATCATGGTGCAGGAGGTTTTGAGCGTTTTGGTTCCGCGCCCTGGCGAAGTGGCCGTGGATTGCACTCTAGGCTATGGCGGTCATGCCGAGGCGATACTGCCCAGGCTCCTCCCAGGTGGACGTTTGCTGGGGCTTGATGCTGACCCGTTTGAACTCCCAAAGACCGAGCTGCGGTTGAGGCGGCTGGGCTTCGGACCGGAACAATTATGGGTGCAGCGGAGCAATTTTGCGGGTCTGCCTAAGGCGCTGCTTCAGGCCGGTCTCGAGGGAGTGGATCTGGTTCTTGCCGACTTGGGGGTTTCATCGATGCAGCTCGATGATCCAACCCGGGGCTTTTCTTTGAAGCACGAAGGACCGCTCGACATGCGAATGAACCCCACGCGAGGCCAGCCCGCCTCTTTGCTACTGGAACGGATCCGCTCCGACGCGTTGGCCAAGCTACTCCTTGAGAATGCGGACGAGCCCGAGGCGGAGAAGATTGCGACGGCTTGCGCCGGACACCGATTTGCGACCACCAGGGCTTTGGCTGACACGGTACTCGCCGCGCTCGCTTCCGGCAACCCGGAGAGTCGCCAGCTTTCCGTTCGCCGGGTTTTCCAGGCGCTGCGGATCGCGGTGAACGACGAATTCTCGGCCCTCGAAACCTTCTTAAGAAACCTCCCTGCGGTTCTGCGCCCCGGCGGGCGGGTGGCGATCTTGACCTTTCACTCCGGCGAGGACCGCCGAGTCAAAAAAGCGTTTGCAGTAGGTGTTCGCGACGAGCTCTATGCCGAGGCTGCGCGCGAAGTGGCGCGGCCGACGGCAGAGGAGTGTCGCGCTAATTCTCGGGCTGCGCCGGCCAAGTTACGATGGGCGCGGCGGGCGTGCTCGGGGGCCTCCAATGGGCTAGTCGTTGAGAGCTAATCGGTAGCCAACTCCCGGTTCGGTGACCAAAAGCTCGGGCTCAGCAGGGTTGGTCTCCAGTTTTTCGCGCAGATAGGTCATGTAGACACGGAGTTGGCCGATTCTGTCGGCCTCATTTGTGCCCCAGATCTCGCGCAGGATTTGGCTATGGGTTAGCACCTTCCCAGCATGTTTGACGAACAGATGGAGGAGCGAATACTCCGTAGCCGTCAGTCTAATCCTCTTGCTATTGACCTTTACGCTGCGGGCCGCCAAATCGACGGTCAACGCTCCGGAGCTGAAAATCGCTGTTCTCTCCGGAGGTTGCGTGGCCCGTTGCGCGGCGCGGAGGCGGGCCAGCAGTTCACCGGTACTGAATGGTTTGGTAACGTAATCATTTGCGCCGTTGTCCAAGGCCGAGATCTTTTCATCCTCATGCCCGCGCACCGACACGACTAACACGGGGACCTGACTCCATTCCCGCAAACGTTTGAGCACCGAGAGGCCCTCCATGTCCGGAAGCCCCAGGTCCAGCAAAACGGCTACGGGATCACACCGCACGGCTTCGGTAATCCCATCGTAAGCGGTTGCAGCCTCCACCACTTGATAGCCATTCCTCTCCAGGCAAACGCGGAGCAGGCGGCGGATTTGGACCTCATCGTCGATTACCAACACCGTGTTCTTTTTTACGTCGGGTGTATTCACGCGCTCGGTAGCGGAGTCTTGAGATCCTGTTCCAAGGGCATGCGAATTGTAAAGATCGCTCCACCTTGGGGGCGATTTGCGGCCCCAACCTGACCACCTTGCGCTTCGACGAACCCCTTGACCAAGGAAAGTCCCAGGCCCGTGCCGCCCGTTGGAGCATTGGGGCCGCGGTAGAATTTGTCGAAAACTCGGGGGATGCATTCAGGAGCGATCCCGAGGCCAGAATCCTGAACGGTAAGGAGCAGCGCACCGTCGTCAATGCGTGCGCCCACCTCGACCGAGCTGTTCAAGGGGGTATGGACGGCGGCATTGGACAGGAGATTCATCAAGGCCTGCTGCATTAGGACAAAGTCCATTTCCACCAGGGGCAACTTCGGGGCGGTTTTCGAGCCAACCTTGTGGCGCCGCAGGTCGTTTTTTGTTTCCTTCAGAGCAATGTGGATGAGGTCGGTCACGTCACACGGTGTCATTCTAGGTTTCACGTGACCCGATTCCAGGCGGGTGATGTCGAGTACCTTTCCCACTAATCGGTCGAGTCGTTCGTTGGCTTCCTGGATCTCGGCCACAATCTCTTGCTGGGATTCAGATAGTTCCTGGACTTCGAGGAGGTTCCCGATCGCGCCCTTTATGGCTGCAACGGGGGTGCGGATCTCATGAGAGACGGAATCCAACAATGTCTTGCTCAACCGCTCGGATTCTTCGAGGACTTTGGCCGTCTCGGACTCCTGTTGCAGGCGGTGGCGGTCCATGGCGAGCGCGATTTGCTGCGCGAAGGCATCCAATAATTGGCGCTGCGGCACGGTGAACCGCGCCGATTTGTCGGGCCGCACCGCGAGCACGCCAAGTTTGCCGTGCTTCGTCGCCAAGGGCAAAAAGACGGCCTCAGGTTCAACCTTGCGTGGGTGGCCTGAGGTGCTGCGAGTGGGACAGCCGTGAATGAAAGCCCAGGTGGCAAGGTCCCTTTCCGTGTCGTTCATCTGAAGCGTGCTGCCTGAGTAGAGTCGCCGCCTCTCCCGGTCGGCTGTGTCGGGCAGCAGCAGGGCGGCGTCCGCCTCGAAAGTTTTCTTCATTTGTTGGACCACGCGTTGCAGGATACCGTCGAGATCGGCAGCCCCCGCGATTTCGCGGGTTAAAAGGTAGAGCGCAGTGGCGTGTTCCTCGCCTTGTCGTTTGGCCCGCTCTTGAGCGCGGATACGAGCGGTGAGCTGTCCCAGCACCAGGGCGACGACGAAATAGGTTCCTAGGAGTATCCCGTCCTCGAAAGTGGTCACCCGGAAGGCGAATACGGGTGGAAGCCAAAAATAATCCCATAGCACCGCACTGAGCGTGGCCGCAACCAAGGTCGGCCCCCGCTCGACGAACAGGGCCAGCACGACGACCGCCAAAAGGAAAATCAGCGCTGTAGCATGGACGCCGACCAAAGGTCCCAGGAAGAAATTGGCCAGCGAAACCAGCAGCACCACCCCAACCGCGATTCCGTATTGCTGAAGCGCCGATCCGCTCTGGAAACCCCAAGGGCGATCTGTGTCGATTGCGGTGCGTTTCTTGTTGGGATCGTCCGACACAGATTCAATCCTGCCCTGCAACGCTCGCGCGGGCTGCGAACCAGCTGCCGTGCCGGGGCCGACGTTACTCGGTCGCACCCCGGGCACGGCAACGGTCCCAATTAACCTATGAAGTGTGGTAGCCTTCCTCGTTGTGTTCGGCCAGGTCCAGGCCGAGGGTCTCGACTTCCTCACTCGGGCGCAGACCGATC
>Ga0265314_10002155_pt1 | contig 20584 bp, 16 predicted proteins | sample 4126metaG_FD_203106 | JGI IMG/M metagenome (GOLD analysis project Ga0265314, IMG submission 203106) | Rhizosphere microbial communities from Carex aquatilis grown in University of Washington, Seatle, WA, United States - 4-1-26 metaG | ecosystem: Host-associated > Plants > Roots > Rhizosphere >... | reverse complement strand
CCACAGTCGAAGCCACGACGTCGGCGCTGGCGCCGGGATACTGGCCGGCCACCGTAATGGTCGGCGGCGCGATTTCCGGATATTGCGCGACCGGCAGGCGCAAAAACGCCACCGCACCGAGGATCACGAAGACGATCGAGACCACGGAAGCGAAGATGGGCCGCTCGATAAAGAAGTGCGAAATGCGCATTGGCTTTGCTTACTTCGCGGGTTGCGGCGGGCCGCCCGGCGCTGCCGGCGCCGCGCCCTGCTCTTGCGCCGTGACTTTCTGGCCGGGCCGCGCCCGCAACAAGCCGTTGACGATGACGCGGTCGTCGGGGCCAAGCCCCTCCTTGACGACGCGCAGATTGTCCTTGGTGAGCTGTCCGGGCGTGACGTATTTCGGCGTCGCGACGTTGTCGGCGTTGACCGTCATGACGAAGCGCCGGGCCTGCTCGGTGCCGATGGCGGCGTCCGGCACCAACAGTCCGTCGTAAGGCGGCGAGGCCGGCACGCGCACGCGCGCGAACATGCCGGCGGTCAAGACGCCGTTCGGGTTGGCGAACACGGCGCGGCCGCGGATGGTGCCGGTGGCGCGGTCGATGACGTTGTCGATGAAGTCCATCTTGCCGTCGTGGACGAAATCGGTTTCGTCGATCAGCTTGAGCGACACCGGCACGCCATCGCCGCGACTCGCCACGTCCTGGCCGCCGGTTTTCGACAGCCGCTCGTAACGCAGATAGGACGCTTCATCGAAGGTGAACTCGAACCGGATCGGGTCGGTCGACACGATGGTGGCGAGCAGCGTGGTGTTGCCGGAGGTGCCGCCGGTCACCAGGTTGCCCGGCGAAACGCGGCGGTCGCCGATGCGGCCGTTGATTGGCGCACGCAACTCGGTGAACTCGAGGTCGAGCTCGGCGGTGCGCTGCGCCGCCTCGGCGTTGCTGAGCGAGGCCTGCGCGTTGCGGAAAGCCTGCGAGCGCTGCTCGAAGGTCTGGTCGGTGATGGTCTTGTCGCGCACCAGTTGCTGGCCGCGCGTATAGTCGGCTTCCGTGAATGAGAGATTGGATTTGGCCTGCGTGACGTTGGCGCGTGCCTGGTCGACCGCGTTCTGGAACGGGCGCTTGTCGATGGTGAACAGCAGATCGCCCTGCTTGATGGTCTGGCCGTCCTTGAAATGTACGCCTTCGAGGTAGCCGGAGACCCGCGCGCGCACCTCGACCGAGTTCACGGCGACAAAGCGCCCGACATACTCGTCAAAGTCGGAGACCTGGCGCTTGACCGGCTTGGCAACGGTAACCGACGGCGGCGGCGGCGCGCCAGGCGGCTTGCTCTCCCCGCAGCCTACGACAAAAGTCGCAAGCGTCAGCGCGACTGCCGCGCGGCGCCAAGCGCCCGAACGTGGCGAATTCGGTGATTTTACGGGGATCTTCATAGGGTTGGGTCGCGTCTTCGAGAAAATGTCGCATTGCCGTGGATGGGAGTTAGGGCCACGTTACTGCATTGCAATGTTGGCGTGAATTGTTCAGCGCGACCGTGACCGAAATGTCGCAAGCCACTGCCGGCCGAACAAAGCAAGCACGATGCCACCGTAGACCACGCCGCCAACGGCTGCGAGCACGGCCAGGGCCGCGACATCGCTGAAGCGGTGCCATCCGGCGAACGCACGCGCGACGGGCGCTGCGCCGAGCCACAGCGCGATCGCCAGCGCCAGCCCCGCCGCGGCAAGCTTGAAGGATGAGTCCCGCAACCGGTCATCGACGCGGACAAGCCCGGCGCGCCATCCAAACCACACGACAAGGCCGAGATTGATCCAGGCACCGATCGAGGTCGCCAGCGCCAGGCCGACTTGCGCCAGCGGACCCATCAACAAGAATTTGAACGCGATATTGACCGCGGCGGCCATCAGCGCCGCCTTCACCGGCGTCGCGGTGTCGCCGCGCGCAAAGAATGTCGCCACCGTGCTGCGGATCAAGACGAAAGGCAGCAGCCCGAAGGCATAGGCCGACAGTGTGCGGCCGGCGGCCAGCGCATCGGCGTCGGTGAAGGCGCCGCGCACGAAGAGCGCGCGCATGATCAGGTCGGGCACGACGAAAAACGCCACCAGACAGGGGATCGACAGCAGCAGCGTGAACTCGATGGCGCGGTTCTGCGCATGCAACGCGCCGGAGACGTCGCCCGCCGCCAGCCGCCGCGCCATTTCCGGCAGGATCACGGTGCCCGCTGCGATGCCGATCACGCCAATCGGGAGCTGATTGATGCGGTCGGCGTAATACAAAGCCGACAGCGCGCCGGCCGGCAAGAAGCTGGCGATGATCGTGTCGGCAAACAGCGCGAGCTGCACACCCATCGAGCCGATCGTCGCCGGCCCGAGCGCGCGGAAGAACCGCCGCACATCGGCATCGAGCCGCGGCCAGCGAAATTTCGTCATGACGCCTTCGCGCCACGCATCGCCGCCGACCAGCATCGCCTGCAGCACGCCGGAGATCAGCACGCCCCAGGCCGCGGCGTGGCCGACGCTTGGAAAGAATGCGGCGAGCGCCAGCGTCGCCATCATGGTGACATTGAGCAGCGTCGAGGCCGCCGCAGCGGCAGCGAAGCGCTGCAAGGCGTTGAGGATGCCGCCATACAGCGTCACCAGCGTGATCAGCAGCAGATAGGGAAAGGTGATGCGGGTCAGATCGACGGCGAGCGCGTAGCGTTCCGGATCATGCGCAAAGCCCGGCGCCAAAAGATCGATGGTGGCCGGCGTGAACAACAGCGCCAAGGCCAGCAGCACGACCTGGCTGATCATCAGCAGCGTGAAAATATGGTCGGCGAAGATGCTGGCGCGCGCCGGTCCGCCCTGCTCGCGCAACCGCGCGTAGGCGGGCACGAAGGCGGCGTTGAAGGCGCCCTCGGCAAAAATCGCGCGGAAATGATTGGGCAGCCGGAAGGCGACAAAGAAGGCGTCCGCCACCGGGCCCGCGCCCAGCACCGCCGCGAGCAGAATATCGCGCGCAAAACCGGTGATCCGCGACAGCAGCGTGAAACCGCCCACCGTGAGCATGCGATCGATCATGGACGTTCCGCCATCGACCCCAAGGCCATCGGAATGGCTTAAGCCGATTCCCGGTCCGGGCCTAGAAGGCCGGCCGCTTACCGTCCCAACGCCCGCCGCACGGCGGCGATAATGCGCCCTTGCGTCGGTTCGTCGAGATAAGCGTGCATCGGCAGGCTGATCACCTCACCCGCCAGCCGCGCGCTCACGGCGACGCCGCCTTTGCCGACGGGGTAGTGCTTATAGGCCTGCTGCTTGTGCAGCGGGATCGGATAATAGATCGCGGTCGGAACGCCTTCCGCCTTGAGCGAGGCGGCCAGCGCATCGCGGCGGCCGCCGGAGACGCGCAACGTATATTGCGCCCACACCGAGGTCATGCCGGCGGGCACCGCAGGCGTGACGGCGACGTCGGACAGCCCTTCGGCGTAACGGCGCGCCACGCGGTTGCGGGCTTCGATCTCGTCGGGAAAGATTTTCAACTTCTCGATCAGCACCGCCGCCTGGATGGTGTCGAGGCGCGAGGCGAGACCGATGCGGACGTTGTCGTAGCGGTCGCTGCCGTGGCCATGCATGCGCAGGCTGCGCATGATGTCGGCGAGCTCCGCATCGTCGGTCATGACCGCGCCGCCGTCGCCGTAGCAGCCGAGGGGCTTGGCCGGAAAGAAACTGGTCGCGGTGGCGTGGCCGAAGGTGCCGAGCCGCCGGTTGTTGAAGGTGGCGCCGAAGCCCTGCGCGGCGTCGTCGAGAATGAACAAGCCTTCGGCCTGCGCTGCCGCGGCGACCGCGCCGTGGTCCGCCGCCAACCCGAACAGGTCGACCGGGATCACGGCTTTCGGCTTCAGTCCGAGGCCCTTGGCGACCTCGATGGCGCCGGCGATGCCTTTGGCGTCTATATTGAACGTCGCCTCGTCGACATCGACGAAAATGGGCGTCGCGCCCACCAGCGCCGCGACTTCCGCCGTGGCGCAAAACGTGAAGGACGGACAGATCACGGCGTCGCCGGGGCCGATGCCGCGCGCGCGCAAGCCCAGTACCAGCGCGTCGGTGCCGCTGGCGCACGTGACGACATGTTTGGCGCCGGAAAACGCCGCCAAATCCGCTTCGAAGGTCCGCACCTCCGGCCCGAGCATGAACTGGCAGTGATTGACGACCCGCGCGATCGCATCGTCGACGGCGCTGCCGAGCCGCCGGCGCTGGGCGGCAAGATCGATGAACGGAATCGCGGGAAGGTCGCTTCGCATATTCATAATTTTATCCGATTAAATCGCCTAGCGAGCGACGGCGCGCGGCACTTTGCGCTGCGCCGGCGCGGCGGTGGCGGGCCGCGCATCCAGGCACTGGATGGCGATATCGAGGCTGGCGACGCCCTCTTCGCCGGTAACTGCGGGCGCGTCCCCGGAGCGGACCGCGCTCATGAAGGCCAGCAGTTCGGCGCGCAAAGGCTCGGCGTGGCCGACCGACAGATGCCGCATGGAATAGCTGCCGTCGGGCTGGAAGCCGAAGCACTCCGTCACCTGGCGGGTCAGCAGGTCGCCCTGCACATACTTCCCGCGCGTCGCGACGATGACGTTGCGCGCCTTGAACGGCGTCAGCCAATTGGTGTTGATGTGCGCCAGCACGCCGGAGGCGGTGCGGAACTGCAAAAGCGCGATGTCCTCGCGCTCGGCGACGGCGCTCGACAATTGCGGCTGCACCTCGACGATGTCGCTGTCGGTGAACCAGCGGATCAGATCGATGTCGTGCACGGCGAGATCGATCACGACGCCGACATTCGACATACGCGGCGGAAACGGACCGACCCGCGTGATGGCGATGGACAGAATATCCTCGCCGCGGATCGCGTCCTTGATGGCTTCGACCGCCGGATTGAAACGCTCAACGTGACCGACCATCAAGGTCAGCCCGGCCTTGCGCGCGGCGTCGATGATTTCGTTGCCTTCCTCGACCGAGGAGGCGATCGGCTTTTCCACCAGGACGTGGACGCCGCGTTCGATGCAGGCGAGCGCGATGTCGCGATGCAGGTGGGTCGGGCCAGCAATCGTCACTGCGTCGAGCTTCAAGTCGAGCAGCGCGGCGACGTCCGGCACCGCGGCGCAGCCCAGCGTGCGCGCGACAAAATCGGCCTGTTTGCGATCGGGATCGGCGACGCCAACCAGTTCGACACCGGGCAACCCGGCGAAAACGCGGGCATGATTGCTGCCCATGACGCCGACGCCAACGACGCCGACGCGCAACGGTCGATTCGAACTCGGTACTTCAGTCTGCGTCATCGCGTAACGATGTCCCCTGCCATTCGTTAACTGCCCCGCCCTCACCTAGCATGATGAAACCCGGCTGGCGACCCTGCGGGAAAAGCCCCCGAACACGTTTTGATTCAAAGCGTTACAGTAAGGCCGCGGGGTGGCCGCTCAACGGCCATGGTAGGCGCGGTACCAGTCGATAAACCGGCCGATACCGTCGGCGATCGGGGTCGCCGGCTTGAAATCGACCTCGCGCATGAGGTCGTCGACATCGGCATAAGTCGCCGGCACGTCGCCAGGCTGCATCGGCATCAACTCGCGGATCGCTTTCTTGCCGATCTTTTCCTCAAGCAGGCGCACGACGTCCAGCAGTTCGACCGGACTGTTGTTGCCAATATTGTACACGCGCCACGGCGCCGAACTCGAACCAGGGTCGGGCGCATCGCCCGAATAATTCGGATTGCCCGCCGGCGGGCGCTCCACCAGCCGTTCGATCGACTCGACCACATCGTCGACGTAAGTGAAGTCGCGTCGCATGTTGCCGCGGTTGAAGAGCTTGATCGGCTCGCCGGCGAGGATGGCCTTGGCGAAAATCCACATCGCCATGTCGGGCCGGCCCCACGGGCCGTAGACCGTGAAGAAGCGCAGGCCCGTCGCCGGCAGCTTGAACAGATGCGCATAAGAATGCGCCATCAACTCGTTGGCCTTCTTCGACGCGCCATAGAGGCTCAGCGGATGATCGACGTTCTCGTGGATCGAGAACGGCATCTTGGTGTTCGAGCCGTAGACCGAGGATGACGACGCATAGAGCAGATGCTTGCAGCCGTGGTGGCGGCAGCCTTCGAGGATGTTGGTGAATCCGACAATATTGGAATCGATGTAAGCGTGCGGATCGACCAGCGAGTGACGCACGCCGGCCTGCGCGGCCAGATGCACGACATAAGGAAACCGGCGCTGCGTGAACAAACGCGCCATGCCGGCGCGGTCGGCGAGATCGAGGCGGACGAATTCGAAGCCCTTGAACTTGCCGAGTTCGGCGAGCCGGGCGTCCTTCAGCTTCGGATCGTAATAGGCGTTGAGGTTGTCGAGGCCGACGACCGCCTTGCCGCTTTCCAGCAAGCGCCGCGCGACGTGATAGCCGATGAAGCCCGCCGCGCCGGTAACCAGGATGGGAGCATCAGCCATGGCGTTCCCGATTTTTCTCTCACGCCGCGCTGTTTAGACGGGTAACCGGCTGGCACGCAATGGCTTACCCCCCTTGCGAGAGCAATTTGGCGTAAAGCGCCACGATTTCGGCGCCGATGCGGCGCTCGGAGTATTCCGCTTCGACGATTGCGCGTCCCGCAACGCCGAAGCGCCGCCGCAGATCGGCATCGTCCGCCAGCCGCGCGATGGCGTCGGCCAGAGCGGCGGCATCGTCGACCGGCACCAGCAATGCGTTGACGTCCTGCCGCGCGATCTCGCGGCAGCCCGGCACGTCGGTCGCGACGATCGGCCGGCCGCAGGCCGCGGTCTCGAGCAGGCTTTTCGGCAGACCTTCGCCGCCGCGCGAGGGCAAGACCGCGATGTGCGCGATGCGCCAAACGTCGCGGATGTCGTCGATATGGCCGAGCATGTCGAGGCCTTCGATCGCGGCCCACGATTCGACCTCTCTTTGCGGAATCGACGACGGATTAGCCGAGTCGGGTTCGCCCGCCACCACGAGCCGGATCGCGCGACCACGGCTGCGGAGAATCTTGTGCGCCTCGATTAGGCTGCGAATTCCTTTATTGGCGAGCAGCCGGCCGACATAGCCGACGGTCATGACACCCGCCGGTTCCGGAATCGGCGTCAACGCATCGGTATCGACGCCGGAGCCCGGAATGAGAAATATCCGCTCCGGTGAAATGCCGAACGCCGTCACCGCGGCGCGGTCGTCCGGATTTTGCACCAGCACCGCATTGCGGGGCCAGTTGAACAGTCCGCGCATGAGCGTGCGCACGGCAAATCCGGTGGCGCGCGCCCGCGCCGAGCCCGAGGTGAAGGCAAAGCCCAGCCCCGCCATCGCGTGCAGCTTCACCATCGGCAATCCCACACTGGCGAGCGCGCCGATGATGGCCGGCTGCACGCCGACATGGTGCACGACATCCGGCTTGAGCCGCCGGTATAGCGCACGGATTTCGCCGACGATGCGGATCAGGTCGCGCGGATGGGCGCTGCCGCGCCGCCAGTTCAGCGGATGAAGCTTGAAGCCGTAAGATTCGATCGCTTCCCCGCCGTCGGCGACGTTGGCGGCGACATGGACCTCATAGCCGGCACGCAGCGCCGCACAGGCCATCGGCAAGCGATGTGACAGGAAGTACCAGTCCTCGGTCACCAGATAGACCAGCACCGGCCTTGCGCGCGGCATTACGTCTGAAGCCATTGATTTTTCCGAGCGAAACTGTCCTATGCCGGGCATGCCTTCTACCATGTTCGCCACAGCGTGCTAATTCCAAGGGTCCCGGACTAGACCATGTGCGGCATCGCAGGCGTTTTGACTTCGGCAGCGGGCTCACGCGAGACGCTTGAGCGCGCCGCCGGCGCCATGGCGGATAGCCTCGCCCACCGCGGTCCCGACGACCACGGCGTCTGGAGCGACCCGGAAAGCGGCGTCGCGCTGACCCACCGGCGGCTGTCGATCGTCGATCTGTCGCCGGCCGGTCATCAGCCCATGACCTCGGCCGATGGCCGCTTCGTCATCAGCTACAACGGCGAGGTCTATAATTTCCAGGAATTGCGTGTCGAACTCGAAGGGCGCGGCGTAAGCTTTCGCGGCCACTCCGATACCGAGGTGATGCTGGAGGCGTTTTCCGCCTACGGCGTCACCGCGACGATCAAGCGCCTGATCGGCATGTTCGCGCTGGCCGTCTGGGACCGCCGCTCTAAGTCGCTGATGCTGGTGCGCGACCGGCTCGGCATCAAGCCGCTGTATTGGGCGAAATTCGACAAGCTTTTTCTGTTCGGCTCCGAACTCAAATCGCTGCGCGCTTATCCCGGCTGGCAGCCGCGCATCGATCGCGCCGCCGTCGCCTCGTTCATGCGCTTGAGTTACGTGCCGGCGCCGCTGACGATTTATCAAGGCGTGCGCAAGCTGGAGCCGGGCTCGATTCTGACGCTGCCGATGAACGGCGAGCCGCGCATCGAAAAATACTGGGACGCACACGAGGTCGCCCGCGCGGGGCTCAACAATCCGCTGCGCGCCAGCGACGCCGAGATGACCGACCAGCTCGAAACCTTGCTGCAGGACGCGGTGCGCCGCCGCATGGTCGCCGACGTGCCGGTCGGCGCATTTCTGTCCGGTGGCGTCGATTCCTCGACCATCGCGGCGCTGATGCAGACGGCGAACGCCGGACCGGTGCGCACTTATACGATCGGCTTCGATCTGCCCTGCTACAACGAAGCCGGCCACGCCGCAGCGGTCGCTAAACATCTCGGCACCGACCACACCGAGATGATCGTTTCGCCGCAGCAGGCGCTCGATGTCATTCCACGGCTGCCTGAATTCTACGACGAGCCGTTCGGCGACTCGTCGCAGATTCCGACCTACCTGGTTTCGCAAATGACGCGCCAGCACGTCACGGTCGCGCTGTCGGGCGATGGCGGCGACGAATTGTTCGGCGGTTATAACCGTTACCAATTCGCCGAACGTTACTGGCCCGTCCTGACGCGGCTGCCGCCGGCTGTGCGCCGGGCGCTCGCCGCGGGGCTGACAAGCCTGTCGTCCGAGCAATGGACTGGGCTCGCCGGGCTGATCCCCGGTCGCGGCGGTCTGGCGCAGGTCGGCGACAAGATCCACAAATTCGCGGGCACGCTGGGCGCCAAGGACGCGGCGGCGATGTATCGTCATCTCGTCAGCCCGGGAGATTCATCCACTTTGATGCCGGACGTTGCCGAGCCGGACCTCGGCGGGCTCGACACGTCGATCCCGGGCCTGGTCGAACGCATGCAACTCACTGACACCGTCACCTATTTGCCGGACGACATTCTCACCAAGGTCGACCGCGCCAGCATGGCCTTCGCGCTGGAAGCGCGCGTGCCGCTGATCGACCATCGGGTGGTGGAATTTTCCTGGCGTCTGCCGCGCACGGCGAAAATCCGCGACGGCGTCAGCAAATGGCTGTTGCGCGAGGTGCTCTATCGCCGCGTGCCGCGCGCGTTAATTGAGCGGCCGAAAATGGGTTTCGCCGTACCGCTGGCGGACTGGTTGCGTGGGCCATTGCGGGGCTGGGCGGAAACGCTGCTGTCCGAAAACCGCCTGCGCGAGGCCGGGCTGCTCGATGTCCGCGCCGTGAGACGATGCTGGGACGAGCATCTCGCGGGGCGCGGCAGTCACGAGCACCGGCTTTGGAACGTGCTGATGCTGGAAGCCTGGCGCGAAAGATGGGACTGCTGATGGCCTTGGGCTTTGCGCTGATCGTCGTCGGCTGCGCGGCGCTGTGCGCGCTGCTCATCGTCGCGCTGCGGCCGCTGCTGGGGCGCTACGCCCTGGCGCGGCCCAACGCACGCTCGTCGCATCGCGAGCCGACCCCGCAAGGCGGCGGTATCGCGGTCTTTGCCGCGATGACAATTGTGATGGCCTTAGGCGCCGTACTCGTTCCCGGATTTTTGAGCGACGCGCCGCGGCTCGCCGTGGTTTTCGCCGCGCTCATCGGCCTCGCCGTCGTCGGCGCCACCGACGACGTCTGGCCGCTCGCCGCGGCGCCACGCTTGTTGTTGCAGGCGATCGCGGCGGCCATCGTCATGGCGACGCTGCCGGCCGAGCTCCGGATTTTCGACGCCCTGCCCTGGTGGATCGAGCGCGCGCTGCTGCTGGTCGGCATGGTGTGGTTCGTGAACCTCGTCAACTTCATGGACGGCATCGACTGGATCGTGGTCGCCGAAGTCGTGCCGCTGTCGGCGGCGCTCATCGTCATCGGCGTCCTGGGCGGCCTGCCCGGCGACGCGACGATGGTCGCGCTGGCGCTGCTCGGCGCCATCCTCGGCTTTGCGCCGTTCAACAAGCCGGTGGCGCAGCTGTTTCTCGGCGACGTCGGCAGCCTGCCGCTCGGGCTGCTGCTGGCATGGCTGCTGGTGCTGGTCGCGGGCAACGGCCACATCGTCGCCGCGATCTTGTTGCCGCTGTATTTCATCGCCGACGCGACGATCACGCTGCTGCGCCGGACCGTCGCCGGCGAATCCATCATAACGGCGCATCGAAGCCATTTTTATCAGCGCGCCACCGACGGCGGCTTGAAAGTTATCGAGATCGTCGGCCGCGTCTTCGCGGTCAATGTCGGGCTGGCGCTGCTGGCCTTGGGCACGATGCTCACCGCGTCGCGTACCGTGCATCTCGGCGCCCTGGCGACGGGTTGCGTGCTGGTCGGTCTGCTGCTCCGGCGCTTCGCCCGCGGCAAGCGCTAGGCCAGCGCCTGCGCCACGGCGTCAAGAACCTGTGACACCGGCAATTCGTCGAGGCAGACGCTGAAACTCGTCAGCCTGCGCTCGCAGCCTTCCAACTGGCACGGCATGCAAGGCAGCGGGTTCTGCACCAGCCAGACATTGCCGCGACGCTGGATCGCGCCGGCTGCCGCCCAGGCTTCCTCGAGCCCGGCGGCTGGCCACGGCCCCCACAACCTCGGGTCGGTCGGCCCGTAGACCGCCACGGTCGGAATCCCCGTCGCCGCCGCCAAATGCGTCACCGAGGTATCGGGACCGACATAGACCCGCGCTTTCGCCAGCAAGCCCGACAGTTGGCGCCAATTGAACTGGCCGTCGACGCGCATCACCCGCGCGCCGGTCCAAACCTCGTCGAGGTAGCGCCGCTCCTCCGCCCCCGGACCTCCGGTCGCAACCACCGTGAGGCCGCGCGCGGCCAGCGCCGCGGCAAGATCGCGCCAGCCTTGCGCCGTCCATTGCTTGTAGCGAAAAAACGGCGCGGCGTGGATCACCGCATAAGGCCCTGGCGGCGCGGCGCCGAACGCATCGGGCTGCGGCGCGACCACCTCAGGCACGCGGGAAATGCCCAGCCCATCGGCCAACTGTAACATCTGCTCGACCCGATGCACGCCCGGTACGATGTCAATGCCGCGCTGGAGCAGCTTGTGCTTCAGGCGGCCGGTGAACCGATCGTCCACCGGCGCGACGCGAAAGCGGCCCGCGATCACGGCGAAAGCGGTCGGGCGGTCGCCGGATTGCGTCGATATCGCCAGATCGTATTGACGCCAAAGCTCCGCCGCGAGCGACAGGCTTTGCCGGATCGACGGCCGCGGCGGCATGGCGACGATGCCGTCGATGTCGGGATTGCCGGCGAGAATGCCGGCAGTGTCGGCAAATACCAGGACCTCGATGCGGGCCGCGGGCCAGGCGCGCCTTACGCCGCGGATCAGCGGCGTGGTCAGCAAAACATCGCCGAGGCGGCGCAGCGCAATGACGAGAATGCGCGGCTTTTGCGGAAGCTTGATCGGGCTCATGGCGCCTGGGGCGGCGGCCCTGCCGCCATCCGCCTTCTCAAGACGGCGCCGCCGGCGACGCCGACGCCCAGCACGTAAATCCAGCCCTGGCCGAAATCGAACAGATGCGAGTTGAACAACGAGCCGACGATGTTCTGCACCACCACCACAAAGCCGACCCAAGCGGCGAGGCCCCTGCCTTTAAACAGCAACAGATGTGCGAGCCACATAGCCCACAGCACCAGCGCGCCGACGAGGCCCAACTGAATGGCCACCGCAAAGGTCTGGTTATGCGGATTGCTGCTGGGCGACGCCGCCGAGCCGCTATCACCGACCACCGCCTTGGCGAACAGCGATGGTATAGAGCCGGTGCCGTGGCCGATCACCGGCGCTCCCCGAATGAAGGTCAGCGACTTTTTGTAGAACTCCATTCGCTCGCCCGACGAGTTTTTTTCGTCGCTCGCCTCGTACTTCTCGTAGTCGGTCCAAAGTTGAGTCGTCCGGTCACGCAAATTCGGCGATGAAAACCAGCCGAGCGCGCCGAGCGCCACCGCGGCGGCGAACAAGATGGCGATGCCTTTGAGGGTGAGCATCCTGACGGCCAACAGCGCCAGCAGCACAATAATGATCACCAAGGCGGTGCGGCCGGTCGCGACGTAGAGAATATTGGCGAGAAAGCCGAGCGCCAGCGCCAGCGCGCCTGCCAGCCAAGCCCAACGGCGGCTTTCATAGGCCTCGATCGCCAGATACAGCAGACCGAAGATGCAGGTGACGAACTCGCCGCTCTGCGTCGCCGCGTTTTTCACCGGCACCGCGGCGTCATGCGTGAACAGGAACGTCGTGCCCGGCCAAACATAAAACACCGACGACAGCAGCAACAGCGCGGCGCAAACGCCGAGATAGGCAGCGAACACGCAGGTCGCACGGTGCGAGCGCCGGAACTGCAGCAGCAACAGCGGGATCATCAGCAATTTAAAAAACGAGCCGAGCCCCATCCAACGCTCCAGCCAAGTCACGTCGGCCCACAAGACACCGAGCACGCCGAGCGCGACCAGAAGAACCGGCAGGCCGCCGGCCGGCGTCATCAGCTCGCGGCCAAGCTCGGTCCACTCCAATGTCGGAATCAGCACCACCAGCCATATCACCAGCAGGATGCCGGTCGCCGACGTCGACACCGGCAGCGACGCGGCCACGGCCACTGCCAGCCAATCCGCGGCGACGGTCAGGCGATCGAAATGTTTTCCGGTTCCCGCCAACGGCATCGCTCAACCTGTCGCTTTGCCCGCGCCCGCGGGCGTGAGCGATGAAAGCCCGCGCTGCGCCGCGACGCGATTGCTGCCGGCGATGCCGGCGAGCTTGCGTTCGTTGTCGTTCAACTGCGAGCGGTCCGCCTCGGCGTGCCAAAGATGGATCACGCCGGTGGCGAAGGCGCCATCCTTGCGTCGCACGCCGGCATGCAGCAAGCGCAAGATCAGATCGGAATCTTCCTTGCCCCAACCGCTGTAGTCGGCGTCGAAGCCGTCGACGCGGTCGAGGTCGCCGCGCCAGATCGCCAGATTGCACGAGCGCGCGCCTTGCCATTGGCCGCGCCGCAGATCGCGCAAGCGCCCCAGCGGCAGATGCAACAAAGCCGACACCCGGTTGACGCCGCCGGCGAACCGTTGCGCCATCCAGCGCGCCAGGTTCCAGGTTTCCGGCGTCAGCTTCTCGGCCAGCACCTTCACGGTGAGTTGCGGCGACAGCAGAACGCGGTTGCCCGTCACGAAGGCGCCCCGCTCCGCCAGCCGGCGATGCATCGCGACGAAATCCGGGCGGACGATGCAATCGCCGTCGAGAAAGACGCAGTAGGCGCCGCGCGACACCAGCACCGCGCGATTGCGGATTTCCGCCGCGCGAAATCCGGCATCCGCGTGCCAGACATGCTCGACCCGATGCCCGACCTTGGCCTGCCAGGCGGCGACCAGCCTCGCCGTCTCGGGTCCCGAGCCGTCGTCGGCCACGATCACTTCGAAATCGGCATCGGTCTGCCGCGCGAGCGACCGCAGCACCACCTCGAGCGCGTCTTCGCGGTTATAGGTCGTGACGATGACAGAGATCAGTTCGGCCACGGGCGCCCTTTTTGATGCGCGGACGATGGAGGCTTAACCGAAGTCGCGGGTTACGACAAATCCCTAGGGCGGCCCCGCCTCGCAATGTTAACTTGATCCCACGCACTCTGGATGACCTCAACCGGCAGCCTTTCGCCCATGCAGAAGATTTCAGCTTATATCCTCAGTTACAACGAGGCCGAGAAGATCGAGGCCGCCGTTTCCAGCGTGCTGTGGGCCGACGAGGTCGTGGTGGTCGATTCGTTCAGCGTCGACCGCACCGCGGAGATCGCCGCCGCGCTGGGCGCGCGCGTGGTCGAGGTGCCGTTCAACGGCTTCGGCGATTTGCGCAACCGCGCCATCGAGGCCTGCAAATACGATTGGATCTTCAGCCTCGATGCCGACGAGCGCTGCACCGACGAGGTGCGCGACGAAATCCTCGGGCTGATGGCCGGCACGCCGCCGCACGAGGTCTATCTGGTGCCGCGCCGCAGCTACATGATGGGCCGCTGGATCAAAGGCTCGGGCTGGTACCCGAATTTCCGCCAGCCGCAGCTTTTCCACAAAGACGCCATGCGCTACACGCTCGAGCCGGTGCACGAAGGCTACGAAGTCCTGAACGGGAAGCCGGTCGGCACGCTGACGAACGCGGTGCGGCAATTCCCGTTTCGCAATCTCGAAGAAGTCATCAAAAAGATGAACCGCTACTCGACGCTCGGCGTGCCAAAGATCGCGCACAAGCGCGTGTCGATGGCCGGCGCGCTCGGCCACGGCCTGTGGTCCTTCATCAAGCATTACATTTTCAAGCGCGGCTTTATCGACGGCTGGGCCGGCTTCGTCATCGCCTTCGGCAATTTCGAGGGAACGTTCTATCGCTATGCCAAGCGCTACGAAGAACAGCAAAACTGGCAGCCGCCGGCGAGCAAGCCGGTGACGCGCGAGCCTACTTGAGCTTGCGCGAGCGTTCGACCATCGAGGTGGTCGACTGGCCGGGGACGAGGTCGATCAAAATCACCTCGCCGCCGAGCGCCTCGACGAGGGCGTGACCGACGACGTCCTCGCGCTTGTAGTCGCTGCCTTTGACCAGAATGGTCGGCTTGACACGCGCAATCAATTTTTCCGGCGTGTCCTCGTCGAACACAACGACCAGATCGACGGCTTCGAGCGCGGCAAGCAGCTCGGCGCGCGCTGCAACCTGCTGCACCGGACGGCCGGCACCTTTAAGCCGCGTCACCGAATCATCGCCGTTCAAGCCGACCACCAGCCGGTCGCAAGCAGCTCGCGCGCCCGCCAGCAACTTGACGTGACCGGGGTGCAGGAGATCGAAGCATCCATTGGTGAAGCCGACGCGCAGACCCTGTTTGCGCCACTCGGCCATGTGCTCGTCGAGCAGCGCCCAGTCGAACACGATCTTTTCTTCGGCGGCGAGCGTGGCCGCCGGCAGGATGCGCGAGCGCAGTTCGGCGACCGAAAGCGTCGCCGTGCCGCGCTTGCCGACAACCACGGCCGCAGCCGCGTTGGCGGCGCGCATGGCGGATTCGAAATCGGCCTTCATCGCCAGCATCGCCGACAGCACGGCCATCACGGTATCGCCCGCGCCGGAGACATCGCGGACGCGCACCGGATAGGCTGGCACGTGGACCGCGGCGCCGTCGCTCACCAGCGTCATGCCGTCTTCGCTGCGCGTCACCAGCACCGCTTTGGCGCCGAGTAAACGGGCCAGTCCGCTGGCCGCGGCCACCACTTCCTCATCGGACTTGGCGGCGCTGCCGGTCGCTTCGGCTAGTTCCTGGCGGTTCGGCGTAATCAGGGTGGCGCCTTTGTAGACGCTGTAGTCGCGGCCTTTAGGATCGACCAGCACCGGCTTGCCGGACGCATTGGCGGCTTCGATTACGGCGCGCACGACGCGCGGCGTCAAAGCGCCTTTGGCGTAGTCCGACAACACCACGGCCCCGGCGCGCGGCATCGCCTTGACGGCATGACCGATCAGGGCGTCCTCAGCGGCGGCGTCGACCGGCGAGGCGACTTCCCAATCGGCGCGCAGCAGATGGGCCGAATGATGCTCGGAGACGAAGCGAACCTTGCGCGTGGTCTGGCGCTTGGCGTCGACGGCAAGGTGAAATTCGATCAGCGGATGAGTAGCAAGCGCCTTGGTCAGCGCGCTGCCGGCATCGTCGTCGCCGACGACCCCGACAAAAATACAACGCGTGCCGAGCGCCACCAGGTTACGCGCGACGTTGCCGGCGCCGCCGACCATGACTTCCGTGCGTTTGACCGCGATGACCGGCGTCGCCGCTTCCGGCGAAATGCGCGACACCTCGCCATAGACGAACTCGTCGAGCATCAGATCGCCGATGCAAAGCACGGTCTGTCGGCTCAAATCGGTCAGATGTTTTTCGAAATCGAACATGATTCACTTATATCTGTCGGCTGTATCGAGATAGCCGGTGACATATTGGCCGACGGCGGTCTCGAGCGGCGTGAAGCCGGCGTTATAACCCGCCTTGCGCAAATTCTCGACGCTGCCTTGGGTGAAATACTGGTATTGGTCGCGGATATTGGCCGGCATGTCGATATATTCGATGTTGGGCGCGCGGCCCATCGCCGTAAACATCGCACCGATCATGTCGCGGAAACTTTCGGCCTTGCCAGTGCCGACGTTGAAAATGCCGTTGGCCGACGTGACGTCGAGCGCCCAGCGTAGCACCGCGACGGCATCGTCGACGTAAATGAAATCGCGGCGCTGATCGCCGTCGGCGATGCCCTCTTTGTGGGATTTGAACAGCCGCACCGGCTGGCCCGCCTTGGCGCCGTCAAACACCTTGGCCAGTACGCTCGCCATGGCGCCCTTGTGATACTCGTTCGGTCCGTAGACGTTGAAAAACTTCAGGCCGGCCCAGCGCGGCGGCAGCTTTTGCTTTTTGACGACGCGGTCGACCAGCGCCAGGTCGAACAGATGCTTGCTCCAGCCGTAAAGATTCAACGGCTTGAGCCGGCGCAGCGCCGGCAACGACCAGTCGTCGGTGAAGCCCTGCGCGCCGTCGCCATAGGTCGCCGCCGACGAGGCGTAGATGAAGGGCGTGTTGTTCGCCGTGCACCAGTCGAGCAGCCGCAGCGACAGCCGGAAATTGTTCTCCATCACCAGGTCGCCGTCGGTCGCTGTGGTGTCGGAAATCGCGCCCATATGGATGACGGCGTCGAGCTTGCGGCCCTCGAGCCATTTCATGAGTTCGGGCGGGGGCACAAGGTCGGCGACCTGATGCTTGGCCAGGTTGCGCCATTTGGCGTCGTCCTTGCCGAGCAGGTCGTTGACTACGACATCGGTGGCGCCGGTCGCGTTGAGGCTGGCGACGACGTTGGATCCGATAAAACCTGCCCCGCCCGTCACTAGAAACATGCCGAACCCCGTTAAACAGGGCCAACCTTTGCCCCAGACAGGGGAAAGGCGCAAATATTAGGCCCCAGGGGCGCGCAAATGGCGCTGGAAACGGTAAATAGCGCGGATGGCCTCGAATCCCACCTCCCCCATCTTGATCGTGCCCTACGTCTGGATCGGCGACTTCGTCCGCGTCCATTCCGTGGTCCGGCTGCTGCGCGCCCAGAACCCGGACCGGCCGGTGGACATGGTCGCGAGCCCGCTCTGCGCGCCGCTGGCCGACTACATGCCGGGTCTGCGCCAGGCCGTCGTCATCGATCTACCCCGCCGGCGCCTCGGCGTGGCCCAGCAGCGCGATCTCGCCACCCGCTTGCGCGCGGGGCATTACGGCCAGGCCCTGGTGATGTCGCGCAAATGGAAGGCGGCGTTGGCGCCCTGGCTCGCCGGCATCCCGACGCGCACCGGCTTTGCCGGCGAAGCGCGCTTCGGCCTGATCAACGACATGCGCTGGGGGGAACGCGCACTGCCGCGCATGATCGATCAGATGGGCGCGCTGGCCTTGCCCAAGGGCGCGGCCTTGCCGGCGGATTGGCCGCTGCCCGAATTGCGCGTGCCGCACGATGAGATCGAGCGCTGGCGCGCCCAGCTCGGCCTCGCCGCCGAACCAAGGCCGATCGTGACGCTGTCGCCAGGCGCGGTCGGCGCCGGCAAAGCCTGGCCGGTCCGGCACTATGCCGAACTGGCGCGCGCGCTGACAAAAGACGGCGCGTCGGTCTGGGTGCTCGGGGGCCCAAGCGAAACCGCGGCGGCCCGAGAGATCGCCGCATCCGGTGGCGCGCGCGTGCGCGACCTTACGGGCACCGATCTGCGCAACGCCATCGTGGCGCTGGCCGCCGCCGACGTGTCCGTCACCAACGATTCCGGCCTGATGCATATTTCGGCCGCGATCGGCACGCCGACGGTCGCGATTTTCGGCCCGACCAGCCCGTGGCATTGGAAGCCGCTCAATTCGGTCGCCGCCATCCTCGAGCCCGAGGGCGACGACGCGGCCCGCCTGCGCGCCCGCACCGCGGGCAACGACGCGGTGGCCCATCACCGCACCGAGGATGTCGCTGTCGCCCGCGTCCTCGGCGCCGTTCGCAACTGCCTAACGCAGCAAAAAGTCAAATAATCGCCGTAACTTACGCCGTTAACGGTTGCACGGGCCCAAACCTGACGGGCCGCCCGTTCCGTGCTATCAAATCCGCACACTCAAGGATCGCGACAACGCATGGCCAAGCCCAAAGCAGCCGACCAACCGGCCCCTATGACCGATCGCGACCAAGCGGCAATCGATTGCGGCCTGCGCACGCTCGAATCCGAGGGCAGCGGCATCGACGCGCTGGCGGAAGCGCTGCGTAACGGCCTCGGCGCTGCCTTCGCCGCGGCTATCGAGTTGATCCGCGCCGCGCAAGGCCGCGTCATCGTCACCGGCATGGGCAAGTCGGGACATATCGGACACAAGATCGCGTCGACCTTCGCCTCGACCGGCACGCCGGCCTTGTTCGTGCACCCGGCCGAAGCGAGCCACGGCGATCTCGGCATGATCACCAAGCAGGACGTGATCCTGGCGCTGTCGTGGTCCGGGGAAACCGCCGAGTTGAAGAACCTCACCGACTATTCGCGCCGGCACAATATCGGTCTCATTGCCATGACGGCCAATGCGGAATCGACGCTCGCCGGCGCGGCGGACGTCGTGCTGGCGCTGCCGCAGGCGGCGGAAGCCTGCCCGCATAATCTCGCGCCAACCACCTCGGCGCTGATGCAGCTCGCGCTAGGCGACGCGCTGGCGATCGCGCTTCTGGAAAGTCACGGCTTCACCGCGGTCGATTTCGGCATGCTGCATCCCGGCGGCAAGCTCGGCGCGCTGCTCAAGACCGTGCGCGACATGATGCATTCCGGCGAGGCGGTGCCGCTGGCGCCGCTCGGCACGCCGATGTCCGAAGCCATCCTCGAAATGTCGGCCAAGGGTTTCGGCTGCATCGGTATTGTCGACGGCAACGCCAAACTGGTCGGCATCATCACCGACGGCGACTTGCGCCGCCACATGCGCAACAACCTGCTCGATGCGCTGGTCGACGACGTCATGACGCGCAAGCCCAAGACCGTGCGTCCCGATCAGCTGATCAGCGAGACGCTGGACATCCTCAACTCTCTGAAAGTCACCGCACTATTTGCGGTCGAGGCCGGCAAGCCGGTCGGGGTCATCCACGTCCACGACCTGTTGCGCGCGGGAGCTGCGTGAACCGTTTCAATTTGACCTGAATCAATGTCGCTTCATGCCCGTCGGCTCTGATGAGCCGTGAAGCTGGGGGGCATCATGCGCACACAAGTGGGTATCATCGGCGGCGGACCGTCCGGTCTGCTGCTGTCGCAACTGCTGCATTTGCAGGGCATCGAAACCGTCGTTCTGGAACGCCAGAGCCGCGAATACGTGCTCGGCCGCATCCGCGCCGGCGTGCTCGAGCACGGTTTCGCCAAGCTGATGCGCGAGGCCCAGGTCGGCGCGCGCATGGATGCCGAAGGCGAAATCCATCACGGCTTCGACATCGCTTATGACGGACTGCGCCATCATGTCGACTTGCATGGTCTGACCGGCGGCAACTCGGTCATCGTTTACGGGCAGACCGAGCTGACGCGCGACCTCTACGAGGGACGCGACCGCCTGGGCGGCATCGTCATTCACAACGCCGAAGACGTGAAACCGCATGACTTCGATGGCAACAAGCCTTACCTGACGTTCCGCAAGGGCGACGATGTCGAACGCGTGCACTGCGACTTCATCGTCGGCTGCGACGGCTTCCACGGCGTCAGCCGCAAGTCCATTCCGGGCGGCGAGATCGTCGAACACGAACGCATCTATCCATTCGGCTGGCTCGGCGTCTTGTCGCGCACGCCGCCGATTTCCAAAGAACTGGTCTATGTACGCCACGAGCGCGGTTTTGCGCTGTGCTCGCTGCGGTCGCGCATGCTGAGCCGCTACTACGTGCAATGCCCGCTGGAAGACACCGTCGAAGACTGGCCGGACGACCGCTTCTGGGAGGAACTGACCCGGCGGCTGCCGTCCGATATCGCCGGCGATCTGGTCACCGGCCCGTCGATCGAAAAGAGCATCGCCCCCTTGCGCAGCTTCGTCGCCGGGCCGATGCGCCACGGCCGGTTGTTCTTGGCCGGCGACGCCGCGCATATCGTGCCGCCGACCGGCGCTCGCGGCCTCAACAGCGCCGCGTCCGATATCTATTATCTCTACCATGCCATGCTGGATCACTATCATCGCGACGACGACAAGGGGCTGGAGGCTTATTCCAACAAGGCGCTGGCGCGCGTCTGGAAAGGCCAGCGCTTTTCCTGGTGGATGACCAATTTGCTGCACC
>Ga0265314_10002154_pt1 | contig 20589 bp, 17 predicted proteins | sample 4126metaG_FD_203106 | JGI IMG/M metagenome (GOLD analysis project Ga0265314, IMG submission 203106) | Rhizosphere microbial communities from Carex aquatilis grown in University of Washington, Seatle, WA, United States - 4-1-26 metaG | ecosystem: Host-associated > Plants > Roots > Rhizosphere >... | reverse complement strand
CATGCCGACAACACTGACGCAGGATCTGGCGCTTTACGAAGAGATCGCGGAGCTGAAAACGCAGCGCAACGCGGTGATGCTCGCGCATTATTACCAGGACGGCGCGATCCAGGAGATGGCTGATTTCACCGGCGATTCGCTCAAGCTCGCGCGCGCAGCGGTCAAAGTCACCAACCCGGTGATCGTCTTCTGCGGCGTGCATTTCATGGCTGAGACCGCCAAGATTCTCAACCCGGACAAAACCGTGTTGCTGCCTGACCTCTCCGCCGGATGCAGTCTCGCCGACTCCTGCCCCGCGCCCGCGCTGAAAAAGTTTCAGGACGAACTGCGCGCCAAAGGCGTGAAATTTCAGACCGTGACCTACATCAATTCCACCGCGGCGACAAAAGCGCTCTCGGACTGGATCGTCACCAGCGGAAACGCGCGCGAAATCATCGACCGCGTGCCGAAGGAGTACACGATTCTCTTTACGCCCGACGAACACCTCGGCCGCTACCTGATGGAGGAAACGAAGCGCCCGTTCATCCTGTGGAAGGGCAGCTGCATCGTCCACGAAGCGTTCTCGGTCCTCGATCTGATCAAATTGAAGAAGCAGAATCCGAAGGCGCTCACGCTTGCGCATCCCGAGTGCCCGCAGAACATGCTCGAACAGGCCGACAAAGTCGGCGGCACCGAAGGCATGCTGAAATTCGTCGATTCCAAAAAGGAACCGACGACATTCCTGGTCGCGACCGAACCCAACATGATCTGGCAGTTCGAGAGCCGCTTTCCGCAACACACATTCCTTCCGGTGCCGGGCATCGCCTGCGCCTGCAACGCCTGCCCGCACATGGCCAAGAACACGATCGAAAAAATCCGCGACTGCCTTCGCGACATGAAACCGCAGATCGACTGGCAGCCCGAATTCAACGCTGCCGAAGCCGTGATCCGCAAAAGCCTGCTGGAAGGCGCGAAAGACTAGTCAAATTTCTTTACTACCATTTCCCCTTAGGCAGTATTTCGTTACCAGCCCAATTCCTTGGTAAAGATATCTTGACTTAATAAAATAATAGTAAAGAATACTTTACCAGCCTATTTAGACCGGAAAGGAGACTTTACCAGCATGAAACGCGAAACAGGCGCCTATGAAAGCATCTCCTTTGGCGAGGAGACCGCGCGGGCGTTCATTCCTCATCCTCTGCCACCGTCGACTCCGGCGCTGCAGATGAATGCCCGGCGGAACGCGCTTCTGGCCGAGGCGCTTTCGTCCATCAGCCGCCTGGCCGTCGCGGAGACCATGGTCCCGAGCCACGACTGGTTCCTCTATGGCTACACGCGCAAGGAAGCGTTGATCTCGTCGCAGATCGAAGGGACACAGGCAACCTTTCAGGATGTCGCGAAATTCGAGGCGACGCGGGAAGGCGAAAATCCCGCGGATATCGAGGAGGTTTGCAATTACGTCGATGCCCTGAACTACGCGCGCGCCGAGATGGCTTCGCCGAAGGGCCTGCCCATCAGCACGCGGCTGCTGTGCGGAATTCACCTGCGGCTGATGCGGGGTGTTCGCGGCGCGGAGAAGCAGCCCGGACACCTGCGCAACCGCCAGAACTGGATCGGCGGCGCGAAGCCGGGCAGCGCCATTTTTGTGCCGCCGCCGCATACAGCAGTGCCGGCGGCGCTCGCGAAATTGGAGCGTTGGATCCATGCAACGGACCCGCTTCCTGCGCTGGTTCGTGCCGGGCTGGCTCACGCTCAGTTTGAAACCATTCATCCGTTCCTGGATGGAAACGGCCGCGCGGGCCGGCTGCTGATCACGCTGCTGGTTGAGCACTGGGGATTGTTGAAATCCCCGCTGCTCTATCTCAGCCTCGCGTTTAAGCGCCATCAGCCGGAGTATTACCGGCGGCTGTCGCAGATTCGCACGGCGGGCGACTGGGAAGGCTGGACGGAGTTTTTCCTGGCGTGCGTCCGGGAGGCTGCTGACGACGGAGTCGACAGCGCGACGCGTATTTTTGCGCTGATTGATGCCGACCGACGGCGCCTGATTCGCAACGCCCGGACGACAGTCGCGGGAGTGCGCCTGCACGATCTCCTGATCCAGAATCCGATGCTCACGCTGGCGCGCACAACGCGGCTGCTCAAAACGACCAAGCCCACGGCGATCAAAGCCATCGCCTCGCTGCAAAAGTGCGGAATTCTGCATGAGATTTCAGGCCGGCGGCGGGACCGCATCTACTCGTACCGCGCCTATCTCGCCATCCTCGAGAAAGACACGCTGCTCGAGAATTGATATGGAAAAAGCCCGGATGATTTCTCATCCGGGCTTTATCTTTTCCGCCTTCTGTTTTCGCCTACTGCATTCTGTCCGTTACTTTCCCGCGTCGAGACAGATGCCTTCCTTCAAGTTGCGGGCGAAGATCTTTCCATCAGCGACGACGGCCATCGTCCAGAATTTGTTTCCGCCCAGTGGCTGCGCGCGCGCTTTTTCGACATACTCTTTCGGATTTGCTTCGACGAGCACCAACGGTCCCTGGTCGCCCTGCACCAGAATATGATCGCCACCCACGAGAACCGTGCCGCCGCCCGAACCGAAGCCGGGCTTCGACCACATTTCTTTGCCAGTCGCGATCTCGATGCACTTCAGCGGCGCCGTACCAAACTGCTTGAAGCCGAAGATGCCGTAAAGGTAGCCGTCTTTGCAAACCGGCGTCGTCCAGTGATTCGCCAGCTCGTTGCCCGGCGTCTGCCACAGTCCAGTCGCTTTAAACGCGTTGCCTTCTTTCGTGATGCGGCACGCCGCGCTGCCCACGCCGTAACCGGCCGAGCAGTAGACGATGTCTTTGTAAACGATCGGATCGCTGGCCGTCGAGACCGCCCACTTGTGAGCGAAGCGCCAGAGTTCCTTGCCGGTTTCGGGAACGACCGACACCAGTCCGGACTTGGTAAAGAAAATAATCTGTCGGACATCGTGAATCGTCGCCGGCACCGCCGACGCGTGCGTCAGCAATTCATCGGTGCCTTTCCAGACGATGTTTCCGGACTTCTTGTCGATGCCCAGCAGGCCTTCGCCCTTGCCGCCGCCATTCACAAAAATCAGATTGCCGTCGAGCGTCGGCGAAGCGGCGCTGCCCCAGGCGCTAATGCCGGCCGTGGCGAGCTGTGCTGTGCCGCCGGCTTCTTTGGCGAGATCCTTCTTCCAGACTTCTTTGCCGTCGGCGGCGTTCAAGCAGGCCAGCTTCAAATACGTCCCCAAAACATAAACGTGTTCGCCATCAATGGTCGGCGTCGTGCGCGGACCGTTGCCGCCCTGCTTTTCAAAAATCGTTTTGTCGATCGGTGTGGCCCAGAGTTCCTTGCCGCTCTTTTCGTCGAACGCGACACACACTTCGTCGCCGCCGCGTTCGATAAAAATGAACGCCTTGCCGCCGGCCACCGCGAACGAGCCAAAACTCTCGCCGATCGGCGCCTTCCAAAGCATCTTCGGCCCTTCCTTGGGCCACGTCGTGGCAACGGTTTCAGCAGTCGAACCGTCATGGTTCGGGCCGCGGTACTGCGGCCAATCGCTGGCGCCCGCGATTCCGGCGCTGAGCGCCAGGATCATCACACTGGTCAAACGTTTCGACATGTTTAGTTTCTCCTGAAATGAAAAGGCTTTTTTACCACTGCGAAGCACTGGATTCCAAAGCAGATTCCTAGACAAAATCTGCACAACGCGCCGCAAAGCATTTATGTATCATGCGTGCAAAGTCACTACGAGGAACGACGTCTGTGCCGTCTGAAACATTCAATATTGCCCAGTTTCTCCCGGCGATGGCCGCGTCTGCGCCAGACCGCAAAGCCGTCATTTGCGAACACGCACCCGATTCTCTCGGCCGCACCTCCCTCTCCTTTAAGGAGCTGAACGCCGACAGCGACGGTCTGGCGTGGGGACTTTCGCGAAACGGTTTGAAAGCCGGCCAGCGCACGCTCGTTCTCGTCCGCCCCGGACTCGATTTCATCAGTCTGACCTTTGCGCTGTTCAAACTCGGCGCCGTTCCCGTGCTGATCGATCCGGGAATGGGGAAAAAGAATCTGCTCGATTGCATCAAGCAAGTCCGGCCCGAAGCGTTCATCGGCATTTCACTCGGCCACGCGCTGCGCGTGCTGAAAGGCAGCGCCGCATTCGCCGAAGTGAAGCTGAATGTCACCGTCGGGCGACGCTGGTTTTGGGGCGGAAAAACACTGGCGCAGATTCGCGAAGCCGAAAATACGACTGAGCCGTTCCCGCTCGCGCCGACCACGAACGACTCACCCGCCGCGATTTTGTTCACGACCGGAAGCACCGGCATTCCCAAAGGCGTCTGCTACAAGCACGGCATGTTCGGTGCGCAAGTGACGGCGATTCGCGCGCAGTACGGCATCGAACCGGGCGAAGTCGATCTGCCCGCGTTCCCGCTCTTCGCTCTGTTTTCGACGGCGCTCGGCACAACCTGCGTCATTCCCGACATGGATCCGACGCGCCCGGCGCAGTGCGATCCGGAAAAAATCGTGCACGCGATTCAGAAGCACAAGGTCACCTACACATTCGGTTCGCCGTCGATCTGGAAACGCGTCGGCCCATATTGTCTCGAGAAAAAAATCACGCTGCCGACGCTCAAACGCATTCTGATGGCCGGCGCGCCCGTACGCGGCGAAGTTCTCGCGCCGTTCGCGAAAATCCTCGGCCCAGATGCCGACACGCACATCCCCTACGGCGCCACCGAATCGCTCCCCGTCTGCAGCATCCGCGGCAGCGAAGTCCTGCGCGAAACGTGGGACCTCACCCGGCAGGGCAAAGGACACTGTGTCGGGCGACCGCTTCCGGGAAATATGGTGCGCATCATCCGCCCCGACGAATTTCGGATTGCGGATTGCGGAATGCGGAATGGTCCCGTGGACGTCTGGGACGAGGCGCGCGTGCTGCCCACCGGAGAAATCGGCGAGATTGTCGTCAAAGGCGACGTCGTCACGCACGACTATTTCGAAATGCCCGAGCAGACTCAGAAGGCCAAGATCTACGAGCGCCGCGATCAGGATTTTGCCGTCTGGCACCGCATGGGCGACATGGGCTACTTCGACGAAAAAGGCCGCCTCTGGTTTTGCGGACGCAAAGCGCATCGCGTGATCATGGAATGCGGGAAAGTACTGTATAGCGTGTGCGTGGAAGGCATTTTTGATCGCGAAATTCAGAAAATCTGTCGCGAATGGCTTCCGTCGGAATTGAAAGATCGAGCGACTGCGCGAACGGCACTGGTCAGCGTACAAAGAAAACCAGTGATTGTAATCGAGATGTTTACTTCACCCGCACTTCCAAAAAGCGCCGCGTTTCGCATTGCGCCACTTATCGATTCACTAAAAGAGCATCCGATCGTCGGATCAATCAGGGAATTTTTATTCTATCCAGAATTCCCCGTCGACATCCGCCACAACGCGAAAATCAACCGCGAAGAACTCGCACGCTGGGCCGAAAAAGAAATAGCGAAGCGCTGAAATAAATGAGCGCGAAAGCGCTCACCGCAGTTCCCCTCTCCCCTTGCAGGAGAGGGCCGACGTGAGCCGGCTGTTGCGGCGAACGCGGGGTGAGGGGTGCAGTTCACTTCCCATCATTCACACAAAACCACATCGCGCGCATCGCGTGACCGCTGCTGCCCTGATTTTTTTCTTCCGAGATTTTCAGGGCGAGCGTGTGTTTTCCCGGCGCGAGCGCATCGGCGAACATCACCGTGCGCGGGTAGTGCAACCCGCCGCTGAAACCGTGATAAAGCACGACCTTTGCCGCCGCGCCGCCATCGACGCTCGCTTCCACCGTGCCGGCGTCCGGCCCGGCAACGATGTACGCGCCGATGCAACTGCCGGTGAAATCCACCGTCAGTGCCGCGCCGGGCTTCGTGCCTTCCAGCATCGGAATTTTCGTGAAACGGTCGCGCTTACCGCCCTTCAGCGCAGCCCAATCGGGAATCTGAATTTTCCAATCGTCCGCAATCTTCGCTTCCTTCGGATCGAGAAAACGACCGCCACCATAATTCATTTCGTCGAGCGTTTTTGCGGGCATTGCGTAATCTTTTGCGGCCGCATCGGCGGGCAGCGTTCCGCCCCAGCATTCGTCGAGCAGTTTGCCGATCATGTCGGCGGCGATGCGGTTGCCGAATGGCGCGGGATGCACACCGCCGTACTTCTTCCAATCAAATTCGCCCGCTTCCATGCGCGCGGAAACTTCGCGCGCCAAGTGGATGCTTGGGACATTGTAGTGCACGGCGACTTCTTCATGCGCCGCCACCGGCAGCGGCGCCTCGCCCTTCTTGTAGCATTCGATGGAGTGCTCGTTGAGAAAATACGTGATCACGATCTCGGCCTTCGGGTTGTGTTGGCGCAAATGGCGCACGATGCCCTCCATGCCGCGCACGCATTCGGCGTGCGTGTGATGCGCGTCCTGATCGTCGTTGACGGCGAACTCGACAAACAACATGTCGACGGGTCCTTTGTCGAGCACATCCGATTTCAGACGAAACGCTCCGGTCGTCGAACACGTCGATGCGACGCCGGCGTTCGTGAACGTGAACTCGGTTTCAGGAAAACGTTCCTTCAACATCTTGCTCACCATGGGCCGGTAGCCTTCCATCTCGGTGATCGAACCGCCGAGAAACGCGACATGGCCTTTTTTCGTGGTTTGAAATTTAATGCGTGCGTTCTCCAGCGTGCCGCGCTTGATCACATTGGTCTCGCCAGCCATCGCGCCGAACGCACAAAACACTCCGACCAGAAACATCCCGATACACCGCATGCTTTTATTCTCCTGAGATCACACCGCATGAGCCCACTCTCGAATAAACCGCAGACTTCATGCGAGACCAATAAAACATTTCTTACCACAGAGCTCACAGAGAACACAGAGATCCAACTTAATTTTATCTCTGTGACTCTGTGAGCTCCGTGGTGAATCGCCGTTTGCCGTTTCTCCGCCATTGCGCGCGAACGGCGCATGAGTATTATCGCCGCGCATGTCATTCAATCCGCAATCCGTAAACCGCAATCCGCAATCGAGGTTTCGCCGATGAAGGCTCTTGTCACCGGTGGCGGCGGATTTTTGGGACGCGCGATCGTCGAAATGCTCCTCGGCCGCGGCGATCAGGTGCGCATCCTCTCGCGCCAGCGCTACCCGGCGATCGAGGCGCTCGGCGCCGACGCGGTGCAGGGCGACATTCGCAGCATCGACGATTGCGTCAAGGCCTGCATGGGCCGCGACGTGGTTTTTCACACCGCCGCGCTGCCGGGAATCTGGGGCGATATTCAGACCTATTCGGAGATCAACATCGGCGGGACCAATAATCTGCTGGTCGCATGCAAACGGCGCGGCGTGCCAAAACTGGTATTCACCAGTTCGCCCAGCGTCGTCTTCGACATGAAAGACGAGTGCGGTATCGACGAGACCACACCTTTCCCGCAGAAATTCTTCAATCCGTACTCGCACACAAAAGCAATCGCCGAACAAGAAGTGCTGCGCGAAAACAACGTCGACGGGCTGCTGACCTGCGCGCTGCGCCCGCACCTGATCTGGGGCCCGCGCGACAATCATCTGATTCCGCGCATCCTTGAGCGCGCCAAAAAGCGCAAGCTGCGCATCGTCGGCAAAGGCCAGAATAAAGTTGACCTCACTTACATCGACAACGCCGCGATGGCCCACCTGCTCGCCGCGGATGCGATGAAGGCCAACCGCGTCGCCGGGCAGGCGTATTTCATCTCCGACGATTTCCCGGTCGTGCTCTGGGACTGGATCAACGAATTCCTGCAGCAGATGCTGATGAAAAAGGTCAAGAGCCACGTTCCGATCCGCGTCGCGTACGGCATGGGTTTCTGCTTTGAAAAGCTGTACGAACTGCTGAAGAAGAACGACGAGCCGCCGATGACGCGCTTCCTGGCCCGCGCGCTGAGTTGCTCGCACTATTACAATATTACCAGAGCCAAGCGCGACTTCGGCTATAAGCCCGTGGTGAATAACGACGAAGGCGTGCGGCGAACGGTCGAGTATTTTACGAAATTGCAGAGTGCGGGCGGGGCTGGCGTTTAAGCCAAAGAAAACCCCACCCCCGACCCCTCCCCGTTTCACAGGGAGGGGAGAATAGACGCCATCTTCAATCCGCATCGATTCTTTGTGACTTTGTGTCTTCGTGTCTTCGTGTTAAAATCCTTGTGATCCATAACGCACAGAAGAGGGCATCATGCCGAAGATTGTGGAAGGCCAGCTTGTCATCAAAAAGGGAACGAAGTTCGGGATCGTCGTTTCGCGCTTCAACTCGCTGATCACCGAACGCCTCGTCGAAGCCGCGCTCGACTGTATCGTGCGCCATGGCGGCGACGCCAACGACGTCACGATCGTCCGCGTGCCCGGCGCATACGAATTGCCGCTCGCCGTGCAGGCGCTCTGCAACGCCGGCGCGCACGACGCGCTGATCGCGCTCGGCTGCGTGATCCGCGGCGGGACTCCGCATTTCGATTATGTTGCAAGCGAAGCGACGAAGGGCCTCGGCTCGGCCGCGCTGGACGCGGGTATTCCTGTGGCGTTCGGAGTGCTCACCTGCGATACTCTGGAGCAGGCCTTGGAACGGGCCGGCGCGAAGGGCGGCAATAAAGGATGGGAAGCCGCGGCGAGCGCCATTGAGATGGTCGATCTGCTGGGAAAGATCAACAAAAAATAGTCCGTACCTGAAACTGGAGACATTGCGAACAAAGATTGCGTGCGAGCGGCTTCGGCCGCGGCACTGAGCAATTTGAGAGTCGCAATTTGAAAACTGAAATGAGTCATCCGCGCACCACCGGCCGTGAAATCGCACTGCAGTACCTCTACATGCACGACGTCCTTGCCGGAAACGACGTGCACGAGTTCGACGTCTATCTTCAACAACAACTGCCGCCGCCAGACAAAGACAGCGCCGCGTTCGCGCGCCAGTTGATCGAAAACGTGCTGAAACATCGCGACGAACTCGACAAAGAAATCGCCGACGTCGCGACAAACTGGAACATCACGCGCATGGCCGCCGTCGACCGCAACATCCTGCGCCTGGGTCTGACCGAGCTCACGATCCACCCCGAAACGTCGCACAAGATCATCCTGAACGAAGCCGTCGAACTGGCGAAGCGCTACTCGTCCGAAGAAGCCGGCGCGTTCGTCAATGGATTGCTCGACAAAATGCGCACCAAACTGCGGCCCGATACGGTGGCTTGAACGATGTCCGAGCTCAATCTCGCCACGACGACTCTCAGTCCCTACTCGGTGGCGATCCACCTCGAAAATCTTCTCGCCAAACGCGACCTGACGCACGAAGCCGCCACGGAATTGATGGACGCCATCGGCTCGGGCCGCGTGAGCGCTCCCGGAATCGCCGCGGTCGCGATTGCGCTGCGCGCAAAAGGCGAAAGCGTCACTGAGATCGCGGCGTTCGCTCGCGTAATGCGATCGTGCGCGCTGAGCGTCAACGCGCCCGCGGGGACGCTCGATACGTGCGGCACTGGCGGCGATAAGAGCGACACATTTAATATTTCCACCGCGACCGCGTTCGTCGTGGCGGGCATGGGAATCCCCGTTGCGAAGCATGGCGGCCGTTCGATCAGCAGCCGCACGGGATCGGCCGATGTGCTGAAAGCGCTCGGCGTGAACATCGACGCCAATCCCGCGTGCGTCGAGCGCTGCATCGGAGCCGCGGGAATCGGTTTCATGTTCGCGCCCAACCATCATCCCGCGGCGAAAGCCGTCGCGCCGGTGCGCAAAGAACTCGGCGTGCGAACGATTTTCAATCTGCTCGGCCCGCTTTCCAATCCAGCGCGCGCCGAACTGCAATTGCTCGGCGTGTTTGAACCCACTCTGTGCCGCACGTTTGCCGAAGTGCTGAAAGTTCTCGGCAGCCGCAACGCGATGGTTGTTTGTGGCACCGGCCCCGGCGGCACCGGGCATCTCGACGAAGTGTCCACGTTCGGTCCGACGACGGTTGCGCGCCTGTCCGACGGCGTTGTCAGCGTGAGCGACTTCGATGCGCGCACGCTCGGAATTCCCGCACCGGCGCGAGATGCGCTGCACGCCGCAGACGCCGAATCCAGCGCGAAAATCATTCGCGATGTTCTCAACAAAAAAGCCGGCGCCGCGCGCGATATTGTGCTCGTCAACGCCGCCGCCGCCGCTCTGGTCGCCGGCAAGGCCAACGACTGGAGCGCTGGATTGATAATCGCCGCTCAAAGCGTCGACAAAGGCCATGCTTCAGAGGCGCTCAACAAGCTCATCACCACAACGAATTCGTAGCAACGCCAGGTTGCCGCCTACTGATTTGACTTCGTTCAAATAAAAGGCTAGGTTTAGTGAAGGCAGTTGAGTACGTGCTGCCACGCTGAAAGCGGGCCTCTATGCTCATCGAATTCGAGCTCTATCAGGTCATCATCACAGAAGGCTCGCAAACTCAAGTTATTGTCGTCCGCGAAAAAGGCGGCGACCGATTTTTCCCCATCTACATCGGCCACAACGAAGCGATGGCCATCGACCGCAAGCTGAACGACGTCCAAGTCCCCCGCCCGCTCACGCACGACTTGATGCATAACATGATCGACCAGCTCGGCGGAAAGCTCGAACGCATCATCGTCAACGACATGCGCGAAGATTATTACATGGCACTGCTCGAAATCCGCCGTGAAGGCGAAACCATTCAAGTCGATTCGCGCCCTTCTGACGCGATCGCCCTCGCCGTGCGCGCCGCCTGCCCGATTTTTGTCGAAGAGCAGGTGCTGAACGCGATGCAGTCGCGCGGGAGTTGAGAGTTTCTCCTCTACTTTCACATTTTCATCCCAACGTTATGCTTGATCCGGAATTGACCGGACTCCGGCGCAATCGCTCCTCGCCGAAGTTCGCAACCCGAGTTCGGGGATATTGACACATGAAACTGGGTATCATCGGCTTTCCTGCCTGCGGAAAAACCAGCCTCTTCAACGCGGTGACCGGATCCAACCAGCCGACCGGCCAATTCAACAACATGCCAGGCGCGCACCTCGCCACGGTTCGCGTGCACGATCCGCGCATGCACAAATTGAAAGAGTGGTACAAGCCGAAGAGTTTCGTTCTCGCGCACATGGAATGCGCGGACGTCTCGGGTCTGATCGACGGGACCGGCGCGCAGAAGGAAATCAGCGGCGAAGTGCTCGGAAATATCCGCCAGGTCGACGCGATCATCCATGTCGTCCGCGCGTTCGACAGCAGCGCGGTGCCGCATGTGCTCGAAAGCATCGATCCCAAGCGCGACATGGCCGAAACAATCAGCGAGATGATGTTCGCCGACCTCGCTCAGTGCGAACAGCGCGTGAAAAAACTCGCATCGATGGTGACGAAGCATTCCAAGACGCAGGAACAGGACAAGAAGGAATTCGCGGTCCTGGAAAAACTGCTCGCTCATCTTGAAGCGGGCAAGCCGGTGCTTACATTTCCTGTTTCGAATGAAGACGAAAAGAAAATCGTTGCGGCGTTTCAATATCTGACCGCGAAGCCGATCCTGACCGTCTTCAATGTCGGAGAAGGCGATCTGAATCCGGGCGGCCGCGCCGAGCAGTTGGAAAAAGATCATCCGGGCTCGATCGCGCTCTGCGCGAAACTGGAGATGGAACTTTCGCAGCTCTCCGAAGAGGAGCGCGCGGTGTTTTTGCAGGACCTGGGGATCAAGGAGGCGGCGGCGCCGCGGCTGGTCCACATGGTTTACCAGGACCTTGGCCTCACCAGTTTTTTCACGGTCGGCGAAGACGAATGCCGCGCGTGGACGATCCACAAGGGAGACAACGCGCAGCAGGCGGCGGGAAAAATTCATACCGATCTGGCAAAAGGTTTTATCCGCGCCGAAGTCTTTACCTATGCCGAGCTGGACGCCGCCGGCGGCGACGAGCGCGCAATGAAAGCCAAACATGCGCTGCGGCTGGAAAGCAAAGATTACATCGTTAAAGACGGAGACATCCTCAACATCCGCGCCAACACGCGGTGATGACACTTCATGGCAACTAATCCTTCTCGAAAAATCGCACGCACTTCGGCACGCCGCAACGAATCCGTACCGCCCACGGACAAGCCAACCCTGCCGCCGTCGGGCGGGCCTTCGCCGGGCGAAATGGGTACCGGCCCCGGCGCGACCACCGACGAACACCGCGACCAGAAGTCCGCGGATATTCACTCGCTGCCGCTGCGCCCCGAGACGGTTACACCGACATCGCCCGTGCCGACGACAAAAGAATTGATCGCCGCCGGCGCCACGCCAAAAACCGTGGAGCGCTCGCGCCGTTCGCGTCCGCCGCTGCAGCCGAAATTGAAAATGCCGGCGCCCGCAATCGGCCTGCTGGAAGAAAAAGTTCAGGAGCTGATCGCGCTGCAGGGTGAACATCCCGACCAGGACCTGATCGGCGACATCATGCTGACGGCGCTGCGCATGGTCCGCGACGGTTCGACGCGCGGCGAGCTTAAAATTCTCGCGTCGACTCTGCGCGAGCTGCGCTACGCGTTCAATATTTTCCGGCCGTTCCAGCATCACCGCAAAATCACCGTCTTTGGCTCGGCGCGCACGGCAAAAACCGCTCCCGAGTACAAGCAGGCGCTCGCCTTCAGCGAAGAAATGGTGCGGCGAAAGTTCATGGTCATTACCGGCGCCGGCCCGGGCATCATGGAAGCGGCGCAGGGCGGCGCGGGGCGCGATTACAGTTTCGGCGTGAACATCAAGCTGCCGTTCGAGCAGTCCGCGAATCCGTACATCGAAGGCGACAAAAAGCTGATCCACTTCCGCTACTTTTTCACGCGCAAGCTTTGCTTTGTGAAAGAGGCCTCGGCGATCGCGCTGTTTCCCGGCGGCTTCGGCACGCACGACGAATGCTTCGAGACGCTCACGCTGGTGCAGACCGGCAAGGCGGCGTTGATCCCGATCGTGTTCATCGACAAAAAGGGCGGCGAATACTGGCGCGAGTGGGCCGATTACGTCGTCGAACATCTGCTCGGCCAGGGGTTGATAAGCGAAGAAGACATGAATCTGTTCAAGATCACCGACGACGCGCAGTGGGCCGCCGACGAAGTCACGAATTTTTACCGCCGCTACCATTCGAGCCGTTTCGTCAAAGACACGCTGGTGATCCGCATGCTGAGCCCGCTCGGCAAGGACGCCATCGAGCGGCTGAACGAAAATTTCAACATGCTGGTCGCGAACGGAAAAGGAAAGATCGCCGCGATCGACCCGCTGCCCGAAGAAGCCAGCGAACCCGATCTGCTCAGCCTGCCGCGCATTGCGTTTCCATTCAACCGCCGGAATTACGGGCGATTGCGCTTGATGATCGATGAGATCAATCGATTTTGATCTGTGCGGTGTATTCTTTTTCGCTGCATCTTTTTCGCAGCCTGAAAAACAATCGAAAGGATTTTGCACATGGATAAGCCTCTCGCAGGACAAGTTGCGCTGGTCACCGGTTCGGGCCGCGGTTTGGGGAACGCCATCGCCACGCGACTGGCGGAGCTCGGCGCGTCGGTGGCGGTGCACGATATTTCGCAAGAAGCGCCCGCGGAATTCGGCGAGGCGAAAAACCTCGACGAAGTCGCCGCAAAGATGGGCGAGAAATACGGTGTAAAATGCGCGGCAGTCACCGGCAACATCGCCGACGAAGCGATCGTTAAAGCCTTCGTCGCGAAAGCCGAAGCGGCTCTGGGTCCGATCAGCGTGCTGGTGAATTGCGCGGGCGGCGACATCGCTGCGAAGGGCGGCAAGCCCAAACCGAACAACGCGCTCGGCATTCCGCTCGAAGATGTGCGCGCGATGTTCGACCGCAATCTGATCGGCACGATGATTCTCTGCCGCACGATCTGCCCCGGCATGATCGAACGCAAAAAGGGCGCGGTGGTGAATATCGGTTCGACCGCGGCGCATCAGGCCTTCACCGACGGCGTCGCGTACGCAGTCGCGAAAGCGGGAATCGTTCATTTTTCGCGCTGCCTCGCGATGGACCTGCGCCCGCACGGTATCCGCGTGAACGTCGTCAGCCCCGGCCCGACGAAGACCGCGCGCTTCATGGTCACGCGAGTCACCGATCCGAACATGGTCGATGAATCGCACCCGCTCGACCGCTACGCCAAGCCCGAGGAAATCGCGGACGTCGTCGCGTTCTTCTCCGGCGACGCATCGCGCTTCGTCAGCGGCCAGGTCATCCGCGTCGACGGCGGCGGGCAGCTCTGGCCGGGTTGATGCCGCAAGCCCCGCGGGCGCGGCTTGACTTTTCTCCGCAATCGGTAAGGTAGACGCGTCCGGCGCATGCCGGCGTTTGAATTGGCGTCGATTTATGAAGGAGCAAATCATGGTTCGTTTGATCGCACTGTCTCTCGTTTTCTGCATGCTGGCTGCCGCGCCGTTCGTTCGCGCTGAGGACAAGAAAAATCCGGTCGTCGTCATCGAGACGTCCATGGGGAATATCGAAGTCCAACTCGATTCTGGAAAAGCGCCGCTCACGACCAAGAACTTCATGCAATACGTGAACGATAAATTTTACGACGGCACCGTTTTCCATCGCGTGATGGGCAATTTCATGATCCAGGGCGGCGGCTTCACTCCGGACTTGAAAGAAAAGGAAACCAAGACCACGATCAAAAACGAAGCCGATAACGGCCTGAAAAATAACGTCGGCACCATCGCCATGGCGCGCCTGCCCGACCCGCATTCGGCCAGCGCGCAGTTTTTTATCAACGTCGTGGACAACGACATGCTCAACCACCGCAACAAAACGATGGATGGCTATGGGTACTGCGTCTTCGGCAAAGTCGTCGCGGGCATGGATGTTGTTGAACGCATCAAGGCCGTCAAAACCGGAAAGAAAAATGGCGTGATCCAGGGCCAGACGATTCCGATGGACGACGTGCCGCTCGAAACGGTGACGATCAAATCGGTGACTGAGAAAAAGTAAATTCATCACGCGGACGGATGCCCGCGCTCCATACACTACGCCGCGACGTCTTCATCTCCGCCGCCGGTCGGGTCGAAATTTCCTTCGTCGCCCGGCCGGCTGAGTCCCCGGCGGAACGCTTCTTCGCGATAGTGTCCAGCCAGGCCCCATAATCCTTCATTTTCAAGATGCGAGACGAGCGCTTCGATGCGCGAGGCCGTCGGGTTGTTGCCCAGCGCGCGGTCGAGCTGCTTGATCGCTTCCGCGTCGCGACGATCGCGCGCGAACGTCAGTCCCACATGCAGCGCCACGCGCGGAGCGGCAGCGCCGAGTTCCAGCGCTTTGCGGAACGCCGCGTGTGCGTCGGACGATTTGTCGATGCTGCGATGCATCACGCCGAGCACGATCCACCAGAACGGTTCCTTCGGTTCGAGCTGGATCAATTCCTGCAGCAGCTTCGCCGCTTCGCCGTGATCTTTGCGGCGCATCACGCATAGCGCCAGGTTGTAGCGCGCCGAAAGACCGCGTGGCTGTTCGTCGAGCGCCGCGCGGAACGCGCGCTCTTCCGACGCGTCGTCGCCGGCCGAATGCGCGGCCAGACCCATCGCCATGGCGCGGTCGTGGCGGATGAAACTCTCGCGCACGCCAGGCCACCACGCTTCAAATTTTCCTTTGGCGCGCAGCACGCCGAAATTTTTTCCCGTCAGCGTCTTCAGCAGCCACGGCATGTCGCCGCTCAGTTCGTCAGGGTAGCGCGTCCACAATTTGCCGATGTAATCGATCAACTGCACTCGCACGTTCAGGCGCCGCGCGACCTGTAACAGCGGCATGCCGAGATTTTCGAGCAGTTGCGAGTCCGCGTGCAACATGCCGACCGCATCGGTCAATTCGGGCACCAGCAGCATGCGCTGCGGCTGGCGGATGAACGGTTCGACGCCGCCGTGCTCGCGAATGGCCTTGTGCATCGCGTTCAAGAACGTGATCTGCGCCGTCAGTTCGCGCAGCAGCGGTTCTTCGGCGCGGCCTGCGACCCGGCGCGCAAGCGCATTCGCCGCGGCCGGATCAAAACGCACCAGCCGGGCGACGAGCGAAACAGAGCCCGCGTCGCCGCTCCAATCCGTCTTGTGATTCTGCCACCACGCGGCCCAGCTTTCGGGCGCGTTGAATCCGAACGTTTCTCCGGTGATCCGCGCCAGTGTGCGGTCGGCCTGCGCGTAGAACAAATTGCCCGCGTTGCGGCCCGCGTCAACCAGCGCTTCGATCAATTCCGCACGTTCGTCGACCAGTCGGCGCAGAGCTTCGTCGCCGGCGCACTCGACGTAATTAAGGAGGCGCTTGCGGTCGACTTCGTCCAGTTTCCAATCGTGATCGTACGCCGCGCGCTGCAGGCAGGTCTGTCCGTCGCTGGGATCGAAATTGGTGAGCGTGAGCCAGTCCATCATCTGAATGAAAAATTTCACCTGCGCGCTGCGACGGGCTTCGGGGCTCGCCATTTCAAGGCAGCGCCGCGCCGCGCGCCAGTCTCCGCCCGCGAAACAACTGCAGGCCGCGCGCCAGTTGTCCATATCTGTCGCGGGTATGCCGATGGCGTCGCGCTCGAACAGCGCGTTCACCACGCGGCGCACGCGCGTATCCAGAAACAGTCCGTAGGAAATGAACGCGGCCAGTCCGACACAGCCGGAGAGCCAGAGATTGAGTCCCAGCCGTTGCGCGCCGTACAGAGCGGCGGCCCCGGCGAGCGTTTCCATAAAATCGAGCAGCGTAAAACGCAGCGCGTACGACGTCGCGTTTTTGCGCGCCTCAGCGCTGCACAGCCGCTGCGTCGAGGGGCTTTGCAGGTACACCATCATCCACATGCAGAAGGCCACGACGCCCGCGTGCGAGATATGGGCGCTCCAGCGGCCTTCGGGCGGCCAGGACGTTGCGATCTGTTCGCAGCACACCAGGCCGAGCGACATGAACGCGGCGACGCGGCCGGCTTGCGTCAGCGCCAGCAGCAGCAGTGCGGCGAGAACATAAATGGAAACGCAACCGAGCAGGACCGTCCGGTCGAATCCGATCAATCCCCGGCTTTGAGTAAATACCGACGAAGCGTTAAAAAGGCCGAAGGCCGCGATCCACCAGATTTCTACAGGACGTCGCCGCATGATCATTCCCGTATGACTTGGAAAAAAACGAATGCCACTGAGACTAGCGCGAGAGGCGGTCTCGGCAAGACCTAGTTGGCAAATGTGTGAACGATTTTTAAGTTTTTTCAGTCGGACTCATCTGTTCGCTATAAATTTCGCTATATTAGTGATACAGCATTCGTGATACGTATTCACCGGATCGTATCACGCGCCCATTTTACTTCGGCACGTTCTTCAAGATCATCGTCTTCGAAGTCAAATCCGCAATCTTGTAGCACTCCGCTTTGAAAAACAGCGCGACGAGCTCGGGCAGAATGCGCCCCTTCGCGGCTTCCTCGTCCATCAGAATCTGCTTCGCGCGTTCGTGTGGAATCGCTTTCTTGTACGGGCGGTCAGAGGCGGTCAGCGCGTCGTAAATATCGGCGACACACATGATGTGTCCGTCGAGATGAATTTCGTCGCCCTTCAGTTTTCGCGGATAGCCCGAGCCGTCGCGCTTTTCGTGATGCGTGTATGCGACTTCGGCGAGGTCCTTCAATTCCTGCGGCCAGGGAATCTGGATCAACATGCGCCAGCTTTTCGTGACGTGGCTGCGCATGTCTTCCCACTCTTCGTCAGTGAGATTTCCCTTGCGCACCGAGAGATTCTTGAATTCTTCCGCATTGATCAGCGTGCGGTTGAGCAGTTCGCGCAGAGCCGCCACATCCGAGTCCGGCAGAAAATTCGCTGCGTTCACTTTCTCGAGGAACGCCAGCGCCGTGTCCAGATCCGCGACAACCGGAGCATAGTGTTGCGCGAGAGCTTTCGCCGCGTCGGCCTTCTTCTCGCACGCTTCCGCCAGGCAGTCCGCTCGCGCTTTCTCTTTCAACGTCGCGAAACGCTGGCGTACGATTTCCATGGCCGGCACCGAAAGTTTCGAGGCTTTGCACAGGATGTATTCGCGCACGCCAATCTTGCCCACGTCGTGAAGCATCGTCGCGTAGCGCAGTTGCCGCATGCGTTCACGCGTGTAGGTGACTTTGTCGAACGGCGGCTCCTGGCATTCATGCACCGCGCGCGCCAAGGCCAGCGCGTATTGCATCACGCGGCGCGAATGGCCGCTCGTACATGGATCGCGGTCATCGATCGAGCGGGCGGTGGCTTCGACGAACGCTTCGAAGAGCGTGTCCATCTGATGGCGCAGCGCGGAATTGTCGAGATACACCGCGGCCTGCGCCGCGACGGCTGCAAGCACCGCTTCGTCCTTGTTCGTGAACGTGGCAGGCTTGCTCTTCGCGCCTTTTTTGTTGAGACACTGAATCACGCCGAGAATTTCGCCGCTCCGGTCGCGCAGCGGCAGGCACAGCAGCGAAACGGTGCGATAGCCGGTCGCTTTATCGACGGCTGTGTTGAAGCGCGAATCCTTGTACGCGTCCGGCACGTTCAAGCCCACACCGTTCGTCGCGACATATCCGGCGATGCCGCTCTTGGAACTGAAACGCAGTTCTTTCACGTCCAGTCCCTGTGCGACCAGCGCGTATAATTCGTTGGTTTTCTTATCGAGCAGAAACACGCTGGAGCGCTCACAATTCATGATTCGCGTGGTGTGGTCGATGATCCGGCCCATCACCGTGTCGAGCTCCTTTTCGGAGGAGAGGACCTGCGACATTTCAAGCAGCAGCGCCAGTTTGCTGGCTTCGTCTTCCAGCGCCTCGACGCGTTCTTTCAGCGAGGCGTTGGAGGGCAACGCCGTCAGCCGCGTTCCTTTCAGCGGCAGGAATTGGCGCGATTCGGGCTTTCGGATATGAGCCGTCTCACTCATCCGTGCGCTCCTTTCCCCGCCTGCTTCATTTCCGATTCGCCGCCAGCCAGCATGTTCGCGACGCAATCCACTTTCGCCTGCCGCGCGTTGGCACTCTTCGCGAGTTCCGCCAGCGATGGGGCTTTTTCGCTCCCACCGGAGTCCGTTCCGGGTTTGGCCGCGCGGAGATCGACCACCCGCTGCGACTGCGAACCCCAGATCATTTGTGCCTCAGCTTCGCGGCGTGCCTGGATTTTTGCATATGCTTCAACATGCATCGCCGGAACATAGGGCCCGCGCGCGCGCACTTTTTCGCGCGTCTCGGCTTTCACGTCCAGATCGTCAGCCAATTCATCGAAGCCGGCCCACTCGTACTTCCAATCCCAATCGTCGCGCGCGGGCTTGTAGTTCTTCGGCGCCATCGCGGGGACGTACGGACAGTCTTCCGGAAAGGCGCTGACCTTCATGCCTTCGTCGATCGTCAGGCAGAGCGGGTTCAGTTCCTTGCGCTTGTCGTAGATTGTGCAGAGATTAGTGGCTGTATCGAGAAATTCGCACGGAAACGGAGTGATAAACACCGTCCGGCCTACAATGATTTTCTTGTAACAGCACTTTCCGCAGTTGTTGCACAACTGCTCGTGCGTTGAAGCGGAACTTTCAGCCGGATCTGGCATACCTATTCACTCTAGCATCCCGCAAGCGTGGAAGCCACAATTCGCCTGCAAAATAATGCTCCTCGTGCCTGTAGATTTAGTTCACTACACATCGTCTTCATTCACTGCAATCTTCATGAAGTCTCGACGAAAACCCGACCTTAAGTTGTCCACGAACGCACATTGCGAACTCATTTACCCTGAGTTCGCGACGGATCGTTTGAAAACAATTGCACGTGTGCAGAAAAAAAGGAGGCCCAAGCCCAAAATGAGCTCCTCTATTAGACGATATAGACCGCTCGGTTGCTTCTTAAAAATTGGAAAATTTTAGGTGGCGGGCATGTCGGTTTCTGAGACTTTCAGCGGCGTCCAGTGGATGCCGGTTTGCTCCTGAGTTTTGCACCGGCCCCTGTGCGGGTCACGTTCATATAAGGAGATTCGAAATGTTCTCGTCAAAAAGAAATGCGTATCGTCTGCTCTTAAGTTTGAGCGCTGCGTTCGCCGTTGCGTTCTACATGTCCCCCGCTTTCAGTGCCGATTCCGCAGCTCCGACGGCCGGAACCGGCATAAATTCCATTCAAGATCAGCCCGCGCCGGATTACCTGACGCAGGCCGCGAACATCGATCTGGCCGAAGTGACGCTCGGCAGGCTGGCCAAGAAGAAAGCCACGAACGCCGATGTCAAAGCGCTCGCGCATCACATGGCTCATGATCATTCACGCCACAGCGCGACGTTGAAAAATTTTGCGGCGCAGCAGAAAATGAGCCTGCCGCAGAAACTCGATCCCGAACACCAGAAGCTCTTCGATAAGCTCGATAAACTGAGCGGCGCGGAATTCGACGAAGCCTTCGCGAGCGCGATGGTGGACGGCCACAAGAAAGCGATCGCGTTCTACGAAAAAGCCTCGAAGAGCGAACCCAACGCCGAACTGAGAAGCTTCTTCGCCAAGACGCTGCCGACGCTGCAGGACCACCTGCGCATGGCTCAAAAGACCGACGCCTCGCTCGCCGCCAGCGCCAACGGCAAAGAACCAACCAGCACCAACGTGAGCACGCCCGACAAGACGATGAAGACGCGGTAGTGTGTGAGACGAAGATGGCAACTCAA
>Ga0265314_10002153_pt1 | contig 20592 bp, 17 predicted proteins | sample 4126metaG_FD_203106 | JGI IMG/M metagenome (GOLD analysis project Ga0265314, IMG submission 203106) | Rhizosphere microbial communities from Carex aquatilis grown in University of Washington, Seatle, WA, United States - 4-1-26 metaG | ecosystem: Host-associated > Plants > Roots > Rhizosphere >... | reverse complement strand
CACGGCGGGCAAGCTAATGCCGAGGACAGGGCCAACGCCGCGGGTATCTAGGCTTTCCGGCATGCGTACCACATTTGTCTGGGCGCTGTGGCTCGGCGTGTTGTGTTTGGTGGGCGCGGTGCCGAGCGCGTTTGCCGCGGGCATTGACGACGATTCGGTGATCGTGATTCGCAACGAAGACAAAGTTATCATGTCGGACCACACCATCAAACCATACCTCGGGCGCATCCAGAGCGAAGATGACAGCCAGGTGACGATCAAGTCCAACAGCGGCGCGGTGATGACGCTTAAGAAGAGCGAGATCGAACGCATCGACCGGCGCAGCACGGCGGAGACCGAACTGGCGCGGTTGGTGGACAAATACAAGAGCGATCCGAAGCGCCTGGCCGAGATCATCCGTTCGGCGCGCAAGAAATTTCCGTACCTGGAGCCGAAGCTGCCGGAAATCCTCGAGAAGGCCGCGCAGTCCGGCGACCCGGACGTGCTCGAGGTGCTCGTGGACGTGTACCTGAATTCGTCGCAGGGCGCTAAGGCCGAGGACGCGGCCAAGCGGCTGGTGCAGAAGCGCAACAACGCGGCGTCGCAGCGCCTGCTCGGGCAGGCGTATGGCCTGCAGGGCAAAACCGATCTGGCCAACCAGGCGCTGAGCCAGGCGGTGACGCTGGCGCCGAACAGCGAAGATGCGCTGGTGGCGCGCGCGGAATTTCTGCTCCAGACGGGCCACGCCGACGATGCGCTCAAGATTTTCAAGGACGCGCTTTCGAAGAACGGGCAGTTGCTGGCCGCGTGGGTGGGGCAGGGGCGCGTGCAGTTGCGTATCGGCGAAGTCGATGCGGCGGCGGTGAGTTTTCAGAAGGTCATGGATCTGGACAAAGACCTGAAGCAGAAGGAAACGCTCGCGGCGCTGCTGGGCTTGGCCGCGTGCAAGCTGCTGCACAAGGAAGGGAAGGACGCGATTGCGCTGGGCGAGAAGGTACTGGGCTACGATGCGAATTCGCCGCAGGCTTTCGCGATCCAGGCGTTTGGGCTGCTGCTGGGCGGCGATCCGGACAAACTGGACGTGGCGCTGAGCAAAATCGACGACGCGATCGGCGGCGATCCTTCCGAGCCGCGCTTCAAGGCGCTCAAATCGGTGCTGCTGGACCGCAAGGGCCAGTACCTGAACCTGCAGGGCAAGGCGCAGGAAGGCGGCCCATTGCGCGAGCAGGCGGCGACGATCTTGGCGGAACTCGAGCAGGTGAAGCTGAACGATTCGTGGCTGCTGTATTTGCTGGCCGAGATGCGCGCGCGGCAGGCGGAACTGGTGGACGGCGACCGGCGCAAGGAAGTGCTGCTGCTGGCGTTTGGCGGGTTCAAGCGCTGCACGGAGCTGGCGCCGAATTACGCGCCGGCGTACCAGGCGCTGGGTTCGGTGGCGCTCAAACTGGGCAACTTCGAGGCTTCGAACTTTGAAGCGGCGGAGCTGGCCTACAAGGTCGCGGTGAAGCTGGAGGATGCCAACGCCGAGTACCACGCCGGCCTGGGGCTTGCGTACCTGGGGCAGAAGAAGGTCGACGAAGGTTCGGCGGAGCTGTCGAAGGCGCTGGACCTGAACAAGGAAAACGTGGCGGCGCTGTGCGGGCTGGGCTACATCATGAATTACAACAAGAACGAAGAGCAGGCGCGCACGCTGTTTTTGCGCGCGCTTTCGGCGGACGGCAACTGCGCGTACGCGGCGGATGCCTTAAAGCGCATGTATCAGCAGCGCGATCAGGCGCTGGATTACCTCGATTTCCAGGCAGGCGATCCGGCGGGCTGGAAACCCAAGGGCGGGCGCGCGGTCAAAGCGGGCGTGGATGAAGGCAAGATCCGCTGGCGCGGGACGCAGGGCTCGGAGGATTCCGACCGCCTGGAGTACCTCACCGAACTGAACGCGGAGGACTTCCTGCGCGTCGAAGGCGATCTGGAAATCGATCCAAAGAGCCCGTGCATTCTGGCGCTGCGGGTGGCGTCGAAGGCCGGCGCGGATGTGGCCTTCAATATTGAGATCGGGAAGGACCCGGGCGGGCACTTGAGTTTCCGCTACCAGGACTTTGGCGGGCCGCACGACTGGAAGGAAATCGAACCGTGGCCGGCGGCGGGCAAGGCGCGGCTGGCGATTGCGACGGACGACCTGCATCTGGGCAAGGTGACGCTGTACTTGAACGGCGTGGTCAAGAAGACGCTGCAACTGCAATTGCATAACTTGAGGAAGGTGACGGCGGGCTTTGCGGCCAGCGTGCCGGCGCGCGAACAGGCGGACCTGGCGGTCGACAACGTCGCGCTGATTTACCGCCACGCCGCCGCGGCCGCCGAGACGCCGGCCAAATAATTTTGCGATGCCGAGAAACGGCTTCGCCCGCATCCAAGAGGGACATTCGTGAATCATCGCAAGTTCGGCGCACACAACGGGAGGCGCTCCGCGCGCGGCTTTACGCTGGTGGAGCTGCTGGTCGTGATCGCGATCATTGGAATTTTGGCGAGCCTGATTTTGGGCGGGCTGATGATCGCCAAGACTTCGGCGAACAAGACGCGCACCAAGGCGTACATCACGAATATCGGGCTGGCGATCGACGGCTACGAAAACGATTACCACGATTATCCGCGCGGCGGCAAGGAGGATGACGCTTTCGCCGCCGGCAACGCGTCGATGTACAAGGATCTGCTCAAGGAAGACAAGAGTGGGCCGTACGTGAAGGCGAAGGACCTGAACATCGGCGGCGATCCCGAGTTCAAGCTGCTGCTGGACGCCTGGAATATGCCGCTGGGCTACATGCACCACAAAGCCTACGACCGCACGCCGCCCAACAAGAAAACCTACCGCCTCTGGTCGATGGGCCCGGACAAGGTCAACGATCCGCTGACGAAATCTTCCGACGACATTGTGAACTGGAACAAGAACGAGGAGTCGCCCGAGTGAGTCCGCGCGTCCGCCCCGCGGGAGTGCGGTCCGGCCGGTCCGGCGCGCGCGGCGTGACGCTGGTCGAACTGCTGGTGGTGATGGCGATCATCTCGATGATGGCCGCGCTGGGCGTCGGGGTGTACATCAAAACATCGGCCTCGATGAAGGACGAAGCCGCGGTCGCGCAGGTCGATGCGATCCTGCGGCAGGTGCGCAATTCGGTGCTCTCTTCGGGTGCGCCGGCGTTCGTGGAATTCAATCCCGCGCACAACCCGCCGCTGGTGATTCCGTGGACCTACCGCATGGTGGGCCTGTGGCACTTCGAAGAAGAGTTCGGCGACTTTAAAGGCGCGCGCAAGCATACGGCCCACAACATCGGCTGCCGGAAGGAAGACGGCAAGATTGGGCGCGGGATTTCCTGCGCCAAGCCGGACTCCCTGGGCGCAAGCCTGGAATACCTGGGCTATGTGGAAGTGGAGACGGACGGGGACTTCGACCTGGACGACGGCGGATATCTGGAAGCGTACATTTATCCGTACGGCGTGCCGCGCGGCGAGCAGACGATCTTCAAGAAGAAGGATTGCTATTACCTGACGCTGGGCGCGGGCGGCGTGCTGATCGGGCGTGCCGGGGACAAGGAAGTGCGCGTCGATCCGGCGGTATACCGTGTCGCGCCGCAGCGCTGGACCAAGGTGGCGTTCTCGTTCGACAAGAATTCATCGCGCATTCTGGTGGATGACTTCATCGTGGCGTCGGGGCCGGGCATGCGGGCCAAGAAGAACGAGGAGTCGCTGCAATTTTCCGACGAAGTGCTGCCGTTCATCGGGAAGATCGACGAAGTCAAGGTGCTCGAAGCGATCCCCGGCAATCCGCTCAGCCTGCCGCCGGACACGACGTTGACGCATAACGCGGACCCTTGGGGCGCGGTGTTCTTTGCGCCGGACGGGACGCTGGACGTGCGCTACCACCCCAACCCAATCCGCGTGGACATCGTGAAGGGCACGAAGCGGCGCAGCATCCTGATTTCGATGCTGGGCACGACGCACAAGCTGGACGTCGAGGACATCCGCCCGAAGGACGAAGATGACGCGGGGGTCAACGCGCCCACCGCGCCTATAAAAGGAAAGCCCGCGGCCAAGCCCCTCCTGCCCGCTTTGCCGGCGCGCAAGAAGCTGCCGCCCAGCGACGACGTGAAGCCGCCGGAAGATCCCACGACTTTGCAGACGCCGGAAAAGCCGATGGAAAATCTGCCGCCCACGCCGAGCCCGGATGCGAATCCGGCGGGTGAGATGAAGGATGACAAAGAAGCCAAACCGGAGGACAAGCCATGAACGTCCACGCGCGCCGCACTCGCGGCATTGCGATCGTCATGGTCCTACTGCTGCTGGCGGGCTTGATCGCGCTGGCGACGCCGTTCGTGATTTCGATGATGCTGCACGAGCGTTCGGCGGCCAGCGATGTGCATGCGGCGCAGTCGCGCGCGGGCGCCGAAGCGGCCATCGACCACGGGATTGCGACGCTGGTCCGCAGAGCACAGCCCAAGGCCCAGAAATTCCCGATCCTGGGCCCCAAAGACCTGGCCGTGCGCATGGATTTCAACGGCAACGACCTTGTGGTGAACCTGAAAGACCCCAGCGGCCTGCTGTGGACCGCGCACATCGAAGACGAGCAGGGCAAGGTGAACCTGAACAGCGCGCCGCCGGCGCTGCTGGGCAATCTGCTCGCGTCGTCGACGCTGAGCGAAAAGGCGCAGCAGGGCGACACGGTGCTGTTGCTTGACGACAAGAACGCATTTCCGGCGGGCGGCGACGGCGATGTCAGCGGCTTTGTATTCCTGGGGCGGGACACGCCGATTCCGTTCATTGGCTGCAACGGCAACGAGCTGACCCTGGCCCAACCGCTGGAACATGGTTTTGCCAAGGGCACGCTGGTCTACGACGGGCGCGCGTACTTCATCACGCGCTATGTGCTCGGGCCCGGCAGCGCGAAGGAGCGCCCGTTCCGCTCGATCTACGAACTGAAGAGCGTGACGGAGTCGCTAAACATCGGCGGGCGCAAGGACCTGAGTTCGTTTCCGGCGGACGAGTTCGCGCGCCTGGAGCCGCTGCTGACGGTGAGTTCCGGACGCGACTCGGCGCCGTGGGGCCACGCGGAGCGCCTGTACAACCAGTTCATCAAGCCCGACGAGCGCGAGGAACGAACCTTCGTGGTCGAGAATCCGGCGGGCTTTTCGCCCGGCGCGCGTGTGCGCGTGGTCCAGGGCGGCGAGCCGAAGGAATACAAGATCGTCGAAAGCGTCTTCGTGCCGCCGCCGCAAGGGCAGGGGAATGCGAATCAGGCCGCGCAGAAGGCGCGCGTGCGCACGACCGAAGGCCTGAGCACGTCGATGAGCGGGACCGGCGTGGGCAACGACCTGTTCGTCGAGCCGCACCAAGCGCATCCAATCAACATCAACACGGCGCCGACCGAAGTCTTGAAGGCGTGCTTCATCGGCATTGGGCTGGTGGGCGCAGAACCGGTGACGCGCGCGAAGGCGCGCATCGTGGCCGAGCAACTCGCCGCCCGCATGACGATCAAAGGTCCCATCCTGGGCCCCGACGACCTGCGCAAAGCTTTTGAAGAGAACGGGCCCAACGGCAACGGAACGCTCAACGCGGCGCAGGTCGACGCGCTCTTTATCAACGCGACCGAATACCACAGCCCCAAGCTGCGCACTTCGACGGTGCCCTTCGTGTACACGTCGCTGGGCGCCTTCAATATTGAAGGCACGGGGATCGTGGGCGGCGAGACGGGCGTGCAACTGGCGCGCACGACGCTGCGGCAGCAAGTGACGCTGGGCATTCCACCGCCGAGCGACCGCGACACGGGGCCGTTCTATCTGCACACGCAAGCCGACTGGCAGACGCTGGGGGACCGCGGCCTGGGCGGGCGCGTGATGACCTGGCCCACGGCACTGGAGCCCGCCGACAAACGCATGAACGTGCGCACGATGCGCCAGCCCAGCACGCAGGACGGCGGGGTGCGCCTGGCCGTCGGCGAATGCGGACCGCACAACATTCCGGGCGAATTCATCGACCACTGCAACAACCCCAGCGATCCGCGCTACATGCAGGAAGGCTACAAGACCAACGGCGGTGTGTATGTGCTGCCGGGTATCGCCGGAGCGAATGCGTTCCAGGCGGCGCAGGGCGTTGAAATGTGGTACCGGCGGGATTCGGGCGAGAGCTTCTATATTTTCGACCAGGGCGAAGACGACTACCGCAACCGGGTCTCCTTCTTTTACGACCAGGGCGCGCTGCACATCCGCGTCTACGACATGGGCCTGGAAGCCGCGAGTTCGAAGGCGCCCGAGAAGTACGCCGCGACGTACAGCTTCCCGGTGACGCTGAACACCGGCACTTGGTACCACCTGGCCGGTTCGTGGCGCAGCAGCACCGACGGCGGGCAGGAAATTCGCGTCGATGCGAACCCGATTCCGCGCGACGGCCCCGCGACTTTCACGCCGGGCTGCAAGCTGGCCAGCGACCTCTCTGACACCGAACTCAACACGATCGACCTGGAAGACGCTTCGGATCTGCCCGCCGCGGGCGCGGTCCAGGTGGGCCAGGAGATCATCGAGTACCGCGCGAAGAAGGGGAATTCGCTGGGCACGCTTTCGCGCGGCGTGCGCATGTCGACCGTGGCCGAGCACCGCGAAGGCGAATGGGTGCGGCCGTACGGTTTCGTGTGTACGCTGGCGCAGGACCTGCGCGTGGGCGGCGGGACGCTTTCGGACAAGCTGGAAAGCGCGGCCAAGACCGTGACCACGATCAACAAGCCCCTGCCGCCGCCGAACAACGTGGTCAAGGACATCGACCTGACGATTCCCTGCATCGACGTCTCGAATTTCCCGCAGAGCGGCTATGTGGACATCAACGGCGAGGTGATTTTCTACAAAACGCGCACCGCGACGGACCTGCAGGGCTGCATTCGCGCGCAGGAAGGCACGGGCGCGCGCGACCTGCCGCATGGTTCGCAGGTGCGGCTGTGCAGCCTGTCCATCACCAAGCACGACGACTACGACAACGACGGCTACGTGCAGATCGACGACGAGACCGACGCGACGAATGTGGAATGGATCCGCTATGCGGGCAAGCGCACCACCAACAATAATGATTTCTTGATTTCAGAATTGAATGCCATCGCGGGCAGCAAGCCGCCGAGCAAGAGCATCGGGAATTTCCGCGGGCAGTACGGCACGAACCCGAACATCGGGCATGCCAAGAAGGCCAAGATCATTCCGGTGGTGCGCGTGAACGGGCCGATGCTGGGCAGCGCGGTGCCGCACGGCACGGCGGCGTCCGGCGCGGCGCCTTCGCCGTTCGGCGCGGGCGTGAGTGTCGTTTCGGTGGTGACCAAGGGTCAGCGCGAAGGCGAACTGCGCTGGGTCAAGCGCGCGTACTACAACCAGTATCCGAACTTCAACAACGCGGGCGTGTTCACGGATTGGGGCTTCGACTACCTGGCGGGGCTGAACGACTTCACGACGCGGCGCTATCCGCGAAACACGGGGCGCTTCATGAAATCCCCGAGCGGTGAGATGCCCGACTTCTACGGCGCGGGACGCATTTTATGCAAGGACAAGCACAACGATTACGCGATGAGCGGGTACGTCGACGAAGTGAAGGTCGTGCCGTTCGTGAATTCGCAGGGCGGCAAGCTGGCCATGGACGACAAGGGACTGGCTTCGGGCGACACGGAATGTTACGTCGAGACGCCGCTGGCCTGGGCCGCGCCCAACGGCGCGGGCAACGCGTTCAATCCGAACTGGCCACAGCAGGGCGGCGTGATCCGCATCGGCAGCGAATTGATGTACTACGACTCGGCCAGCGTCACGACGCTGAATTATTTTGCCGACGTGCTGCCCACGCAGAAGGAAAAAGACGCGCGCAAGCCTCAGCCCAACAACAACAACGAGAATAAGCAGGTGATGTACCTGAAGGGGCTCAAGCGCGGGATTCTGGGCACCAGCGCGGAATGGCACGAGGCCGGCGCAGGCGTGATGCTCTTTGAAGCGGCGCCGTTTACGGTGCTCACCGGCAACGTGACGGAAAAGAGCGACAACTTCTCGGTGAAGAATGGGGCGGGCTTCGCGCCGGAAGGTTACGTCTGGGTGAACAACGAGGTGATTTCGTACACCGAGCACAACGGCAATAATTTCACAGGCGCAGCTCCGTTTCGTGGGCGCTATGGCACGGCGGTGGCGACGCATAACGCCGGCGATATCGCGCGGTTTTTGCCGACGCGTTACTGGGACCGCTGCCCGAAGGACTACGACGGCCCGGGGCTGGCGTTCATACAGGCGGGTTTCTACGCCGAGAACGCGGTCTGGCTGGGCTTCAACCTGACCGTGGGCAACGGCAACGATAACAAAGCGCCCGAGACCAGCGTGCCGCGGATTCTGGTACGCGTCGACGGCCGGCCGGGCTGGGACAGCAAGGGCATCGTGAACAACAACGATCCGACGCAACTGTATGAATTCCCCGGTTCGGGAAATTTCACGCTGCGCAGCGGCGGCGGCAGCCTGAACGGAAGTTCGACGAAACTCGGCGTGCGCGGCGACCAGATTCAGATTCGCGTGTATTGGGAATACAAAGCCGGCGCGTTCCAGCCCAGCGACGACTGGAAGCGCACGTTCGAAGTGCAGAAGCTGAACGCGGTCTTCTACAGCCCCTTTAAGCTGGGGCGGCGCGATGAACTCGAGCGGCGTTAACGGGACCGATGATTGAGATGAAGCGCGCCATCCTGCCTCCGCCAGCCCTGCGGCACCGCCGCCGCGGCATGACCTTGATCGAGGTCGTGGTGGCGATGGGGATTTTTCTGGCCATCGCCACGATTGCGGTCTGGATCGTGCAGGAAACCGTGCGCATGTGGCAGTCCTGCGAGCGGCGGCGCGTGCTGTACGAACGTGCGGGCGCGGTGCTCGACCGTTTGAACGGCGATCTGAGCATGACTTCGGGCCGCGATATTGCCGGCGCTGACGTGACGCGCAGCTATCTGCTCGGCGGTTTCGATCCTGCGACGGGTTGTTCGTGGGTGCGCTTTACGCGCACGTTTGAAGCCGGTCCCGAGCGCGCGCAGGTGCTGGCCGCGGGGGACGGACGCCCGACGCCGCTGGCACAGCGGCCCTTCGATCCCGACGCGCCGGACCCGGTTGCGCCGCCCAAGAACGCGCCCGTGGACACCGACGACTACACGGGCCTGAAGGTCGGCGATTTCCGCGCGCTGGGCGGCTTGGCGCAGGTGGGCTTTGTGGTGCGCAACGGCACGCTGTATCGCACGCTGCATGCGCCGGCGCCGCCGGCGGCGATGGCCGCGGGCCAGAGTTTCGACCAGGATCTGGCGGCGGGCGGGCCCAACGGGCCGCAGCCGGTGCTTTCCGAAGACGTGCTGTACCTGACTTTTGAATACTGGCATCAGAAGACGGTCAACTGGGATGCCGACCCGCGGCCCGCGGACAAGAAAAGCTATGGGCCCGAGCTGATCTGGGATTCGACGCGCGGGATCACGGCTGGGGCGCTGAAAAACTTCGGCTTCTTCCGGCGCGCGGACAGCGTGGACGACCCCAGCGACGACATTTTCCCGCGCATGATCCGCGTGACGGCGGTGATCGATTCGCCCTATCCGCGCTGCCAGTACACCAAGCTGGTCGAGGACCTGGGCGACAACTACGGCATGGTCTTCGTGGAGTCGACGGCGGGCTTTCCCGATGGCGGGACCAGCGAGTCCTTCATTTACATCGAAGGCGAATGGATCCGCTATAAGGAAAAGCTCCCGGACGCGTTTGTGGTGGCGGAACGCGGCGCGCGCGGCACGACCAAGAAGGAGCACCTGGCGGATGCGCCGGTGCGCATCGGGCGGCTCTTCCGGCGGGTGGTCTTCCTGAACAATTACCGCGAAGATTTCATGAGCAACGACGCCTGGTTCAAGCTGAAGGATTCGTCGAAGGGCCGCGTGGGGTTCGAAGAATGAGCCGCCGGGGCGCGCGGGGCATGACGCTGGCGGAAATTCTCGTCGCGTCGGGGATCCTGATTTTCGGCATCGTGGGCGTGGTGGCGCTGATCGGGCAGGCGACGCGCAGCCACCAGCGCGCGGTCAACGAGACCGTCGCCACGCAGATCGCGACTTCGAAGCTGAATGAACTGCGCGCGACCTTTGCGCAGGGGCGCATGCCCGAAATCAACATGGGCCCCGACGACCGCTCGGCGCTAAGCGAGAATCAGGGCTTCTACCTGCACCAGCATTTTGTCGAGCTGGAACCCCGGCCGAGGCAGGAGAGCGATCCCGGCCACGAATTTTTCGTCGAAGTGCGCGTGACCTGGAGCGAGCGCGGCGACGAGCAGAACGTGATCCTGCGTTCGATCTGCCTGAAGCGCGAAGTGCCTATGCAACAGCCCGTACGGTAACGTTGGAGCAAGTTTTCATAAATTCATGCTACATCTGCTTGCGGCGGACGGTTGCTTCTTCGTTGGCCTCGCCCGTCGTATTCTCTTGATACGTCTTACCTCGGCCACCTCGATGCAGCCGTCAGGCGCGGCACATCTGCTACGCACGACTTTATGGAACTCGCTCTAGTCGAGAATTTTGCTCGGAAGCCGATGCGCTGGAGAAACATCCAGCGGGCGGAAATAACCTTTGATGCAATTTTGATTTCGAATGCAGATTTGAATGTGATTGTGCGAACGAAAGCCCGCCTTGCAGTATAGTTCCCTGCCTTCCCAGAAAACGCCTCTGACGCTGTCAAAAGCTGGCGCACCCGCGTCGATTCTGAGCTGATGGACGGCTTCGATCACCGCGCAATCCAGGTTTCGCAATAACAAGTCTCCGGAACCTTGCGGATCTTTATTCTCGGGCATGGGTGTACCAGCTTTGTCGCAGACGTGCTTAAGGTGCTTGTACCCGTCCAAGAGCAGCCGCAGGTTTTCGCTTTCCAAAAGGTTGAGGCAATACCCAAGGTCGATGATTGCGCCCAGGACAAAGGGCCGCTTTAGTTTGCGTGACTTTTTTCGCGTCGCGAGTGCGGCGCCATATTCGGTCGCGCGTTCATAATTCCCTTCCCAGAAATACCTGCCGGATCCAAGCCAATCATAGTCATTGGCACTGGATTGAAGTTGGGCCTTGCCGGAGAGGATTTTTTCGCCCACGGAACGATCGCAGGCATGAAAACCAATGACCAGGTGCGATGGTGTGCCGTACATAGATTATTTATAGCGCGAAGAAAGCTGGCCCTTTTTGCTGCAAATACCTGCTCGAATCAGGAACGCCAAGGCCGTCTTCTTGGTGGCGGCGACCTTCTTGCCCTGAACGCGCATGGCGCGAAGCTGGGCATCGACTTCCTTTTTAACGGTCTGTGCATTGGAATAGGTCATCTGCAATTCCTTACCACTCCAAACAATGCTATCGCCCAGTACTGTTCCGAGCCAGCGTGAAATTATTTGCGGAGAAGTGTGTTACTTCTTCTCCGGCAATTCAATGAACACGTCCATCTGCTGGCCCACGTAAATATACGATGGGGCCTTTTCAATTTTGTAGATCACCTGCAACACGCGCGTGTCGACGAGTTCCGTTTGCGCGTTAGTCAGCGCGGATTTGGGAATGATGAACGGTTCGACGCGCACGAAGCTCAACGCGAGCGGATCGCCTTCGCCGCTTTTCAGGATCGCTTTGGCTTTGAGGTCCTTCGAGAAACGCGGCACGTCGAATTCATCGATGTCTACGCGCACATGTAGCACGTCGAGATTGCCGATGACGATTCCGGCATCCTGGGCTTTGGGATTGGCGGCGACGGCGTATTCGCCTTCGCGCAGCTTGCGGCGCAGCACGATCCCGGCGATGGGCGAGGTAAGGGTGCGGCGTGCGATGTCGGAATTAATCCGGGCGACCTGCGCCTCGGCTTCGGCGAGCGCGGCTCTGGCGCGTTCGACGTCAGGCGGCCAGGGGCCGGCGAGGTACGTGTTGAGATTGGCTTTGGCTTCGTCGATCTTGGCGGCGGCGGTCTTTTCGCGGGACCTCGAAGTTTCGAGGACCGCGCGCGTGTTTTCGATCTTGGCTTCGTCGGACTGCACTGCGAACTGCGCGCGTTCGAGGTCGTCGACCGCTGCGGCTTGCGCTTTGACCAGTTCATCGAGCCGGCGCATGTGGGCCTGGTGGTCCTTGAGTGCGACGGTTGCGACGCGGATCTGGGTTTCGGCTTCGAGCGAGCTGCCGCGCACTTCGGCCTGCGCCGATTCGGCTTCGGCGACCTGTGCGCGCAAGAGCGGCTCGTCTTCCTTGCGGCGGTAGGCTTGCGTGCGGTTTAAATCGGCGCGCGCGGTACCAACGGCGGCTTCGGCGGTCTTGAGCTGGGATTCGAGTTCGCGGGAATCGATGCGGAAGAGCTTCGTGCCGATTTCGACTTTCTGGCCTTCCTTAACGTAGACTTCCATGACGCGGCCGGGTTCGGTGACGCCGATGACCACGTTTTCGCTCTCGGCTTCCACGATGCCGGCGCCGGAGATCGCGTTGGGGTAGGGGTTCTTGATCGGTTCATTGATCGGCGCAGGCACCGGCGCCGCCTGCATGCCACGCGTCGAGGTGTAGATCGCGAAAACCGCGCCGATCACAGCGACGACCATGATGATCCATTTCCACATAAGTACGGCCCTCTCTCGGACAGAATTCCGTTCCTAAATCGCGTTGCGGCCTGAGCCGGTGATTTCACTTTTGAGGCTGCCATCCGCCTTGTGTTCCAAGGGATTGGTCGATTCGATCCTGCCGTCGAGCATGCGCGCGATGCGGTCTCCAAATCGGAAGATGCGGCTGTCGTGGGTCACCACGAGCACGCAACGTTCCGGCGTGAGCGCGGTAGCGCGCAGGATTTCCATGACGTGGGTGCCGGTCTCGCCGTCCAGCGCGGCGGTGGGTTCGTCGCAGACCAGCAGACGCGGCTGGCCGACCAGTGCGCGGGCGATGGCCACGCGCTGCTGCTCGCCGCCGGACAAAAATGCGGGCTTAACGTGCAGGCGCTCACCCAGGCCAACTTTTTTCAGCAACTCGACGGCGCGGTCCTGGGCTTCGGTGCGGGCCATCCCTTGAATGAGCAGCGGCACCGCCGCGTTTTCAACGGCCGAGATCGTGGGGATCAGGTTGGACTGCTGAAAGACGAAGCCCAGGTTGCCCTTGCGGAAGAATGTCTTGGCTTCTCCGGTCAACTTGCGCAGATCCTGGCCGAAGACATTGATGTCGCCTTCGTCGGCATCCAAAAGGCCGGAGAGCACACACAAAAGGGTGGTCTTGCCGCAGCCGGACGGGCCGACGAGCAGCGTAATTTCGCCGCAAAGCGCGTCCAGGTCCACGCCGCGCAGCACGGGGGTCTTGATCGTGCCGGTGACGAAGGTCTTGGTGACGCTGCGTAGGTGCACGGCGGTTTGGGCTTGGGTCATGCGCGCACAGTTTACCGGAAGACCATCGCCGGTTCGGCTTTCTTCAAACGGCGGATGCTGATCCACGCCGCCAGGAGCACGGTGCCCATCATTGAGACAAAGGAGAATGCCAAAAGGTGCGGCGTGAGCCAGAACGCGATCGGCGAGCGGTCCGTAATCTGCGAGCCGAAGAGCGCCGCCGCGCCCACGCCCAGGCCCCAGCCAATCAGGCCGACGAGCAGCGCCTGCATCATGACCATGCGGTTGAGCGTGCCGGTGGAGAGCCCCATGGCTTTGAGCGTGGCGAAGTGTTTCAGGTTTTCGACGGTGAAGGTGTAGAAGGTTTGCCCCGCCACCGCGATGCCGACGATAAGGCCCAGTAGCACCGTGATGCCAAAGTTGATCGGGATGCCGGAATTCTTGAGAAAGAAATCGACCGTGGCCCATGTGAACTGGCTGGACGTCAGTGCACCCTGCCCGGTGCGTTCCCGGATGCGAGCGGCGACGACTTCGGCGTTCAATCCAGGCTTGACTTTGGCCAGAATAAACGTCAGGCGTTTGCGTTCGCCTGGCGAGTAGCGCAGCGCGCGCTCATAGGTCGTGTAAATTACCGGTTGGTTGAGGAAGGTGCGCGGGGCCTTGGCCAGACCGACGATGCGCGCGCGGCGGTCGTTGATCTCGAGAATGTCGCCGACCTTGACCTTCTTGTAGAGCGCGAGGTTCAGGTTGTCCCAGATCACGGCGTCAGGCATGTCGATCAAATCGGCGGAGCCGGATTCGAATTCGGAAGGCAGGCCAACTTTGCTGTGGCGGTCGACGCCGGTGATCAGGATTCCAGCGAAAGAGCCGTCGGGCAGGCGCGCGGTGCCGGCACCCACATAATAAGGAACGGCCCATTCGACGCCTTCGACGCCGCGCACTTGTTGCAGTGTAGGATCGGGCAGCGGGCGGCGTTCTTCGAAATAACGCGTGGATGGGTGCATGACCCAGATTTCGGCCTGCGGGACGAGCGAGACACTGATCGAGAGCCGTTTCAGGACGCCGGAAGCAATGGAACCTTGCTGCACAACCAGCGTCGTGGAAAACGCGAGGCCGACAATCAGCGCCACGTACTTGGCCGTGTCTCCCATCAGCATGCGCAGGGCAATAAAATACATCGACAGCTCCGAAGTTTTCAGGCTATTGCAGGCGGACGAGACTACTCGGCGGGTGCGGGCGCTTCCAGGGTCGAATCGCGAGCCGGCGGTCGGAGGATTTCACGTGACAGCCCGATTTGAACGAGCGGAAATAAACTTGTGCACCAAGCAGCTGACGCGAATATGCAGCCTTCACCAGCATCTTTAACGGAGGCGCCACACATGGCCAACGAGACCACCTTGCGCGAGATGGAGGCGATTCTCGTGCGGCTTAAAACCGGTGATGCGGCGGCGCACGGCGATTTGATTCAGGTGGCCTCGCGGCGTCTGGAAGCGCTGTGCAGCAAGCAACTCAATAAATATTACCGACTGCGCGGGCACGGCGAACAAACCGGCGATATTTTTTCGATCGCTTCGATGCGGCTGCAGAAATCGCTGCAGGAAGTGAAGCCGGGGACGGCGCTCGAGTTCTTTGGGCTGGCGTCGGAGCAGATCCGGCGCTGCCTCCTCGATCTGATCCGGCATCATTACGGGCGCGAAGGCAACCGCGAGGTGGTGAATTTTACCGCCGCGCCTGGCGAGAGCGCGCCGGGGCTGGACCCCGCCGACGTGCGCACCGAACAGCAGCGCCTGGAGACCTGGGTCGGCTTTCACGAGCAGGTCAAGCAGTTGCCGCAGGACGAGCGCGAAGTAATTGATTTGTTGTACTACCAAAACATGACGCAGGAGGATGCGGCGCAGATTCTGAGCTGCGATCCGAGCACCGTGAAGCGCCGGCATGGGCGCGCACTGCGCAAGTTGGCCAAGCTGTTGAAAGACTGGAAGCCGGACGAATAACACCGCGTGCAATTTCAGCGAACCCTCGAACTTTTTGGAGCGCCAGAGTTCCATGAGCAAGACGCAGACCATCGGCCCGCGCAGCAACCGCATGCCCAAAGTCAAAAAGCTTCCGGCGGACTACGAAGAACGCGTTTATGCCGGCGTGCTGGGCAAGCTGATCGGCGTGTACCTGGGCCGGCCGTTCGAGCAGTGGACCCACGAGCGCATCAAGCGGGAACTCGGCGACATCACTTATTACGTGCACGAGCGCCTGAACAAGCCGCTGGTGGTGACCGACGACGACATTTCGGGGACCTTCACGTTCATTCGCGCGCTGGAGGACTTTGGGTATTCGAAAAATCTGACCGCGGAGCAGATCGGGCAGACGTGGCTCAATTACATCATCGAGCAGCGCACGATTTTGTGGTGGGGCGGGATGGGGGCGTCGACCGAGCACACCGCATTTCAGCGCCTGAAGCGTGGGATCCCCGCGCCGCGGAGTGGTTCGATTGAGTTGAATGGACAGGTCGTGGCGGAGCAGATCGGTTCGCAGATTTTCATCGATGGCTGGGGCATCGTCGCGCCAGGCGATCCAGAGATGGCCGCGGAGTTCGCGCGGCGCGCGTCGAGCGTGAGCCACGATGGCGAAGCGATTTACGGCGCACAGGTCGTTGCGGCGATGGAGGCGCAGGCCTTTGTCGAACGCGACATGGACAAACTTTTCGATACCGCGCTCAAGCTGATTCCCGATACCTGCACGATCCGGCGGCTGATCGATGACATTCGCGGCTGGTCGGCGAAGGACGGCGATTGGGAGCGCACGTTCTCGCGCATTCAGGGCCGCTACAGCTATGCGCACTTTGGCGGTGGCTGCCACATGGTCCCGAACCACGCGATCATCGTGCTGGCCCTGGCCTACGCGCCGGATGATTTTCACCAGGCGCAGTTGATCGCGAATACCGCGGGCTGGGACACGGACTGCAATGCGGGCAACGTGGGCTGTCTGCTCGGCATCAAACTGGGACTGGCGGGCCTCGAGGCTGGCCCGGATTGGCGCGGACCGATTGCCGACCGGCTCTTTTTGCCCACCGCCGACGGCGGACGCTGTGTCTCCGACGCGGTGCAGGAAGCGCGCACGCTGATCCGCGCGGGCCGCGCGCTGCATCACGACCCTGCGCCCGAACCGAAGAATGGCGCGCGCTATCATTTTGAATTTCCCGGCGCGGTGCAGGGTTTCCGCCTGGAAGACAGCCCCGAGTGCAAATGCGTGGGCGCGGTCTGGAATGCGGTTGGCCACAGCAAGTCGGGCACGCGCAGCCTGGCGATCGGCTTCGCGAAGCTGGCGCCGGGGCGCTGCGCACGCGTGGCCACGCCGGTGTTTCTGCTTCCGGAAGACGCGAAGATGCCGGGCTACGGCCTGATTGCGAGCCCGACGCTGTATTCGGGGCAGACGCTGCGCGGCGCGGTCGAGTGCGATGCGCAGACATCGCGCGCGGTTACCTTGAGCCCGTATATCCGCCATTACGGTCCGAACGACAGTGTGGCGATCACGCGCGGACCGGAAGTGAAACTGGCGCCTGGCGCGCGCAAGGAATTCGAGTGGCGCATCCCAGCGCTGGGCGGCCAGCCGATCGCGGAAGTGGGCGTGGAAATTTCTGGCGCGCCGCGCGCGGACGGAACCGTGTACCTCGACTATCTAAGCTGGGACGGCGCGCCGGACGTGGCCTTCAAGCGCCCGGAAAGCGGCGTGTACTACCAGCGCGCTTGGGTCAACGCGGCGGACCAGGTTTCCTTCGGGCGCGGCGAAGAAGAGTACTCGGTGTTGCATGACGAGGGGCCCGGACTGCTGATCCAGGGCACGCGCGAGTGGGCGCATTACGGCTTTAGCGCGCGCACGAATCCACATCTCGCGGCGGCAGCGGGCATCGCGGTGTGTGTGCAGGGGTTGAAGCGCTACTACGCGCTGGTGCTCAGCCAGCCCAACACGCTCAAGCTGGTGAAGGAATATTACGGACGCCAGACGCTGGCCGAGGTGCCGTTCCCGTGGAAGTACGACGAGCCGGTCGAGCTTTCGCTGCGCACCATCGGCGGCAAGCTGAGCGCCTACGCCAACGGCAAGCGCCTGATCACCGTTGAAGACAAACTCAATCCGCTGATGACCGGCGCGGTCGCGCTGATCTGCGACGAAGGCCGCACTTACTGGACCAACGTGAAAGTGCAGCCGGTGTAGTACCTTTAATGCTTGCGCAGGGCTTCGGTGGGCAAGTAGGCAGGGCCGAGGCAAATCGGCGCGTAGCCCGCGTGCACGCCCCCTGCGACATAGGCCGGCGTCCAGCCCGCGGGATCTTTGAAGAGCCGGATCGCGCGGATCGTGCGCTCCGGGCAGACATCGAACCAATGTTGCGTGCCCGCTGGGACATTGAGTAGATCGCCGGCTTCGACGTAGATCGCGAAGACTTGACCACCTCGCGGATGAATGTGAAAGACGCCGCGGCCTTTCAGGATAAAGCGGACTTCGTCGTCGGCGTGCGTGTGCTCCTGGTTGAACTTGTTCAGCATCACTTGCAGATTCGGCGTCTCTGGCGTGACGTTGATCACGTCGGCTGCGACGTAACCACCGCGCTTGCGGAGCGCGTCGATCTCCGGCGCGTACGCGGCGAGGATGTCTTGCGGCTCCGCGTCGGGCGGGACGCGCGGCGCGCCGGTGTCCCAGCGTTCATAAGTGATGCCGTGCGGCGCAAGAAAAGCGCGAATGGGTTCCAGGCCCGCGATTTCGCGCGCGGCATCGGGAATACTGATGCGCGCCACGGCTACTTCTCCCGGCCCATGAGTTCAAAGAGGAATTCGAAGGTCTCGATATGGCGGCGCGCTTCGTTGACGTCGCGGCCCCACGCGTAGAGCCCGTGGCGGTGAATCAAAAAGCCGTGGCGCAAGGGACTCAAAGGGTCTTGCAGGCGGCGTTCGACCTGCCGAGCCATGCGCGCGATATTCTGTGTGTTCTCGAAGATTTCGACGCGGATGCGCGTGTCGTGCGTGTCGATCCCGGTGAGGCCTTTGAGGATTTCGTAGCCCTCGATTTCGAAGCCGCCTTCCGCAAAATGGCGGTCTGAGAGCAGCGTCCCGAAGATCGAATGCGTGTGCAGGACCGCGCCGGCGTTGCCGTATTTCGCGATGGCGAGGTGCAGGTCGATTTCCGCGGAAGGCTTGTTGGCGTGGTTGCCGCCGGGGTCGAGAATTTCGCCGCGGTCGCCGACTTTCAGGAAGTCCGGCTGCGCCAGGCGCCCTTTGTCGCGGCCCGAAGCGGTCAACGCAAGCGTGAGCGGCGTGCGCGTTAGCACGGAGCTGAAGTTGCCGCTGGTCGCGGGGGTCCAGCCGCGCTGATGGAAGAAGGCGCCGGCGGAAATCAGTTCGTCCAGCACGGGCTCGTTCATGTGCAGCATATTACGGCGCTTTAAACGGGCTTCAAGATCACGGCGGCGGGGGAAAATGCCTTCGTCACCGGCTTGGGAAAATGGTATATCCTCCGCAGGAGACGTGCATTCAAAGGAGTATCGGAAATGGCCGTGGCATTCAACCCCGCAGGCGCCTGGACCGCGCTGGTTACGCCGTTTGACGCCCGGGGCAAGCTGAACAAGGAAATCTTTGCGCGGTTCTGCGAGTTTCAATCCGCCGAAGGCATCACTGGGATCGTTCCGGCGGGCACGACGGGCGAATCGCCGACGCTGACCTGGGAAGAGCACAACGAAGTCGTCGAGATTGCGGTGCAGGTGGCCGGCGAAAAAATCGGCGTGCTGGCCGGCACCGGTTCGAACTGCACCGACGAAGCCGTGGCCGCGACCAAGCATGCGCGCGAATGCGGCGCCAGCGCGGCGCTCCTGGTGGACTGCTATTACAATGGGCCGTCCAGCCTGGAACTGCGCACCGAGTACTACGAAAAGATCATCCGCTGGGTGCCCGACCTGCCGCTCGTTCCTTATATTATCCCGGGACGCACCGGTGCGGCACTGTCGAGCGAAGACCTGGCGATCCTGCATCTGACCTTCCCCAAGCGCGTTCCGGCGGTGAAGCAGGCCACCGGCGACCTGGAACGGATGCGCAAGGAACGTGAATTGTGCGGCGCGGGCTTTGCGATCATGTCCGGCGACGACGACCTGACGCTGCCGATGATGAAGGACGCAAAGCTGGGTGCTTCGGGCGTGATTTCGGTGATGACCAACGTGGTGCCGGGGGCGATTGCGAAGATGGTCGCGGCGCAGCGCGCGGGCGACGGCGCGACGGCGGAACGCATCTCGCAGCAGCTCCAGCCGATCTTCAGCCTGGTGACGTTCAAGCTGCCGGGCGAACGCGTGCTGCCGGGCGGAAAGACGCTTACGGTCGAAGACCGCTTCCGCAATCCGACGCCGGTCAAGACCATGCTCGCCGGGTTGGGCGTGCCGGTGGGACCGTGCCGCGCGCCGCTGGGCAAGATGCCGAAGGCGGCCGTGGAGCGCTGCCGCGCCGCGCTGCAGGAAGTCTTCCGCGCCGACCCGTCGCACCTGACGCCGCTGAACAAACACTTTGGCGTGAACGTGGAAAAGCAACTCGCCGATGACGCGGCCTGGGCCGCCGTCACGCGCGCTTAAAAATTCGGAGAGCAGCGATGCCGCAGCACGCCGTCCTCACCGCCGTCGGTCCGGACAAGCCGGGCCTGGTCGACGCGGTCTCCAAATTTATTCTCGACGCCGGCTGCAACATCGAAGACAGCCGCATGGCCGCGCTGGGCGGCGAGTTCGCGATGCTGATCCTGGTCGCGGGCGAAGAAGCGGGCATCGCGAAAGTAGCCAGTGGGGCCGGCGCGGCGGGCGAAAAGTCCGGCCTGACCGTGCTCGTACGACGCGCGGGTACGCCGGGCGGCAGCAAAGTGGGTTCGATTCCGTACCAGATCGAAGCCTACAGCATGGACCACCCAGGCATCGTGCAGCGCGTGGCGCGTTTTCTGGCCGAACGGCGCATCAACGTGCGCGCGCTCGATACGCGGGTCTCGCATGCCAGCGTGACCGGGTCGAAGCTGTTTTCGCTGCACGCGACGGTCGATGTTCCGCCGGACGTGAACGTGATCGATCTGCGCAAGGGCTTGGAGCAGATCGGGCACCAGGAAAACATCGACCTCGAAGTCAAGCCCGCGGCCGGGTAACCAAGCCGTCCGCGGGGTCAATTCGATGGAAAATTGCACCCATGGGCGATCCTGTTCCACAGCCTCCCGGTTCCGGGAACCAGTTTGAGCACCTATACTTATATG
>Ga0265314_10002149_pt1 | contig 20606 bp, 21 predicted proteins | sample 4126metaG_FD_203106 | JGI IMG/M metagenome (GOLD analysis project Ga0265314, IMG submission 203106) | Rhizosphere microbial communities from Carex aquatilis grown in University of Washington, Seatle, WA, United States - 4-1-26 metaG | ecosystem: Host-associated > Plants > Roots > Rhizosphere >... | reverse complement strand
CGGCTTCCACGCATGCCGCGCGCACGGCATCATCGTCGAGTCCGAGTATCGCCGCCATCGCGCCTGTGCCCACCGGCACCGCCTCCTGCATCGCCTGTGCGCGCAAGCGCACGAGCGGCAGCGCATCACGCAAGCTGACGACGCCCGCCACCACCAGCGCGGTGTATTCGCCCAAGCTATGGCCCGCGACCATGGCCGGCTGCGCGCCGCCCGCCGCGAGCCAGGCCCGATAAACCGCATAACCGGCGGCCAACATCAGCGGCTGGGTGTTGACGGTCGAGTTGAGCTCCTCCGCGGGACCATCCGCGGCGAGCTGCCACAAATCCTGATGCAATACGTCGGCGGCTTCGGCAAAAGTCTCGCGCACGGGCGGGCTGTCGGCGAAGCTTTGGAGCATGCCGACCGCCTGCGATCCTTGTCCAGGGAAAACCAATGCGAGTTTCATTCCTGCTCCTACATCTGTACCAATGCCGCGCCCCACGTGAAGCCGCCGCCAACGCCTTCCAGCAACACATTATGGCCGGGCTTGATACGCCCATCGCGCACCGCGACGTCGAGCGCCAGCGGAACTGAAGCGGCGGAGGTATTCGCATGACGATCGACGGTCACGATGACTTTATCCGTGGCAATACCCAGTTTCCTGGCGGTCGCATCCAGAATGCGCACGTTCGCCTGGTGGGGAATCAGCCAGTCCACGTCGGCCGGCTGCATGTCGCACAGGGCCAGCGCCTCGCGCGCGACTTCGTCGAGCACGCGCACGGCCAGCTTGAACACGGCCTGACCGTCCATTCGCAGGAACGGATCGCCGGTAACCTTGCCGCCGCACACGCGGCCGGGCGTCGACAATATCCCGGCGTGCGAGCCATCCGCGTGCAATACGCTCGCGCGCACGCCGGGCTTATCGCCCGCCGCGAGCACGACCGCGCCGGCGCCGTCGCCAAACAGCACGCAGGTACCGCGGTCGTTCCAGTCGAGAATCCGCGAAAACACTTCCGCCCCGACGACCAGTGCGCGGTTGTATGCGCCGCTGCGGATGTATTTGTCCGCGATGTCGAGGGCATACACGAAGCCCGAGCACACGGCCTGCACGTCGAAAGCCGGGCAGCGCTTGGCGCCGAGTTTCGCCTGCAGAATGCACGCCGTGCTCGGGAAAATGAAATCCGGCGTCGACGTGGCGACGATGATCAGATCGAGGTCTGCGGCCGTGATGCCCGCCGCAGCTATCGCCTGCAGGGAGGCTTGATGGGCGAGGTCGCTCGACATCTGCGCGGATTCTGCGAGATGGCGCTGGCGAATGCCGGTGCGGCCGCGTATCCACTCGTCGGAGGTGTCTACGCGGCGGGCGAGTTCGTCGTTGCTCACGACGTTTTCCGGCAGATAGCTGCCGGTGCCCACGATGCGTGAATACCTCACGCCGCGTTTTCCTGGATCGACGACATGCGTTCGGTGATCTTGCCGAGCACACCGCTGCGTGCCTCGTCTGCCGCTCGCCCGGTGGCAATCCGAAACGACATCCGGTCGGCCGAGCCGTGGCTCTTGACGACGATGCCGCGCAATCCCAGCAGCGTCGCGCCATTGTAGTTGCGCGGATCCAGGCGCCGCTTGAACGCATTGAGCACGGGCAGCGCCGCCAGGCTGGCCGCGCGGGTCAGCAGGTTGCGGTTGAATTCTTCGCGCAGGTAGGTGCTGAACATGCGTGCGATGCCTTCGGAGGCCTTGAGCGTGACGTTGCCGACGAATCCGTCGCATACCACGACGTCGGTGGTGCCCTTGTAGATATCGTCGCCTTCCACGTTGCCGTAAAAGTTGAGCCCGCTCGTGCGCAATAATTCCGCCGCGTGCTTGACGACTTCGCTGCCCTTGATTTCTTCCTCGCCGATATTTAGCAAGCCGACGGTCGGCCGTTCCTTGTTTTCCACGGCGCTGACGAGGGTCGCGCCCATCACGCCGAACTGGAGCAGGTGTTCTGCCGTGCAGTCGACGTTGGCGCCCAGGTCGAGCATGTAAGTGCGCCCGGTCATGGTGGGCAGCACCGAGCAGATTGCCGGGCGTTCGATGTCGGGCAGCGTTTTCAGCACGAAGCGCGAAATCGCCATCAGCGCGCCGGTATTGCCGGCGCTGACGCACGCGTGCGCGGTGCCGTCTTTGACCAGATTGACCGCCACGCGCATCGACGAATCTTTTTTGCCGCGCAAGGCGCTCGCCGGCGCCTCATCCATGCCGACGGTTTCGCTCGCGTGCTGCACGGTGATGCGTGCGACGAGGTCGCCGCGGACTTTGCGCAGCTCGGCATTGATTTCGTCCTGGAAGCCCACCAGCACGATATTGACGTCTTCGCGGCGTCGCAGGAAATCGAGCGCCGCGGGAACAGTCACATGGGGGCCGTGGTCCCCCCCCATGCAATCGACGGCGACCGTTACGTCCATCTAATGTACTCGCTGGCGCGAACCGTACGCAGCGCGGCGCGCGTGAATCCGCGAATCGACACGAACCTCGCCGACCCTACTCGTCTTTGGTCTTGACGACTTTTTTTCCGCGGTAGTAGCCGGTGGGACTGATGTGGTGGCGCAAATGCACTTCGCCCGTCGTCGGCTCAACCGCCAGCGGCGGATTGGTCAGAAAATCGTGCGAGCGATGCATGCCGCGCTTCGACGGTGATTTTTTGTTCTGCTGAACTGCCATTTTGAAACTCCTTTACGTTCAATTCTTGGTACGTTCCTGCGCAAGCCGGGCCAACGCCGCAAACGGCGACGCCGCGGCATCGCCTGCCACTTTGACCGCGGGACTGCATTCATTCTCCCCATGACGCGGGGCCAGCGGAATCGCGAGCAGTACTTCATCCTCCACCAGCGACCACACGTCGGTCTGGGGCGCTGCCGGTACGCCATCGAGATCGTCGATCTCGCCGGCATCGCCCACTTCCTGATCCGTCAATACCAGCAAATTCGCTTGCACCGACACCGGAAAAACCAGCTTGCCGAGACAACGCTGGCACCGCAGATCGATGCTGCCCGCGACGCTCAGGTGCAAACGCAACCGTTCGCGTGAATCGCGCCCGCCCGCAAGTTCGAATTGCAAACTTCCGTCGGTATCGAACAAGCTGTCCGCCACCCTTGGCAGCTCACTTACCGGTACATTGCCACTCAACTGCTCGCCGGCGCGGGCAAACTCAAGACTATCGATCGAAGCCCGTGCAGACATAAACCGCGCATGATAATATTTTCAGCCTGACCTGTCAAAACAAAATAACAGAAAATCCATTTAACGCAGGGACTTAGCACTTGCAATCGATGCCCCGCCCTGCCCCCGCCCCGCTGGTCCTGGCCTCGACCTCGCGGTATCGCCGCGAATTGCTCGCCCGCCTCGATATTGCGTTCGAAGTCGCCGCACCCGATGTGGACGAAACGCCGCTGGAAGGCGAAGCGCCGCAGGCGCTCGCACTACGGCTAGCTTGCAGCAAAGCCGAGGCGGTCCGGCGCGCATGGCCGGGTGCGCTGATAATCGGCAGTGATCAGGTCGCCGTCGTCGGTGACGTGCTGCTCGACAAACCGGGAAATTTCGCCAACGCCGCCGCTCAACTCAGGCAAATGCGCGGCAAACCGGTTTACTTTCATACCGCTCTATGCCTGCTGAACACACGAACTTCCCGCCAGCAGACGGCGTTGGTTCCTGTCACCGTGCACATGCGTGAATATACCGATGCGCAGATCGAGCGTTACTTACGCGCCGAGGAACCCTATGACTGCGCCGGCAGCGCGCGTATAGAAGGCCTCGGCATTACGCTGGTGGCAAAACTGGAAGGCGAAGACCCGAACGCGTTGATCGGACTGCCGTTGATTGCCCTATGCGACATGCTGCGCAACGAGGGTTGGGAACTGCCTTGAGTTCAGCGCGGGGCGAGTTGCATCTGATTCCGGTAACTCTCGGGGATACCGACCCGCGCATGGTGCTGTCGCCGTCCGCATTGCAGGCTGCGTGCGAGCTTGACTACTTCCTCGCCGAAAATGCCAAGAGTGCGCGACAATTTCTCAAAAGCATTGCGCACCCGCGACCTGTGCGTGACCTGCAAATCGAATGTTTCGACAAGAACAGCAGTGCCGAGCGCGCCGCCGGACTATTACAACCGTTGATGGCGGGTCGCAGCGCCGCCGTCCTGTCGGAAGCGGGCAGCCCGGCGGTTGCCGATCCGGGTGCGCTGCTGGTCGCCGCCGCGCATCGCTTGCGCATTCGCGTCGTGCCGCATATCGGCCCTTCCGCCATCCTGCTCGCACTCATGGCGTCCGGCTTTAACGGTCAACGCTTCGCATTTCACGGTTATCTGCCGGTGCCGAAAGACGAATGCCGGCGCGCAATCGCCGCACGCGAACGTGACTCGCGCGAACAGGACATGACCCAGATCTTCATCGAAACGCCTTATCGCAACGACCAGTTGCTGCAGGCCTTTTGCGACACGTGCGCGGACAGCTCCCGGTTATGCGTTGCGAGCGATCTCACGTTGCCGAGCGAATCGGTACGCAGTGCATCCATCGCGGAATGGGCGGCAGAGAAAACCCAGATCGGCCGCCGGCCGAGCGTTTTTGTGCTCTACGCGCGGTGATCAGCGTAACTGCGCAGAGCTGGTCGCGGTAACCTTCACGAGAGCTTCGGCCATCGCCGCACCGAACCGGCGTGCAACCCGCTCGGCGATGTTTTCGTGCGGCGTGAAGTCCACGACGTCTTCGGCCTTGATCACATCGCGCGCCACCGAGTCCACGCTGCCGAGCGCGTCGGTGAGACCGAGTTCTATGCTTTTCGGGCCGGTCCAGACCAGTCCGCTAAAAATGTCCGGCATCTCCTTCAGCCGCTTGCCGCGGCCTTGACGCACGACCGCAATAAACTGTTCGTGAATTTCGGCGAGCATCTTCTCCGCGAATTCCTTTTGCGCCGGGACGACCGGTGAAAACGGATCGAGGAATTTCTTGTTAGCGCCTGCGGCGATCGCACGCCGTTCGACACCGAGCTTTTCCATCGTGCCGGTGAATCCGAAGCCGTCCATGACGACTCCGATCGAACCGACGATGCTCGCCTTGTCGACATAGATCTTGTCGGCCGCCGCTGCCACGTAATAGCCGCCCGATGCACAAATATCCTCGACGACTGCGTACAAAGGGATGTTCGGATACAGGCCGCGCAGCCGCTTGATTTCGTCGTTGATGTAGCCGGCTTGCACGGGGCTGCCGCCGGGACTGTTGATGCGGAGCACAACACCTTGCGTATTGCCGTCTTTGAAGGCCGCCTGCAGGCCCGACGTCACGTTGTCGGCGCTCGCCTGGGTGTCCGACGCGATGACGCCGCGCAACTCGACCAACGCGGTGTGCTTGCCGGTTGTTTTGTCGCCGGCTTTTTTGAGCCAACCCATGCCCAGAAACAGCACGACAAACAGGTAAATCATGACCAGCATCTTGAACGCCATGCTCCAGCGCCGGGCGGTGCGCTGTTCGGCGATCGCTGCCAGCGCGACTTTCTCCAGGACATTGCGCTCCCAGCCTTCTCCAGTAGTACGCGGATCCAGATCAGCCATTGCGATTTTCTCTCTTAATTAATGCAGGAACGGAACGTCCTGCGCAGCCGCGCTGCGGAATCCGTCTCGGGCCATTGCCTCAAGTTGCATCCTGGTCCAGTAAATAAACGCTGCCGTCACGTTCTTCGACCGGGGCTGCAACGAGGTGCGCGCCTTTGCATGGCCCCATGATGCAATGACCAGTGTCGGGCTCGTAAGTTGCGCCATGCGTCGCGCACACCAAGTATAACCCAGCTTTATCGAAGAACTCGCCCTCCATCCAGTCGAGCTCGACCGGAATATGTGCACAGCTGTTGAGGTAGGCGTAGACCCTGCCGTCATATCGGATAACGAATGCTGCGGCCTCTTTGCCGCCGAATTGCAGTTTGAAACGCACGCCCGGCCCGCCGTCGGTCAGCGCAGTACTGGGGCAAATTATGCGTTGTGCTTGAGCCATTGCCATAAATCCTGCGGCCGATCCAGGCATGCGAGCGGCTGCAATGCCAGCAACTGGTCGCGCGGATGCGCACCATACGTCACGGCGACACTGTTTACTCCGGCGTTGACCGCCATCTGCAGGTCGTGCGTCGTGTCGCCCACCATCACTGTTTTTTCCGGCGTGGTGTCCAGCATGCGCATCAAGTCGAGCAGCATGCCCGGTGCGGGTTTGCTCGCCGACTCCTCGCCGCACCGGGTCGCGTGAAATAGCGGCCCAAGTCCGGTTTTCTCGAGCGCCCGATCGAGCCCGCGCCGGCTCTTGCCGGTCGCGATGGCGAGTTGGTGGCCGGCGTCTCGCAGTTCCTGCAGCATGGATTCCGCGCCTGCAAACAGCGGCGTTTGCGGTTCAAGCATTCGAAAATGAATTCCGTAACGCTCGACGACCTGCGGATAAACGTCGGGGCTGACGCCCGGCAGCACGTGCGCCATGGCGTCGTAGAGCCCGAGCCCGATAATGTGTTGCGAGCGTTCGTCGGACGGCACCGGCAGACCGACATCGGCGCAGGCGGCCTGCAGTGACGCGACGATGACGGCCGTCGAATCCATCAGCGTGCCATCCCAATCAAATACCACCAGGTCGAATCGTTGGCCCAAGCGACTTTATTCCAGTTTTTCCAGGAACTTCTGTAATCCGGCGGGCAGCGGCGCTTCGACCACGAGCTTGGCGCCGCTGGCCGGATGTTTGAAGCCCACACTTGCGGCATGCAGGAACATGCGCTTGAAACCGCCGCGCGCGAGCGCCTTGTTGAGTTCGAAATCCCCGTACTTGTCGTCCCCGGCGATCGGGAAACCGAGATGCGCAAGATGCACGCGGATCTGGTGCGTGCGGCCGGTCTTCAGTTCCGCGCGCAGCAAGCTGTAATCGCGAAACGCCTGCTTGAGCTCGAAAACCGTATGCGACTCCTGCCCGTCGTCATGCACGGCGACCCGGCGCTCGCCTGAGGCCAGCAGGTACTTGTGCAAATTGAGGCGCACCGCCTGCTTCTTGTTGCGCCACATGCCTTTGACCAGCGCAAGATAGTATTTTTTGAACTGTCCTTCACGCAATTCCGCGTGCATGGCAGTCAATGCGCTGCGCTTCTTGGCGACCAGCAGCACGCCCGACGTGTCGCGGTCCAGTCGGTGCACGAGTTCAAAAAAGCGCGCATGCGGCCGCTGGCCGCGCAACTGCTCGATCACCCCGAAGCTCACGCCGCTGCCGCCGTGCACGGCCAGCCCGGCCGGCTTGTTGAGCGCCAGCAGGTGTTCGTCCTCGAACAGGACCGCCTGCTCGAGTTCTGCGCTGACGGGAGGGCGCGCGCGGGCGGGCCTCTCGGCCACGCGCACCGGCGGAATGCGCAGTTCGTCGCCGGTCTGGACCCGGTAGTCCGGCTTGGCGCGGCCCCCGTTCACCCGCACTTCGCCGCTGCGCAGGATGCGGTAAACGTGGCTTTTGGGCACGCCTTTGAGCAGCTTGACCAGGTAGTTGTCGATGCGTTGGCCGCCGGCATCCTCCCCGATTTGGTGCCGCGATACCGATTTTTTGCCCAAATCCTTCATTTTGCTTATACTATTCGCCGGTTAGCAGACTTCAGGACAATGTTGTCCTTAAGGCTCAGGCGGTCCACCGCGGCGGTTTTGCCGCAGGTAACGCCGGGCAGAATGGCCCAGCGCCATGCAGTCGTTACCCAGGTACGGAAGTCACAACGCGGGAAATGTTCCCGATGGTGCGGATAACCGGTTGCCGAAACCCAATGGTTAATGTCGCTCACCACTAAAAGTAGCGATGGTAGTCGAAATACGCGCTCACAGCACACGAAAACCTTTGTTGATGCAGCACTCGCGGTCACGGTGCAAGGCACCGGAACGCGCCGCTGCTCACTACGAATTTTAACGGCAAACAGCGAAAGTCATTTTCAACTAGTCACCCACCATTGATGATTTTTATTCGTGACTGAATGATTAAGCATTAGCGCGCGGAATTAAAGTTTCGCGCGTGAGTTTGCCCATCCCGTGTCACTGAGCGCGGGAGAAGAAAAAAATGAAACGCATGTTGTTTAACGCGACGCAGTCTGAAGAACTGCGCGTTGCAATCGTAGATGGCCAGAAACTCCTCGATCTGGACATTGAGTCTGCCGGCAAAGAGCAGCGCAAAAGCAATATCTACAAGGGTGTCATCACCCGGGTCGAGCCCAGCCTCGAGGCTGCCTTTATAGATTACGGTAGCGAACGCCACGGTTTTCTCCCCTTCAAGGAAGTCGCCCGCGCCTACTTCAAGCCCGGCGTAGACGTCGCCCGCGCCAGTATCAAGGACGCGCTGCGCGAAGGCCAGGAACTTATCGTCCAGGTCGACAAGGACGAGCGCGGCACCAAAGGCGCCGCCCTCACCACCTTCATCAGTCTGGCCGGTCGATATCTGGTGCTGATGCCCAACAATCCGCGCGGCGGCGGCGTCTCGCGCCGCGTCGAAGGCGAGGAACGCGCCGAGTTGCGCGAAACCATCGATCAGCTCGAAGTGCCCGCAGGCATGAGCGTGATTGCGCGCACCGCCGGCATCGGCCGCAACGCCGAGGAACTCGGCTGGGATCTGAATTACCTGCTGCAGTTGTGGCGTGAAATCGAGAACGCATCCACGGGTCAGAGCGGCGCTTTCCTGATTTACCAGGAATCGAGCCTCGTCATCCGCGCGATCCGCGATCATTTCTCGCAGGACATCGGCGAAATCCTGATCGACACCGAAGACATCTACGAGCAGGCGCGCGCGTTCATGGGCCACGTGATGCCCGCGAACGTGAACCGCGTCAAGCTTTACAAAGACGATGTGCCGCTCTTTTCACGTTTCCAGATCGAGCACCAGATCGAAACCGCGTTTTCGCGCCAGGTTACGCTGCCTTCGGGCGGTGCGATCGTCATCGATCATACCGAGGCGTTGGTTTCGATCGACGTCAACTCCGCGCGTTCGACGCGCGGCGCCGACATCGAAGAAACCGCATTCCGCACCAATCTTGAGGCGGCCGACGAACTCGCGCGCCAATTGCGCCTGCGCGACCTGGGCGGTTTGATCGTCATTGACTTTATCGACATGGAAAGCGGGCGTAACCAGCGCGAGGTCGAGAACCGCCTGCGCGATGCGCTGCACGTCGACCGTGCGCGCGTGCAGACCGGCAAGATTTCGCGTTTCGGCCTGCTCGAACTGTCGCGTCAGCGCCTGCGCCCGGCACTGGCCGAAAGCAGCCATATCCCCTGCCCGCGCTGCCACGGCACCGGCCACATCCGCGGTATCGAATCCACCGCGTTGCACATCCTGCGCATCCTGCAGGAAGAGGCGATGAAGGAAAACACCGGCGCCGTTCACGCGCAGGTGCCCGTCGATGTGGCGACGTACCTGCTCAACGAGAAGCGCGCCGAATTCCATTCGATCGAGCAGCGTCTCAAGGTCAACGTCGTACTGATTCCGAACATCCATCTCGAGACGCCGAACTACACGGTCACGCGGTTGAAGCACGAGGAACTGAATCAGGCCGATCTGCCGCCGCCGAGTTACGAAATGGTCGCGATGCCCGAGAAGACCGACGGCGCGTTGCCGTCGGCGCAGACCGAGCCCGCCCCGCCCCGCCAGGAAGCCGCCGTGAAGGGCATCACGCCTTCGCAACCGGCGCCCATAGTTGATCACACGCCGAAAGCGGTGGCCGTGGCCCCCGCGCAGCAGGCCGAAGCTTCGATCATCAGCAAAATATTTGGCTGGTTCAAGCGCCCTGCATCCGAAGTTGCCGAGCCCAAACCCCAGGCCATGACACGTGAACGCACCGATCGCGGCGAACGGCCCGAACGCGGTGGTCAGCGCCGCGGGCGACCGAACGGCCCGCGCCGCGACCATAAACGCGACGAACCGCGCGGCGAGCGTCCGGCCCACGCGCCTCGCGAAGGCGGTGGCGAAGGCGGTCAGCGTCAACAGCAGCGCGGCCGTCCGGGCGAACCGCGTCCGCCGCGCGAGCCGCGTGAACCGAGACCTCCGCGCGAAGGACAGGATCAGCAACCGCGCCGCGAGGGACAACAGCCGCGTCCGCCGCGCCCCGAACGCAGCGACCAAGCGCCGGTTGCAGCCGGCGGAGCGCCCGCCCAGGCACGCGAGCAAGCTCCGCGAGCCGAAGGTGAAACCCGCGAAGGCCGTGAAGGTGGCCGTCGCCGCCGCCGTGGTGGCCGCGGCGGTCGCGATCGTGGCGAACGTAACGAGGCGCACGCGAATGCCGAAGGCGCAATGCAAACGGTTGCCGAGTCCGGCAACAATGGCGTCGATCTTGCGATTGCCGCAACTGCCACACCGCTGGCGGCAGAGGTTGATTCATTCCCGACGCACCGGTTGGAAGTTCCCCAGGTGCCGACTCCGCCCGCGCCGTACGAAATGCCACAAGCCGCGACAGTAGCGGTGGTCGAAGAAGTTGCGGTCGAACACCAGGCTCAGCCCGAGTCCGTTGCAGAGCGCGTGGTCGAACACGTGCCCGCAGCGGAGCCCGTCGTCGTCGCGCCTGCGTTACCGGTGGCGCGCGAGCCCATTGTGCTGCCGTCGGACCTCGAGCAGGTCGAAACCGACGCAGAAAAGCTCCGCATCGCGGCAAGCAAAGTCGAACCACCGCCGCCTCCGCGACCGCCGCGCGTGCGACCTCCTCTGCCGCCGATCAGCAATGAACCGCTGGAGCAGGTCGAAACCAGAAAGTAAGCAGAGTTAAAAATGCCGGGAATCTTCCCGGCATTTTTTATTTGCGGTGAGATTCCCGCAATTGCGCGACGAGGCTCTCGCTCACTGCTTCTATCATGTCCAGCACCTGCTCGAATCCGTGCGGGCCGCCGTAATAGGGATCGGGCACTTCCCGTCCCGCGTATTCCGCGTGAAAGTCGCAATAGAGCACGAGCTTGTCCGCATGCCCCGCAGGACACAGTGCTTCGAGCAGGGAAAGATTGCGGCGATCCATCGCCACCACGTAGTCGAAGTGCTCGAAGTCTATTTTGCCGACCTTGCGCCCGCGCAGATTGCTCATGTCGTAGCCGCGGCGGCTTGCCGCCTGCTGCGCGCGCTGGTCCGGCGGCTCGCCGATGTGATAGCCGTGCGTGCCGGCGGAATCGCACTCGATCAGGTTATTGAGTCCGGCCTCATCGACCGCGCGCCTGAATACCGCCTCGGCGGTCGGCGAGCGGCAGATGTTGCCCATGCACACGAATAAAACGCGGATTTTCTTTGCTTGTGGCATAACGTCAGCTGGATAACCAAAAAACAATCGCAATAATACGCGCTTGAAACCTCGGCGTTTGTCCGCATTTACCGGGAATGCGCAAGTTGCCGCGGAATGAACTTTGCGTTCCACCTTCAATCAAACTCCCACCCATGATTTATCAGACCAGAATACCCGTTGGCATTGTTCCCCGGACATGGTCCGGACGGTTGGCGGCTACGCTGATCGCGGCTTCCCTCGCGGTGGTCGGCTTGTTCTTTTTGGCCTTCGCATTGGTTGCCGCGGCGCTGATTGCCGCGCTCGCGCTCGCCAGGATCTGGTGGGTGGCGAGAAAAGTGCGGGCGCAGCGCGATTCCGGCGTGATCGAAGGCTCCTATTCGGTTGAAGCGGCTTCCATACGGGTGATACGCCCAGAGAACACCGATTCAATTCCGCCTCCCCCGGATTCCCGGTAAACCCGGCCGCACCATATTTAAGGTTCCGGCGCCCGCCAACGCGATCGTCGTTGACGTGGATCAAGCCGCCGGCCGCAAACTCGCCTAGATTTCATGTGATCGAACGACGAGTCGGAGGAAACCATGAAATACGCAGATCCCGCCTGCGCGTACTGCCCGCCGGATGTGCGCGCGTGCCGCCAGGGCGAAGCCGAAGCGCGCGGTCCGGGCTTTTGCCCGAGCAAGGTCGATCCCGCCACGCAGGAGCATTCGCACGGACTCTACGATGATCCCGAGACGCACAAGATCGCGCACGAATCCGCGCTGGTCGAGTCGGAAGGCTATTGCAAATGGACGCGCGTCGAGGAAGTCGTCCAGTTTGCGAAGCGCATGGGCTACAAGAAAATCGGCATCGCGAATTGCATCAGCTTTGTCGATCACGCTTACGTCATGAGCGGCATCCTCGAAAGCCACGGCTTTGAAGTCGTTTCGGTCGCGTGCAAGAACGGCAACATTCCCAAAGAGGAGCTCGGGATTGCCGACGCAGAGAAGATTCGTCCCGGCCAGTTCGAGGCGCTCTGCAACCCGATCGCGCAGGCCGAACTCCTGAATGCGCATGGGTGCGCATTTAATATCGTCATGGGCCTGTGCATCGGCCACGACAGTTTGTTCTTCAAACATGCGAAAGGCCTGACCACGGTGCTGGTTGCCAAAGATCGAGTGCTTGGCCACAACCCCGTTGCGGCATTACAGCTCGCGGACAGCTATTACAGCCGGGTGTGGGGTCCGTACAAACCCGCGAAGGCGCCCAAGCTGCCGGCGGCGGGACGTCGCAAAGCGGAGTAACCGCGGATCGCCGTCATACGGCCGTGTTAATTCTTGCGTTCGCGCACAACGTAATCGACCTTGTCCGACCCGTACTTGCGCTCGAGCTGATCGTCCGGCAAGAACTGCGCTTCGAGTTCAGCGATTTTCGAATAGCCCATCAGATCGGTGATTTCTGCCATCCCGTACAGCAAGTCGGGCCGGTCGTGAACGTTACCCGTCTCGACGTGATCGCGCATGAGCTCGAGCGCTTTGTGCATGCCCATCAGCGCCGCTGACGGCAGCATGCGCGCCATGGTTACGCGCGCAACACCGAGCTCCGCAAGCCGCTTGACCGGAATCAGCGGCGTCGTCGGCCGCGAGCGAATGCCGAAACCGATATTGATGCTCACCGGCGCGTCGACCGCCTCGACAAAACGCTTGATCTGTTCTTCGGAATGCACCGCATCGGGAAACACCATGTCGGCACCCGCCGCTATATAAAGCCGTGCACGCTCTATGGCCTTATCCAGGCCTTCGACGGCGATCGCGTCAGTTCGTGCGTTGATGATGAAGTCGGGGTCTTTTTTCGCTTTCACCGCGGCTTCGACTTTTTTCGCCATTTCCTTCGCGCTGATGAGTTCTTTGCCCTGCATGTGACCGCAGCGTTTCGGACTGACCTGGTCTTCGATATTCATGCCGACCACCCCGGCTTCCTCGAAGTATTGGACGGCATGAAATACCGTGACCGGATTGCCATAGCCAGTCTCGGCATCCGCCATCAACGGAATCGATAGATTGCGCGCGATGTGGCGGCACGCATCGACGTTCTCCATCAACGTGAGCAACCCAATATCGGGCTGGCTCAGCCGCGCGTTCGAAAACCCGCTGCCACCGGTGGCCGCGGCCTTGAAACCCATCTTTTCGACCATGCGTGCGCTCAAGCCATCGTAGACGCCGGGCGAAACGACGACGCCCTGCTTCAACAATGCGCGCATGGTGGCGGCTTTCGTTTTCATGTTGGATCCTGAGCAATCGTTAGGTATTCGGTTTCAACTTTGCCTGACGGATCACCGTGGTCCAGACATCGATCTCGGTGCGCAGGAACTCGCGCAGCTCCGCAGGCGTATTGCCGATTGCATCTGCGCCCTGTGCCAGCAACTGCTCGGCGACTGCCGATGAACGCAGTGCTTGCGTAGCCGCGTCGTGCAGCTTCTGGATAACGGTCTGGGGCGTGTGCGCAGGGGCGAGCAGCGCATACCACGAGCTCGCGCGAAATCCCGGCAGCTGCGCCGCTTCCGCAACTGTCGGTATATCCGGCGCGGCGCGCGAGCGCGCTGCGCTTGTCACGGCAAGCCCGCGCAACTGGCCGGAGCGCACGTGCGGGAGCGCCGGCAGCGTGCTTGTACACAGCACTTGAATCTGCGCGCCGAGCAGATCGATCAAAGCCTGGCTCGCGCCTTTGTACGGCACGTGCGTCATGCTGATGCCGGTCTTGAAATTCAAAAGTTCCATCGCGAGGTGGCCGCTCGTGCCTTGTCCCGCCGAGCCATAAATGATGCGCTGCGGTTTCGACTTCGCGAGATCGATCAATTCGCGCAGGTTGGTGACTGGCAATGCGGTCGGGACAACGACGATCAACGGTGTGTCGACCGCCAGCGTGATCGGCGCGAAATCGTTGAGCGAATCGTACGGAAGTTTTCCGACCAGCCCGGGATTCGTGGCGTGCGCGGTAGCGACGAGCACCAGCGTATATCCGTCGGGATTCGCATGCGCGGCGAGATCGGTTCCCAGCACCGTCCCGGCGCCGGGACGGTCGTCGATAACGAACTGCATATTCAAACGTCTGGCCATTTCGCTGCCGAGCAGGCGCGCGATGATGTCGGCGGCGCCGCCGGCCGAGAACGGCACGATCAAACGGATCGGGCGCGACGGATACGTCTCGGCTGCGTGCACCGTTGCAGTCGCGCCCAGCCAGGCGATGCAGACGTACCGAACCAGTGACTTCCACATTCGAATGTCAGCCTTGCGGTCCGGTTGATGGCGCTATTCCGATAACTCGATTTCCCGGGTGACCGATCGCGTGTATGCCGACACCGGCATGAACACCGAATGCGACCCCGGCCCGCCGGCGACAACAATCGTCAAATCTTCGGGCTTCTCCGAAATCGGCAGCAACGTGTCGGGACCGATTTCGCCGAGTTCAGCTTTGCGAGCATTGGCCATGCGATCGAATTCGCTGCCTTTGTGGCGCCCCGCGCGCATCTTCGACGCCTCCCACAAGCGGCGCTTGACCTCAGCCTTGCTCCAGCCTTCGCGATGGAAAAGATTCGCGTGCTGCGGCGAAAGCACTACGAAAGGCGCGCCGGCGTGGATGTAGTCGCTGCTCGCCGGATATTGCATCGTGTCGCCTATCATGGCGATGACCTCTTCCCCTTTACGCGCGGTCATGTTCATGCTCCAGGTGCCGAGCACGCCTGCAACCGACACGGTGTTGGCGTCGGCCGCGAAACCGCGTTCGACATGCAGAGGTTCCCACGGACTCTCCGCTTCGTTCTCCGCGCAGCAAAACGTGTATTTGCCCGGCTGACCCTGCGTCGCCTTGTCCATCTCGCCCGGCAGCGCGCCGCCGATGTTCTGCAATATCAATCGCAGCGCGCGGCCGAGCGTCGCATTCGCCCACGCGCCCTGCCCCAGACAGCCGGCCCCGCCGTTGACCTCGAGCCAGCGCGCGATGGGACCGTTCACAATCAACATGATCGCAGCGGGATTGGTCGTCGCCTGCATCGCCTGCAAATGAAATTTCGGCGTCGCGACGGCTTCTGCGGCGGCGATCAGCACCGGCAGGTATTCGGGATAGCAGCCCGCCATCACCGCCTGTATCGCGATGTATTCGACAGTGGCCGCGCCCATGCCGGGCGCTATTGTCGCGACAACTTCGCCGGGCGCGCGCTTCGTGTGGCGCAGCATGCGCTGCACGGCTTCCTGCGTGGGCGGCGCAATGGGCAGGCCATCGCCCCACCGCCGCTTCATATAGAACTTGTTGAGTTCGTCCATATCGCCCGGCGCTTCAACCAGCTTGGCGCGCGCCGAGACCGGCGCGGTTGGCGCGGAGGCTGCAGATTTACCGGGAGCAGTCTCGCACAGCAGGCGCGCGATATCGGCCGCACAAGTCTCTGCAATGTTGCGGACCTCTTCGCGCGAGCGGGTGCCGAAAGGATGCGGAATGACCGCGATCGGCAGATCGGGCGATCCGAGCGCTTTTTGCTGCGCGCGGCCGAGACCGATGAAGCTCTGCGAGCAAACCGTGAGCGCGGCCCTGGCCCGCTTGGCTACTTCAACACTGTCGTGGATACTCCACGACGTGCATGACCCTCAATCGCCGGAGCCGGTGACGACGGCGTCGACTTGCGCGACGAGCTCGTTCATCACCGCTTCGGGTGCGCCCTGCGATGCGCTTTTCTTGCGGCGCTTGACGACACTTTTCACGCCGTGCTTCTCGATCAGTATCTGCGCGAGATCGTCGACGAGCAGGCTGAAGTTCGGTTTCGAGTTGTCGATGAAGCCGATCACCTTGCCGGCGAGGCCGTCGAGCGCTTGCCGGGATTCGCGCGCCTCGGTGAGGCACGGCGCGACGGGTTCGTACACGAGCATGCTGCTTGACATCGGGTCTCCTGAAGGTCGTCCCCTCGGTGCGCTGCGGTGAAGGGTCGCGGTGTTCGCGGTATCGTTCTATCTGCGTCGGACAACTTAATCGAAAAGTTGCCTGCGCGCAACTGGTCCGCGGATTGTTGCGCGACCGCGTATGCAGTATCTTCGGCATGCCGCTGTGAAGAACAATTTGCACGATACGAGGAAAGAACGAATGAATGCCAGGTCAAGATGGATGCGCTCGATGGTGTGCGTAGCCGCGCTGCCCGCGTGCAACGCATGGAGCAGCGATTTTCCCGTGAAGCCGGTGCGCATCGTCGTGCCGTCGACCCCGGGGGGCGCGCTCGACATCCTCTCGCGCATGCTCGCGCAGAAGCTGCCGCCGCGCTGGGGCCAGCCGCTGGTCATCGACAATCGCGCGGGTGCGGGCGGGATCATCGGCAGCGAGATCGTCGCCAAGTCCGATCCCGACGGCCACACGCTGCTCGCCGTCGCGCTCGGTTATGCGGCGAATCCGTTTCTCTACGACAAGCTGCCTTATCGGACCCCGCAGGACTTCGCGGCAATCACGGTGCTCGCGTCGGCACCGAACGTTCTGGTGGTGCATCCATCGGTTGCGGCGCATTCGGTGCGCGAACTGATCGCGCTGGCGAAGGCCAAGCCTGGCGCTTTGGTATATGCGACTTCCGGCGTCGGCACCAGCGGGCATCTGGCGATGGAACTCTTCAAGCGCATGGCAGGCGTGGAGATGGTGCATGTCCCGTACAAAGGCGCCGGCGCCTCGACCGCGGCGCTCGTGGCGGGACAAGTGCAGGTGCTGTCGACGGCGCTCGGCGCCGCATTTCCGCAGATCAAGTCCGGCCGGCTGCGCGCCTTGGCGGTGACCGGGTTGAAACGCACCAGTGTCGCACCGGAAATCCCGACCGCCGCCGAATCGGGCCTCCCCGGATATGTGGTGGATGGCTGGTTTGCCGCGCTTGCGCCCGCCAAAACACCCGCGCGCATCGTCGAACGACTGCAAACCGAATTCTCGTCGGTCTATAAAATGCCTGATGTCGCCGAGCGCCTGACCGCAATGGGCTTCGATGCCGGCACCATGACGCCGCGCGAAACGACTGCGTTTATCGCCGGTGAAATCGCCAAGTGGGGAAAGCTGATCAAGGAAACCGGCATCAAAGGCGAGTGAGCGCCCGATCAAGTTTCACTCCAAAAACCGGGCCGCACGTGTAGCGCATAATACAAAACAGCAGATGAGGAGGAGCAGCATGATTCGACGGTCGGCCGTTCTTGTGATTGCGCACTTGTGCATCGCATTTCCCGCAGTTGCGGCGGGCGCTTATCCCGATCGCCCGGTGCGTTTCATCGTGCCGTTCCCGCCGGGCGGCGGCACCGACGCATTCGCCCGCGTGGTCGGCGCCAAGCTCACCGAAATCTGGGGACAGCAGGTGATCATCGACAACCGCAGCGGGGCCCAGGGGAACATCGGCACTGCAATGGGGGCGAAAGCGACGCCCGATGGCTACACGATCACGCTCGCGCACCAGGGCGCGCTGGTCATCAATCCGCATCTTTACGGCAATCCCGGCTTCGACACGCTGCGCGACTTCGCGGCCATCTCGCGCGGCATGGAAACGCCGTCGATCCTGGTCGTGAATCCCGCGGTGGCGGCGAAGACGATGAAAGAGCTCGCCGAACTCGCGAGGCAGAATCCCGGCAAGCTGACTTTCGCATCGACCGCTTCGCTGCAACAACTGCTCGGCGAAATCTTCAAGCTCGCCACGCACACCAATATCGTGCACGTCCCTTACAAGGGCGCGGGTCCGGCGGTCATCGATTTGCTCGGCGGCCACGTCAGCATGATGTTCGCGAACCCGAGTTCGACCGTGCCAAACATCAAGGCCGGCAAACTGCGCGCGCTGGCCGTACTCGGCACCAGGCGCAACGACGCGCTGCCCGATGTGCCCAGCGCGGTGGAAGCGGGGTTTTCCGAGTTGAGCGATGTCGTCGAGTGGTATGGCGTGATCGCGCCGGCCGCCACGTCGCGCGCCGTCGTCGCGCAGCTCAATACGGGCGTCGTGCGGGCGTTGCGCTCGCCCGACGTCGTCGAGCGCCTGGGCGCGATCGGCCAGACCTCCGCACCGAGCACGCCCGACGAGTTCACCAGGCAGATCCGCGCGGAATTCGAACGCTGGGGCAAAGTCGTTAAAGCGTCCGGAGCGAAGGTTGATTAGCCGCGCTTTTGTACCGTCGCCTGGACGGATACTGTAATGACTTCGCCCACAGATTTTGCGGCCCTGATGAAAGAGCTGGAGCCCTATCGCAAGACGGACCCGCTGCGCTATCTGAAAGCGGTTGCGGCGGCGGGAGATATCACGGATGCCGGGTTCCGGTTCCTGCGCGCCGAAGTGCTGCATGCGCTCGCGATGAAGCTGCATGCGGCGGCGAAAATTTGCAACCTTCAAAACGAAATCGTCGTGCGGCCGGAAGGCGTGTTCGTCAATGTCGGGGGCATCCTGATGGAATCCTCGCACACCGGCATTTACCTGAAGTCGTCGGGCACACCGTATCCGAATCAGGGCGAACAACTCGCGCGGACGCTCGCCCGCATGAACATCGGCGTCTCGACGGCCGTCGATGTCGGCGCGAATTTCGGTGAAATATCGCTTTGGCTCGTGCGCGAGTATCCGCAAGCGCGCATCGTCGCGATCGAACCTTCGTCAGACAATTTAGATATCTTCGCGCTGAATAAAAATGCGCAGAACTTTTCGACGTCGCGACTGGAGATCCTTAAACACGCGGTGTCTGACAAAGCGGGAACGGTCGCCCTGAGCAAGGGCGCGGGCGCGATGAACCGCGTCGTAGCAGCGGGCGAGAAAGGCACGGAATCGGTAAGTTGCGATCGCCTCGACGCTCTGTTCAACCGCCACAGCATACGGACGGCTGACTTCGTGAAGATCGATATCGAAGGTGGCGAACCTAAACTACGGGAAGCGCTGCTTGCCCTGGACCATCGCGTGCGGTCGTACTACATCGAGTTTTCCCAATTTGCGCCGCTCGACGATTACCTGGCGCTAGCGTCCGCCCTGCTCTCGATGGGTTTCGCGTGCTACGACGAAACCGCATCTTTGCAGTTCGGCACTTTCGAGGACGTTGCGCGTCATCTTGGCGAATCATTCGCGCCCGGCCCCATGAGCGTGACCAATCTATGGTTCGTGTGCGCTAGCGCCGGTTAATTCCTGTTCGGGCCGGTGTAGCGCAGAACGTACAGCCCCTGCTGGGCGCCGCCGGTGACGTAGATATAGCCGCGCGTATCCACGAGCACGTCTTCCATGCGTACGTATGGCCCGTACTCCTGCAGGTACAGCTTCCCCGGCGGACCGGCCATGAAATAGCCGATCTCGCGCGGCAGGCGCGTATTCGTCACGTCATAAACGCGCAGGCCCGCGTTGAACCACGTCACATAGGAGAGATTGCCCTGCTTTTGTACGTTGGGGTTGTACTGCAGTTGATTCTGGTTGTGCGTTCCGAACCGCCCTCCTTTGTCGCAGAAACTTGTATACGGCAGGCCGGCCGGCGGGATCGGCACGGGATAACGCGACAGCGGCACGGGTTTCGCGGGATTGGAGACGTCGACTATTGTCGCGTGGTCGAGCGGACCCTTGCAGTTGTAGGTAACTGCTTCGGAATTCACATACGCGAGTTTACGGCCCGGCTCGAGCAGGACCGTATGCGCGTCGAAGCGATGGCGCGGTTCGAATTTGAGCTTCGACACAAGCTTCGGCTTGGAGACGTCGCTGATGTCTAGAATGATCATGCCGGCATCGCCGTACGCCAGGTACGCAAGATTGCCATCGACCACGTTGGGACTGTGCAGGTTTACGTTGGGGTCCTTCTGCGGCGTCTCGCCGCCTGCGACGTGCTGCCCCGGCACCCACCAGCGCCCGGCTTCGACGGGTTTCGCCGGATTGCTGATATCGAGGATTACATAGATATCGCCGTCGTAGCCCTTCATATCGGCTGCCAGATGCACGTAGCGTCCGCCGGTGTAAGCATTACGGTGCGTGCCGCGGCCTTCGGGTTTGTCGGTGTGCCAGCGACCGAGCTCTTTGGGATTGAGCGGGTCCTTGACGTCGATCAGGATGATGCCTGCCTCGTAGGGCTTTTTCGCATCCATGCCGGCGTCTTCGCGGTTCGACGGCTGGCCGAGTGCGCCGACCAGTATGCCGTCGGCGAGGTCGACCTGATTGGTGCTGGTATTCGCCGGCCCCGGAATGAATTTCGCGACGTGCGGATTCTTCGGATCGGTGACGTCGATCACGCTCCAACCCGGAATGTTGTAGTGGCCTCCGATGATGTACCAGCGGTCGCCCGCCCGCGTCATCGTGATTTTGAAAGCCGGATGCTCGTTCATGATCGTGTAGCCGACGAGCTCGACATTGCTGGCGGACCATCCCGCGGGAGGCGTGTCCGCGC
>Ga0265314_10002148_pt1 | contig 20637 bp, 16 predicted proteins | sample 4126metaG_FD_203106 | JGI IMG/M metagenome (GOLD analysis project Ga0265314, IMG submission 203106) | Rhizosphere microbial communities from Carex aquatilis grown in University of Washington, Seatle, WA, United States - 4-1-26 metaG | ecosystem: Host-associated > Plants > Roots > Rhizosphere >... | reverse complement strand
AGTCCCAGAGCTCGAGCCGTCGCCGAGCGGCCTGAAACAGCGTCTCGCTCTGGTCGATCACTCCTTCCAGCGTGCTCTTTTTCATGACTTCTTTCGCCTTCCTGGCCAACAGCAGTTCCTGCTGGGAGGCCAGGAGGTCCGGACTGTATATGGTCAGCAGCGGCTGGCCCTTTTCCACGAGCTTGCCGATGAAATCGACGTACACCTTGTCGATCCAGCCTTCATACTTTGTGTGTACGTGCGCGAGCCGGGTCTCGTCATAGGTGACCTTCCCGACCGCCCGGATCGTCTGGCCGCCGCTCGTCATTTCAGCCGTGCCATACTCGACGCCAATCTGCTGCTGCTTCTCTGCACTGATCCGGATGGTGCCCATGGGCTGGGTCGACAGGTCGGTTGCAGGGGCTGCCGGAGCGCTGTCGGCGTATACGGGTTCCAGCTTCATGCCGCAGTCCGGAGCGACGCCTGGCTTGTCGGACTTGTAAGCCGGGTGCATCGGATCCACGTAGTAGAGAATCCTGCGGCCGCCCGCAGCCGGGCTTGGGGCGGCGGACCTCCTGTAGGCGTAGCCGCCGAAAAAGGCGGCGGCGAGCAAAGCCAGAACGAGAATCGTCTTCAGGATTTTCATCACGGCCTCAATCGGTCAACTTCTGCGCGGTCATCTCCTCCAGGCGGCTAAGCGCCTGGTAGTAGTTCGCGAGCTCTTCGTAGTAATTCATTTCGTAATCGAGGACCATGCTGAAGTTGGTCAGCACGGAAAGGAAGTCGACGCTGCCGGTCTCATAAGTGGAAAGAGAGGACTCGAGGGCCAGGCTGGCCTGTGGCACCACGGTATTCCCGTAGAGCTCCATCAGCTTCCAGGAGGCCTGCGCCATCAGGTAATCGTCCTTGATGCGGAAGCGCAGGCTTTGATCGGTGGCCTCGTAGTTATGCCGTGCCTCAACCTCGTTGCTGGCCTGCTCCGCGACACCCGCGCGCTGTTTGCGCCAGAAGTACACCGGCAGCTTGAAATCGACGCGAGCCATGTACATCGGCGCCATAGAGCCCTGATTGAAGTAACCGGCGGTGAGGGTGTAGTCGGGGTAATAGTCTTTGCGCGCCAGGTTCAGCGCCAGTTCCGTGCGCTCGATCATCTTCTGATCGCGGCGCAGCATGGGCGATTCGGTGCGCGCGCCGTTGTAGAGCTGGTCCAGGTTCAGCGCGAACTGTTTGGGCTTGATCTCCTCCGGCCTCGCCACGGGCGTGCCGGCGCGGCGGTTCAACAAGCTGTCGATCTCGGCTTCGGCGCTCGCGCGCTCCTGCCCCAGCTTCACGAGGCGCGTCTCGAGAATGCTGGTTTGCGTCTGCGCCTTGAAGACGTCCTGCTGGGCGGCCTTGCCAACGGCGTAGCGCGCGTCGGTAACGCGCAGCAGCTTGTTGAGCAGCTCCCGGTCGCGAGCCAGCACGTCCGTTGCGGCGTAGGAGTAGTAGAGGCGATAGTACGCCTGCTTCAAGCGCGAGACGACATTTAACTGCACCGCCTGGTATTGCTGGAAATCCGCTTCGGCTTCTTTCGCGGCCATCCCTCCCCGCAAGCTGAGCTTGCCGGGGAAGGGGAACTCCTGGGACACCGTGACCCCTGCGTTTGCCAGTTGCTCCCTGCCGAACCCGGCAACGGGATAGGGGCTTCCGACGCTCTGATATCCAAGGGAGAGTGTCGGGTCCGGCAGCGTGCTTTCCTGTGTGGGACGCTGTTGAGCCGCCTCGTACCGCTTCTGTGCAGCCAGGATTTCCGGATTGGCGTGGAGCGCTTGTGCGACCAGTTCGTCAAGCTTGAGGGGCTGCTCCTGGGCCTGGACGCACACGGCCGAAGCCGAAACAAAGACGGCCGCAGCGACGATAGACGGCAACCTCACGGGTTCATCCTTTCTATGCTCGGGCTGCAGTGCACGTGCGCTGCCAACGGAGGTGGCGCACAGAAGACGGACTCGCACCGCAAGAACCTCGAGGTGACGTGCCTCATATGAGGCAGATGCCCGAGGACATTGCCTGATACCAGCCACTGGCCGTGGGCAGGGCCAGCCCCATATGCGCCGACTTAACAGCTGCCGGGGAGCCTCTGCCGCGCCGAGACTCTCCCGGCGCAAAAAGAGAGCCTCGACACCAGTGTCGAGGCGGCAGGCAAGAGTGCCTGCGCCACAAATGGGCCCAGCGGAACTGAAGTTGCGCGGTCCGTGCGGCGATTGGCGGGCGGCGTGCTGGATACGGAAGAGCGAAAATGGATATGAGTGTCGCAGTTGCGGATCTCGCCGAGATGAACGTCACCAGCAAGAGGGCGATCTATGTCCGGATAGCGGTTGTAGCGCTCGGCATTGCCGTGGCTTCGTTACTCCACTTCCTGACGCCGCCCTCGCTGATCCTCTGGCACAACGTCTTCCAACGGCTCTACTACCTGCCGATCGTCTATGCGGCGATCTATTTCGGCTGGCGCGGAGGCCTGGCCGCGTCACTCCTGTCGGCGATGCTGTACATCCCGCACATTCGCATGGCATGGCATTTCATGCCCGATTACGCGATGAATCAGTACGCCGAGATCATTCTCTTCTTCCTGGTGGGCGCGGTGACGGGCGCGCTGGCGGACCGCGAACGGAAGCAACGGGAGAAGCTGGAGGCGACCACGCTACAGCTGGGGAAGGTATATCGGGAGCTGCAGGACAGTTTCGAGCACCTGAAGCGCGCCGACCGGCTGTCGGCTATCGGCCAGCTCTCGGCAAGCCTGGCCCACGAGATCCGCAATCCGCTGGCGAGCATCGAGGGCTCTACGGACATCCTGGAACAACCGCATGTCTCCGAGGAGATGCGCAAGGAGTTTCTCGGGGTGATCCGCAAGGAATCACGCAGGCTCAACCGGCTGTTGACGAATCTGCTGGATTTCGCCAGACCAAGGAAACCGGAATTGCAGGTGGTTGACCCGTCGCGGCTGATCGAATCCGTCACCAGCCTGGTCGCTCCTACGGCCGAACGCAGCCGCGTCACCCTGGAGCGGCGGGCGCCGGTCTCGCCCGCGCTGGTTCAATGCGACCCGGAGCAACTGAAGCAGGTGATTCTGAACCTGACGATCAACGCGGTGCAGGCGATGGAGGGTGGAGGCTCGATCGAACTCTCGGTCGTGGCGTCGAATGGCGACGTGAGGATCTCGGTCAAAGACGAGGGCCCCGGCATTCCCGCGCAGGACCTGGAGAAGATCTTCGACCCATTTTTTACGACCAAGGATGGCGGCACGGGGCTGGGATTGTCGGTGGCGCATCAGATCGTGACACAGCACGGCGGCACAATTACCGCCGAGGCGAACCCGGTCCGGGGCATGACGTTTTCCATCGTGCTTCCGGCGAAGAGTTGAAAGGAGCGGCTTATGACAGGCACACGCTGGTTCGTGGCGGTGGCGATCCTGGCGGTGGTAGCCGCGCTTGGATATGTAGGGTTCAGGGCTTACCGGAGCGCACAACCGGAAATGTGTTATGCCTGCCAGAGGCCGATCCACGCTCATTCGAGGACCGTCGCCGTCGTCAATGGGCGCGCAAGACTGTTCTGCTGCCCGGCCTGCGCGCTGTCCGAACACGAGCAGGAGGGGCAGCAGGTGCGGATCGCGGAGTTGACGTCCTTGCTCACGGGAGCGAAGCTGTCTCCGAACGAAGCCTACGTGGTGAAGGGAAGCGATGTGAACATGTGCGCGCATGCGCATGAGATGATCGATGCCGATAAGCGGCCCGCCGGCGTCCTTTATGACCGGTGCTCACCGAGCCTGATCGCGTTCGGCCAGCGAAGCGAGGCGGTGCAGTTCGCGCACGAGCATGGCGGGGAAGTGTTGGCGTTCAAGGATGTGATGGCGGCGGCGGCTCCGTGACGGTCGCGGTTCGGTGCTGAGTGAATAGGAGCGAAACATTGTCGCAGAAGCGCGTTCTGGTAGTGGATGACGACGCAAGCCTGCGCAGGGTGACGGAGGTGCAACTGCAGCAGGGCGGTTACCACGTACTTACCGCGGCCTGCGGCCGGGAGGCTCTCGAACTTCTGCAGAAAGGGCCGGTCGAGCTGGTCGTCACCGACCTGAAAATGCCGGGCATGTCGGGTCTGGATCTGCTGAAGCGAATCCGCGCGGATTACCCCGAGATCGTGGTCATCCTGGTCACGGCGTTCGGCACGATTGAGACGGCGGTTGAGGCGATGCGGGCCGGCGCCTATGACTACGTCACGAAACCCGTCCACATCGATGAGCTGAAGCTCACGATTGGGCGGGCCATGGAGCACGTGCAACTGCGTCAGGAGGTCCAGGAACTCCGCACGAGCCTGGACAGCAAGTACGGATTCGAAAACATACTGGGCCGCTCGAGCGCGCTGCTGTCCGTGCTCGACATGGCTTCCAGGGCCGCGCAAACCAGCTCGACTGTCCTTGTGCGCGGCGAAACCGGCACGGGGAAGGAACTGCTGGCCAAGGCGATCCACTTCAACAGCCCGCGGCGCGAGAAGGCATTCGTAACGATCAACTGCGGCGCCATCCCCAAGGACCTGCTGGAATCCGAGCTCTTCGGCCACGTCAAGGGCTCGTTCACCGGCGCGGTGGCGCACAAGAGGGGCCGGGCCGAGGCCGCGGACGGCGGCACGCTTTTTCTGGACGAGATCGGCGAGATGCCGACGGAGTTGCAGGTCAAACTGCTGCGGCTGCTCCAGCAGGGGGAAATCGAAAAGGTCGGCGCCGCGGAGACCACCCACGTGGATGTTCGAATCATCGCGGCCACGCACCGCAATCTGCAGGCGATGATCGAGGACGGCACATTCCGCGAAGATTTGTATTATCGGCTGGTGGTGATCCCTCTGGAACTGCCACCGCTGCGCGAAAGACCGGAGGACGTCCCGGAACTGGTCGAGCACTTTTTCCTAAAGGCAAAAGAAAAGCACGGACGGCCGGAGCTTGCGTTACCGCCTGCGCTGCTCTCCCATTTTTGTGGGTACCGATGGCCCGGAAACATCCGCGAACTGGAGAACATCATCGAGCGGCTGGTGGTGCTGACGCGGGGGAACGAAATTACGGTGAACGATCTGCCCGAATTCCTGCGCCGCGAACGCCCGGTTCTGGAGGAACTGCGCCTGGATCTTCCTCCACAAGGGATCAGCATGGACGCGGTGGAAAAGGAATTGATTCTGCGGGCGCTGAAGAAGTTCGACTGGAACCAGACACAGGCGGCGCGTTATCTGGACGTGAGCCGGAAGACGCTGATCTACCGGATGGAGAAGTACGATATCCGGCGAGAGCAGGATGCGGGCAGTGCGACGGCGCTTCCTTCTTGAGCGGCGGCCACTCGCTTTGGCGGATCGCCAGGTGTAGACCGCGTTGAGAAGCGCCGCGGCCCCACGCGGTTGCTGAAGCGGCCTTCGGACTTCGTGATACATTCGTTATGGCAGAGCGCGAAACGGGCCCTTAGCTCAGCGGTTAGAGCAGCGGACTCATAATCCGTTGGTCGTAGGTTCAAATCCTACAGGGCCCACCAGTCACACTATTGTCCGGACCGGAGACATAGGTAACACTTTGTTCCTAAGACATGGGTGACACCCGAGGGCCAAACGGGTTGTCGAGGGGCTGCAAAGGCACCCGCGGCGCGCATGTCGGTATCACGGCGCGGGGACAGCGTTATTGGAGCGCAGGGGTCCCAGGGACCGGCCTCTCCTGCGGAGGCGGCCGCCGGCGCCGGGCTGCGAGCTCTGCCAGCCGGGGCATGCGCACATTCCGGCCGTGGTGGCGCTGATGTGTTTGGCGGTCCCTCTGTTTGGGGCTCTGCAATGGTGGGGCGGACCTGAGTTGAAGCCCTGGGAGCCCTTGCTTTTCCCCAATGGACCGCATAGGATGAAGTCCAAATGCGAACCTGCGTCCTGTGCGGCGGTGAGGCCGAGATTCACGACTTGTCTACGGTAAAACAGGTGGGCTGTCCTGACTGCCTCCAGTACGCGGTGGCGGATGCATTCTGTGCGGAACTCGCAGACGACGCCAAGATGCGGGCTTCTCTCTCGCGGGTTACGCGGCACCACACACACAAGGGGAGCCCCATTAGCCTCCTCAATCGCGTACAGGCCGAATGGGCCATTGTCGATCTCGAGGAATTCGAGCAAGACGTCGAACAGCGGGACCGTCTCGCCATCGATGCTTTGACCGGCGCCGGCCCTGCCGAAGATCCGTGGGACGCTCCGATTCGCGCTGCGGCCAAAACCCTTGGCATATCGCCGTCCGAAGCGCGGGGCTTCGCTGCGGACATCGAGGCGCGGGGCCGGCTGCGGATCGCTTCCCTTCCGAGTAGTGGAGCCATCCCTGGCGCCGAGCCCTCCCATGAGAGGTATTGCTGGGAAGAGTGCTCGCCGAGGGCCGATCGCACGATAGACTGAGCGAGCCGAGTCTGCCGGGGCAGCACTCCAAAATCGGCAGCTACGCTAGTAGCTCCGAGGATGGAATTGCATTTCCGTAAGTTGCCGAGTAAGTGGGCGCGGACGGAACGATGGGACGGCGAGAAACGGGTTCAAATCCTACAGGGCCCACCAATTGATAGGATAGGGAGCATGTTTAAGTCCGCGGCATTGCTCCTCATGGTGGTGACTATGGCGTATGCAGCCGATTTTTCGACCAGGAAAGCGCTGAACCTCGCGGCCATCAAGACGATGGTAGCGGCGGCGGAAGCCGAGGCGCAGAAACGCAACGTGCAGGTGACCATCTGCGTTGTGGACGACAGCGGGAACCTGCTGTACCTACAGAAGGGCGACGGCGCTGGGCTGAACACGATCCAGTTCTGCCAGAAGAAGGCACGGCATTCGGCGTTCTACAAGAGCCCGTCCAAGGCGGGTGCGGACGAGCTCAAGCGCGGCAATCTGGAAGTTCTGGCCTTCCCCGATTTTTTCCCCAACCAGGGCGGGCTACCCATTCAGGTCGACGGCCAGACGATCGGCGCGATCGCCGTTAGCGGCGCGGCGTCCGAGGTCGACGAGGCGATCGGGCAGGTCGCGCTCGACGCACTGCTGAAGAAGTAGCGCCGTCCGCTCGCTCACGCTCGCGGCTCGGTGCCCTGGAGCAAGACGCTACGGACGTAGTTCGATGCGCAGCCGCGCGGAGGGGCGTACGGTCAACAGGCGCTCGCGGGTCACCGGGCCAAAATCCGCGCCGATGCGGTAGAGGCCGGGCACCAGGGAGAGTTCGGCCGGGGATTGCGCGGCCACGGGCGTCCCGTTCACCCTCAGCGCGGCAGGCGCCGGCGTCTCGACGATCACGCTGCCGCGGATCGCCGAAAGCTGGACGTTCAAGTCCTGCGTCTTCGATACGACTCGCACGCTTCGCTCTTCATCGCGGTACCCGGGAAGAGTCAGGCGCATGGGGAACGTTCCCGCGGCGATGCTGATGTTGCATGGAGTGGCGCAGACGGAATCCGTCGCGGTGCCGATGAACACGCGGGCGCCCGCGGGGTCGCTGGTCAGCGAGAGGATGTGGGGCGTGCGCGTGGTGCCGACGAGGTCGACGGACCAGACGGGGCGCGCGGACTGAGCCGTCGCATCGGAGCCCGGCGCGGCGTTCGTTTGCGCCACCTCGCGCCAGGGATGATCGCCCGCAATCGCGGGCGCGGGCAGGGCCGGGAGCGTCACGGCCTGGGCGGCGGCGGACGGATCGGCCGCGAGGGATGCGAGCAGCACGACCGGCTCCGGATCTTCGACCAGCTTGGGCAGCGGCCGCGCGTAGATCTCCAGCGGCGTGCGGTCGACGGGCGGAATTAGCGCGGCGATTCGGACAGGTTCCGCGGGACCCGGGTCCTTGTAGAACTGCGCCGCATCGGTCGCGGGTGACTTGGCCGCCGGCTCGATCGGCTCCAGCTCTTTGAGCATGGCGGTGGCGCGGTCGGCCGCCTGTCCGTCGCGGCCCTGCCGGAGCCGGGAGAGAAGGGCGGAGGCGCGCGCGGTGTCATCGTTCAACAGCAGCGTCGCGGCGGCGTCCAGGCCACTGCCGGAGCGGGCGGGAATGGCGGTCCACGCGGCTTCGTACAACTCCGCCGCCTTGGAATACTCGCCGCGGGCGGCCTCCGCATCCGCGCCGGCGCGGGCCGAAACGTATCGCAGTTCCCGCTCCGCGGCCCGGAGCGCGGTCTCCAGGGAGGAGCGAATCGCAGGGCCGGGTGCGTTCTCGATCGCGATCTGGAGGAACTTCACCGCGACCTCGTAGCCGTGGCCGTCTCCGTTCAGGCCGGCCAGAAGCGCGGGCGCCTCCCAGCGCTTGGGATCGACGCGGCCCACGTCGGCGAGCGCCTTCATGGCGTCCGCGGGGGGCATCTTCGGCAGCTTATCGAGCACCGGTAGCAGAGCCTCGTCGTAGCTGCGCTTTCGGCGGCCGTCGGGTGTCTTCTCGAGCGACGCGATCAGCCGGAGGCGCTCGATTTGCGGCGCGGCGACGGGCGCGAGGCCGGCAGGATCGAGGCGCGCGGCTTCTTCGAGAGCGCCCAGCGCGTCGTCCCATTTCTCGGCGATCGCGGCGAGAACGCCCAGATTGAAAGCCGCCGCCGCGTAGGTGCGGTCCTCGAGAAACGCCTGGCCGAATCCGCGAATCGCATCGGGCACGTTGCGGTTGGCGGCAAGATCGGCGAGGGTGGCCTGGAAGCGGTGGCGCGCGGCATCGCGCGGGGAGGCGTAGGGCGAGCTGAGATCCGGAGGGGCTAGGGGTGGCACCGTAACCGTCACGACGGGGACCACGGGCGCCACGGGCGCCACGGGCTGCGGCGTGGGCGCGGGTGTGGACTCCGCCGGCTGCGGCTGAGGCGCAGGCGATTCCTGGGAGCGCGCCATTCCCGCGACACAAACGAGGGAGAAGCAGACGCGCGCGATCGTCAAGGCTTCGCTCCCGGACACGCCACCGACAGATGTCCGAGCTCGGCCTTGAGGGCAGCGACGTCCTGTTCCAATGCCTTGCGCTTGTCCGCGGACAATGGAGGCCGCGACGGCGACGCGGGTTTGGAGGCGCCGCCGGGCAGAACCGAGTCCACCAGATTCTTCGGCGGGTTCTGACGGGGGTTCGATGCGGCCGACGCAGGCTCCTCCGACTTGAACCAGTTGCTCGCGATCGCCTGCGCGGAGCCTTGGGGCGCGGACGGCGATGCCTTGTCCGGCGCGGCGGAGGTGGGCTCCTCTCCGTTCAACTCCGCTTCGGCTGCCCGCAGCCTGCCTTGGACTTCGGCCGTTCGCGCCGAGATCTCAGGAGAGCAGCCGTCTTTCGTAAGCCGGCGCAGGTTGGCGTCGCGGATGACGTTCAGGTCATCGGTTGAGGAACTTAGCGCATCGAGAGCGTGAGGATTCGCGGCACGCCCAGCTTCCTCGGGACCGGATGCGTTGGACGGCTTGGCGCCTGAGGCAGAATGGACCGTGCGCTCTGGAGTTTCCCTGGAATCGGCGGGGTGGGCGGTCTGCGCCTGCGCGCCGAGGCTCGAGACGATCAGAACGGCCAGAATTCCGGCTCTCATTTCAGCCCTTTCCCTTGTCGTCCACCACGAAGTGGACTTTGCGGGAGCGGCCGTCAAGCGAGTGATCCGCGTCGCAATCCGCTTCGACCAGGCGCCCCTGCTTGTCGTACTTGTATTCGATATGCGAGCTGCCGCCCTGGTGCGTGATCACCTCGCTGGTCAGCCGCTCGCCGTTGTAATTCAGCGTGCGCGAGTAGACCACGGCGCCGGAGCTGTCGTGGCCGGAGACCTGGACCAGCCGCTTGCCATCCCAGGTGAGGTCGAGGCGCGGGGCGCCGGGGTCTCCGATTTCCCAGGCGTGCTGCACGCGGCCCTGGTCGTCGTAATCGAGCTCGAAGAGGTGGATGCCGTCCCAGACGAACGGGTGGAAGAAGCGATTGCCGGAGAAGCCCACGGCGGCGCGCTTGCCGGTGGCTTTGTAGGCCAGGCGGGTGTCGAGACGGGGGCTGTTCCATAGGGTCAGGAAGCCCGCCGAGGAGCCGCCCTGAGGATCGCGAAGGACGGAGTAGTTCTGCGAGGGAGCGATCTGGCGCATGGCCGAGAGCGACGAGAAACCGCCGAGTCCGGACATGCGTCCCGAGCCCGCAAGGCGGCTCAGAATTCCGGATCCGCCGAAGCCGCCGAGTCCAGGCATTGCCCCCATGCCTCCGAGAGGGCTCAGCCGTGCCATGCTACCGACCTTGCTGATGGCGCCGATGCTGCTGCCAATACTGCCCATGCTGCCGAGGGCGCCGAGCGCTCCGAACCCGCCCATGGCGATGGGGACGCCGGGGATCGTGATCGGGATGCGGGTGCTTTTCGTGACGACGTTGTCGCGGCTCACCTTCAATACCTGCGGGACGTCCTCGTAGTAGTTGAAATAGAAGTCGTTCGTTTCGCGGTCCGGCGTCCGCCACCCGACGGTGGAGGACACGCCGGCTCCCGCGGACATGGCGGCCGCGCCGGCGACCCGCAGAAGGTTGGAGCCGGTCTTCTTCGCCTCGTACTTGGCGTGGACCGAGTGGAGCGCGTTGCCGGTCCACTCGTAGTTGATGTTGAGATGATCGGAAGCTTCGATGTGCGCGACCTTGGGCTGAAACGCCAGACTGACCGGATCATACAGGACGCCGTGTCCGAGCGGCGCGCCGGAGAACCAGCTCAACTCGGTCCGGTCGCGGACCTTGTCGTCGACGGAATCGGGCTGCTCCTGCTCGGCTTCGCGCAGCAGTTGCACCGCCGCGATTCGGCGCTGGCGGTTGGCTTCGGTGGAATCCGTCAGGTCGAGGTACCGCCGCAGCAGCGGCGCTCCCTTGTCGCAGTGGCGCAGCACACAAGCGTCCAGGCCGGCGTAGTAGAGGAAGTCGGAATTCTCGTTGTCCAGTTTCAGGGCGTCCGCGGAGGTCTCGAGCGCGGTCGCGAAGCGCTGCTGATCCAGGTCGCCTTCGAGCTCCGACCGCTTCTTGGCGAGCGAGGTCTCGATGGTGTACTGCACCTGAGCGCGGAGCTTTTCGCCATCGGTGAAGTCTTGCGGCGTGACCGCGATCCCGTCGTAGTTGTCCAGGAGCGCAAGAGCCATGCCGAGGTCACCGCGCGCCACGGAGAGGCGGGCCTGAAGCAGCAAAACCCGCGGCTCGTCCTTGTCGATCGCCTCGGCGTCCTGGATTGCCTTCTCGCCTTCCGCCAGCTTGCCGTCGTTGAGGTACTGCTCGGCGAGCAGCAGCCTGCGCTGCAACTGAACCTGGGCGGGCGAGCGGGGGTCGATGCCGCGCCGGCTCTCGGCGAATTTCTGCGACGACAGCCGGGCGGCCTCGAGGCGTACCTGCTCGAGCATTTCGTCCGCGTCGGGCGCTTTCGGATCGCGCCATTTCGCCATCAGCAGGTGGCGTACGGCGCCGGCGTAGTCGCCCTCGGTGCGGAGCAGCCGCGCCGTCTCGATATGGGTCTTGGCGCTCAGGCGCAGGTGCGCGGCCCGGGCCGACGATAGCTGCGGAAACGACTTGTCGTAGATCTCGAACGCGCGATACTCGACCAGGAAGGCGTCCGACTGCTCGCCCGCATCGAGCGCGCGCAGGATGGCCAGCCTGCGGTCGAGCCATTTCCGGACGTCGCGCGCCTGCGTGGCCCCGGCGGCGAGATTCGGGTCCTTCGGAAACGCCGCATCCGCGGCACCGGCGAGCGCCAGAGCTTCGTCGAGCACCGAGAGCATGGCTCCGCCCTCCTGCCACTGGGTCACGCGCGCAGAGATGGCCACGCGGAGGAAGTCGCGGATGCGGCCGGAGCCTGGCCCGGTTGGATAGGCCTTGACCGCGGCTGGAATCAGGGAGAGCATCGATGCAAACGCGTCGGCGTCGCTCATGCCGGGAGTCTTGTGCAGGGCAAGTTCGGTAGCGAGCGCGGCGGCGGAGACGGCGGCGTCCTGGCCCGGCACGATGGCGTACAATTCCTCGACCCGGATGGCGGAGGGGGACTTGTCCTTGCGGTCCTTCTTCAAGGCTACTGTGGACTCGCTCCACATGTGGGCGGCCGGGTCTGACGTTTTTGACTTCAGGCCGTCGGGCAGCAGCAACTGCCAATCGGGGGAGGCGTTCCGGCCCAGCAGGGCGCCGTCTGCGCCGCGGCGCACGATGGTGAAGGTGGAGAGCTGGGCCTCCGCCAGGTGTCCGACCGCTTTCGGGTCCCAGGCGGGAGGCGCGGAAGTGAGAGGCGCGATCCGCAGCTTGTCCTTTCCGTTCACCGAAATCGACTCGACGTCCTGGAAGGACCAGACACCCGCAGACGAGCGAGTGACTACCAGAAACTCTCCCGCACGCAGTCCGGGCGGCACCGAGACGGCGATTGCCAGTAACAAGAAGGTTCGGACGGACTTGCCCATCTCCCAGCCCCTCTTTTCACTTCCGGATGATATCGATTATACATCCGGGCGCGCCGGCTGCAACGTCTTTGCGCAGGCCGAGGCAACTCCGGCAAACCGGGCCTGACAAGGCGGGGTGCCTCCCTATATATACTCGGATCATGTTACGACTGCGATGTCCGTTTGCTTACGCGCGCGGTTCGGTGCTGGGAGCCAGAATACTGGCGCGCGGTTCAGTGCTGGGGGCCCTCGGCGCGGTTCTGCTGCTGGCGGTGGCGGCATGGGGACAGGACAATCACGGGTATTACCGGTTCCCTGCCCTTTACGAAAACACGGCTGTGTTTACGGCCGAGGGCGACCTGTGGGAGGTCGGGGTGGAGGGCGGCCCGGCACGGCGGCTGACAACCCATCCGGGCGAAGAGACGCACGCCGCGTTCTCGCCCGACGGGCGGACAATCGCGTTCTCGGCCAATTACGAGGGACCGACCGAGGTGTACACGATGCCAGCTTCGGGCGGGCTGCCCACGCGGCGCACCTACGAGGGCAGCTACGCGCGAGTCGAGGGCTGGATGCCGGATGGCAAGGTGCTCTACAGCACGCGGCGGTATTCGACGCTGCCGGACCGCCAGCTCGCCACTCTCGACCGCGACAATCGCGTCGAGCTGGTTCCGCTGAGCCAGGCCGCGCAGGGCGTGTTCACCCCGGACGGCAAGACTCTGTTCTTCACGCGGCAGGATTTCCAGGGCAGCCAGACGAAGCATTACCAGGGCGGGACGGCCGAGAGGCTGTGGAAGTACGTCCCGGGCGAGGAAGCGGTCGCGCTGACGGCGGACTTCGCGGGCACCAGCAAGAACGCGATGTACTGGAACCGGCGCGTCTATTTCCTCAGCGACCGCGACGGGACCATGAACATCTGGTCGATGGACGAGAACGGGAAGGGGCTGAAGCAGCACACCCGGAACAAGGGCTGGGACGCGCAATCGGCGTCGCTTTCGAAGGGGCGCATCGTGTACCAGGCGGGAGCGGACCTGCATTTGTTCGACATCGCCAGCGGAGCGGACCGCGCGATTCCGATCGAGCTGGTGTCGGACTTCGACCATCTGCGCGAGCGGTGGGTGAAGGAGCCCAATGAATACGGCATCACGGCGCACTTCTCGCAGGATGGGAAGCAGGTGGTGCTGATCTCGCGGGGCAAGGTGTTCGTGGCTCCGGCCAAGCAGGGACGCTTCGTGGAGGCCACCGCACGCAAACAGGCGCGGTTCCGCGACGCGCGCCTGACGGCCGACGGCAAGTCGCTGGTGGCGCTTTCGGCCGAGAGCGGCGAGGTGGAGATCTGGAAGATTCCCGCCAACGGCGTGGGCGACGGCGAGCGGCTGACCACGGACGGCCACGTGCTGCGGTGGGAGGCGATCCCGTCGCCCGACGGCAAGTGGATCGCGCACCAGGACAAGGACAAGCAACTCTGGCTGCTCGACACCGCCAGCAAGGCGCAGAAAAAGATCATGGCGGCGGATGATGCAGCCGGGGATTCGTTCCCGGCGTTCGAGGGCGTGCGCTGGTCGCCGGACAGCCGCTGGCTCACTTTCTCGCGCGACGGCGCGAATGGGTATTCGGTGATCTACCTGTACGGCATCGAGAAGGGGACGCTGACGCCGCTTACGACGGACCGCTACAACAGCACATCCGCATCGTGGGCGCCGAAGGGCGACTGGCTGTATTTCGTTTCGGACCGCTCCTTGAGGAGCGTGGTGCGGTCACCGTGGGGCCCGCGCCAGCCCGACCCGTTCTTCGACCGCACGGACAAGATCTACCAGCTTCCGCTGCGAAAGGGACTGCGATCGCCTTTCGAGCCGGTTGATGAACTGCATCCCGACAAAGGCGACGAGGCCAAGCCCGAGCCGGCTGCCGGGAAGAAAGCCGAGCCGGCGGGCGAGAAGAAGGGGGAGCCGCCCGTGAAGGTGGAGATCGATCTGGACGGCATCGCGGCGCGCATCGAGGAGGTGCCAGCGCCGGCGGGTAACTACGGGGGGCTGGCGGCGCTCGAGAAGCGGCTGTGCTGGCTCAGCGCGGACCGGGAGGAACCGGAGAAGACGGCGGTCGAGTGCCTGGACATCGCGAATAAGGGAGACAAGCCGGAGAGGCTGATGGAGGGCGTCACCAGCTTCGAGGTGTCGGGCGATGGCAAGAAGATGCTGGTGCGCAAAAAGGACGATTTCTTCGCGATCGACAGCGGGGCCAAGGCCGATGCACTGAAGACGTCCAAGGCGATGGAGGACGCCAAGGTCGATTTGAAGGACTGGGCGTTCACGGTCATTCCGGTTGAGGAGTTTCGCGAGCTGTATCTAGACGCCTGGAGGCTGCACCGCGACTATTTCTACGATCCCCACATGCACGGGCTCGATTGGCAGGCGGTGCGGGACAAGTACCTGCCGCTGGTGGAGCGTGTGCGCGATCGCGAGGAGCTGAACGATGTAATTGCCCAGATGGTGAGCGAGTTGGGAGCGCTGCACACGTTCGTTCACGGCGGCGATATTCGCAAGGGACCGGACCAGGTGCAGTTGGCGTCGCTGGGCGCGCGGCTGGAGCGGACCGCGGGCGGGTACGTGGTGAAGCACATCTACCGGTCGGATCCGGACCGTCCGGACAAGCGCGCGCCGCTGGCGCGGCCGGGAGTCGAGGTCGCCGAGGGAGACGTGATTGTGTCGGTGAACGGGCGAGCGGCGCTTTCGGCGGCGGACATCGGCGAGCTGCTGCGCAACCGCGCGGGCAAGCAGGTGCTGCTGGGCGTGCTGCCGGGCGGCAAGGGACAGGCTCGCGAAGTGGTGGTGAAGCCCCTCACGATCCAGCAGGAGAACGACCTGCGCTATCACGAGTGGGAATACACGCGGCGGCTGATGGTGGAGCAGACCGCGGGCGGCCAGATCGGTTACGTGCACCTGCGGAACATGGTGGGTGACGACATCGCGCAATGGGCGCAGGAATACTACCCGGTGTTCCAGCGGCAGGGACTGATTATCGACGTGCGACACAACGGCGGGGGCAACATCGACAGTTGGGTGCTGGGGAAACTGCTGCGCAGGGCTTGGTTCTACTGGAAGGCGCGGGTGGGGCCGCCGACGTGGAACATGCCGGACGCTTTCCGCGGCTACATGGTGGTGCTGTGCGACGAGAATTCCGCCTCCGACGCGGAGGCCTTTTCGGAGGGATTCAAACGGCTGGGGCTGGGCAAGCTGATCGGCACGCGGACCTGGGGCGGCGAGATCTGGCTGACGGGGAGCAACGTGCTCGCGGACCGCGGAATCGCGACGGCGGCCGAGATCGGGGTGTACGGTCCGGAAGGCAAGTGGCTGATTGAAGGGCACGGCGTGGAGCCGGACATCACGGTGGACAATCTGCCAAATGCGACGTTCAACGGCAAGGACGCGCAACTCGAAGCGGCGCTGGGCTACTTACAGGGCTTGATCAAGGCGAAGCCGGTGACGGTGCCTGCGGTGCCGGCGTATCCGAAGAAGTAGGGGAGGCGGGAGGCATGCGCCTGTATTGGGCCGTGGTCGCTGCTGCCGTTCCGCTGCTGGCGCAGCCGGTTCCGAATTTTCGCGAGGATGTGAATCTGGTCCGGGTGCCGTGCGTCGTGACGCGGGCCAACGGCGCTCCGGTGCAGGGTCTCCGGCGCAGCGACTTCGTCGTGCGCGAGGACGGGGTTCCGCAGGAGGTTAAGTATCTCTGGCAGGAACGGGACCTGCCGCTCACCGTTGTATTCGTTGTCGACATTACTTGCTCTCAGAAGGTGTTCCATAAGCAGCACGGATTCCATAAGCGGTACGTAGACGTGGTGTCGCAGTTTCTGGAGCGCGTCCTTTCCCCGAACGGTCGGGCGGCTATTGTGTCGGCTTTTAACCAGGCGAGGATCGTGACCGACTTGACGGACTCCATGGAGAGGCTGCGGCAGGGCGCTGAGAGAATCTATCGGAGCGACGATGACCTATTAGACGACCCCATCCTGGGCCGTCGCTGCTCCGGCTCGAATCCCAACTTCTCCTTGTGGACGCCTCCAACATTGCCTTGTGGTACTGCGGTGCTGTGAAACGCGGTGTTCTTCTCGGCGAAGTTAGGGCTTCAGCCCCAAACGGGACGCAAGGCGATGCTACTCCTCACGGATGGTTTGGACACGGGCAGCAACTACAGTCTGAAAGACGCAATCACGGCCTGTCAAGGCGCGGATGTGATGGTTTATTCGATTCGATATCGCTCACGATGGGTCCGTACGAACGGGCTGCCCCCGAAGTGGGTGCAGTGGGCGGACCAAGGGAAGCCTGACCTGGATCGGATCGCTCGGGAAACCGGCGGGCTGGCGTTTGAAGGCCGGTCAGCCGATCTGTCGAGCGTGTTCGATCGCATTGAGACCGATCTGCGCACTCAGTACGTTCTGGGATATACGCCTTCGGCGGCGTACCGTGCGGGAGGCTGCCACAAGATCACGGTCAAGGCCACGCGTGAGGGATTGACCGTCCGCACACAAGAGCGCCACTGCGTGCAGTGAAGGGCGAAACCCTACCGCTTCGGCCAGCGGAACTCGACCGCGGCCTGGCTGCGACTGGCTTCGTCCCAGATCAGGAGAACCGGTTTACGAACGCGCATGCGCATCGCCGACTCGTACACCATCTGCGGATCGGGAAACGAGCGCATATAGATCGGGCCGTTGGTTTTTTGCGCCAGGGCGACGAGCGCTTCGACCGGCGCGGCGCGGTCGATGAATTGCTGCCGCTTTTTGGTCCATATGTAGCCGATATTCGTAGCCAGCACGATCACCACCGCGGCGCCGACCACGGCCGAGCGGTGTAGTCGCATGCGCGACTGAAGCGCCCACAAACCTGCCGCCACGATCCACGCCAGTCCCAGGCTCGCCAGATAGGTTTGCCGGCTGGGGATGCGGTGCATGTACGTCAGAAAGCTGTAGGGCAGGAACGAGAGCACGATCCAAAGCGCCGCGACGCGCACCACCTGGCGATGCTGCTTGGCGCGCAACACGAACAGGACGATAAAGGCGAGCAGTCCCCACGGCCATACGAGCCGCGCGCAGCTCACGGGCAGCGTGATGTAGAACGGCGCGGAGAGAGAGAAACTCCCGTCGTGAAAACGGAAGGAGTAAGCGCGGGCGGAGAAGATGAGCCACTGGTCCGCGGCCGCCAGCGCCCCGAACGGCAGCCACCACAGGAGCGCGCGCCGCGCCGCCCGCGAGCCCAGCAGCGGCAACAGCAAAAGCGCGGCGAACACGACCGCCGACTCTTTCGAGAGGAGCGCCGTGGTGAACGAAACCAGCGAGGCCGCGTACCACTTCCAGTTGCCCTTCTTATCCACCACGCGGGCCCAGCAGAGCAGGCTCAGCGTGCCGAACAGGAACATCAGCAGCTCCGCGGTTCCGGAATACCACATCACGGCTTCCTGGTGACCCTCCTGGACCGCGAAGAACGCGGCGGCCACCGCCGAGATCCTCCAGCCGATCAGGCGCCACGCGCCCAGGGCGTACACCAGCCAAACGCAGAGAATGTGCAGCGCCAGGCTGACGGCGTAGAAGGCCGCGGGCGATTCGAAGCAGCGGTCCACCCAGTAGGTCAGGATGTACCAGGTGGCGCGATAGCGGAAGACGCCGTTCGAGAGCAGGGCCGGCCATCCCGATGCGGGGCCGAACTCGCGCGCCTGCTCGATGTTCGGATAGTCGTCCTGGATCAGCGGCTGCTGGAAGACGGGCAGGTAGGCCAGAATCGCCAGGGCTGCAAGGGCGACCAGGATTCCCACGTGGTTTCTACGCATGACTTCCTAGTGAACGGAGGCCGGCGTGGACGCCGGCCGCAGGACTGGAGTCCCGCTCCACAACTCGGCGACCAGGGCGTCCAGGGCGATGTTCTTCTGGATGTTGCGGCGGACCAACTCCGCGAGCTCGTCGACCTTCGCCACCGCCCTGCGGATCCAATCAAAGTTCACCCGGCCGGCGAGCGCTTCGAGCTGCGGCCGCACGTCGGCGTTGCGGATGTCGCTTCCTCCTCGCTCCAGCACCAGCACATCTTCCAGCAGCCCGTACAGGATACGCAACAGCGTATCGAGCTTCTCCTGGCGGTTCGCGGGCGATTCGGCGTATTTCACCCAGGCGCTGAAGGGCGCGAGGCCGGCGGCCACTTCGAGCAGCGCCAGCATCGACTCGCGGCGCCGGTCGTAGACTTCCAGATCGAGCGACATCGCCAGGCCAGGGCTGCCGCACGCAAGGGCGATGCGGCGATCGGCGTCCACCAGGTGGCGCACTTCGGCGAACTCGCGCATCTCCTCCTCGGCGAGCGGCGCCAGTTGCACCGACACCGCGCGCGAGCGGATGGTCGGCAGCAGGTCGTACGGGTTGGCGGCGGTCAGCAACAGGACCAGATGATCCGGCGGCTCCTCGAGCGTCTTCAGCAGCGAGTTGGCCGCCTGCTCGTTGGCGCGGTCGATCTGATCGATGAGGAAGACGCGCCAACTGCCCCTGAGCGGCTTGAACTGGGCCCTTTCCTTGAGAAGGCGCATCTGCGGAATGGAGAGTTGCCGCAGCGGGCCATCCGGCGCGAAGGTCACGAAATCGGGGTGCGAGGAGAACAGCAGCGGATCCTCGTTACGCTTGTCGGCGGGCCAGCGCTCGCGGTCGGCGATGGATTCCAGGTTGTGCGGTAGGCTGAGATCGTCCTTCTCGATGCGGTCGCCGTCACCGAGCAAGCGCGCCGCGAACCTGCGCGCCAGCGTCGCCTTCCCTACGCCCTCGGGGCCCGCCAGCAGGATAGTCTGCGCGATGCGGTGGCCCGTGATCATCCGCTCGAGCTCTTGCGCGGCGGCGCGGTTGCCGTAGAAATTCTCAAACACGGAGCTTCTCCAGAGCGGGCGCGAAGGCGTTCCAGACCGCTTCGGCGACGCTGTCGAGATCGCCGCGCCCGTCGACCACCAGGAAACGCTGCGGCTCGCGCGCGGCCATCGCGAGGTAGGCCTCGCGCACGCGGTGGTGGAACTCGACGGCCTGCTCGTCCATGCGGCTCTCGATCGGGTCCAGGTTGCGCTGGCGCGCGCGCGAGAGGCTCGTCTCGAGGTCGATATCGATCAGCAGCGTGACGTCCGGGGCCAGGCCGCGGCAGGCGATGCGCGCGAGGTCGGCCACCACCTGTTCTCCCAGGCCGCGCCCGAAGCCCTGGTATGCCAGGGTGGAATCTGTGAAGCGATCCGTGAGCACGATTTTGCCTTCGGCCAGGGCGGGGAGGATCACCTCCTCGACGTTCTGCGCGCGGGAGGCGAAGTAGAGCAGCAGCTCGGCGGTGGGACGGAGGTCCTGGTTGGCAGAATCGAGCAGGATGCGGCGGATCTGCGCGCCGATGCGCGTGCCGCCGGGCTCGGTGGTTTCGAGGACTGCGCAGCCGAGCGACTTCAGGCGGGCCGCCAGCAGCCGCATCTGGGTGGTTTTGCCGCAGCCATCGCCGCCCTCGAAGCTGACGAACAGGCCGCGGTGGGGACCGCTCCCTGGCGGTCGCGGCTCAGTCGTACACATAGTGCAGCACCTTCTTGAGATCCTCCCAGGCTTCGCGCTTGGCGTCCTGGTTGTAAGCCCGCAGGAGGTACGAAGGATGATAGGTCACCATGACGGGAATGCCGCGCCAGTCGAACCAGTTGCCGCGCAGGCGGGTGACTCCTTCCTTGCGGTCGAGCAGCGCCTTGGCTGCCGTGCCGCCCAGCACGCAGATCGCCTTGGGCCGGATGGCTTCGAGTTGCTGGAACAGGAATTGGCCGCAGGTTGCCATCTCGTCCGGTTCCGGCGTGCGATTGTCGGGCGGCCTGCATTTCACGACGTTGCAGATATAGACGTCCTTACGCAGGAGCGGGACGCCCTCCTTGCGGGCGGTGTTCTCGATCATCTGCGTGAGCAACTGGCCCGCTCGACCGACGAAGGGAATCCCCTGCGCGTCCTCATCCGCGCCGGGACCTTCGCCGACGAACACAAGGCGCGTGGCGGGATCGCCCACTCCGAAGACGATCTGGGTGCGGCCTTCGCTGAGACGGCAGCGGTGGCAATCGCCGATCTCTTCGCGGATGCGCAGAAGGGCTTCGGCGGCTCCTGGGGATGCGGCCGGGGGGGCAGGCTGGGCAACCGGTTCGGGAGCCGGCTGGACGCGGTACAGGGTCTTGAAGCCGAGGTCCTGGTAATAGCTCAGGTAGCGGCGCAGGAGATCCGGATTCATCGCAGCTTCAGCAACTCGTCGAAAATGCGGCCGGCGATGGCCTTCTTGGGAGCGCGCG
>Ga0265314_10002146_pt1 | contig 20654 bp, 12 predicted proteins | sample 4126metaG_FD_203106 | JGI IMG/M metagenome (GOLD analysis project Ga0265314, IMG submission 203106) | Rhizosphere microbial communities from Carex aquatilis grown in University of Washington, Seatle, WA, United States - 4-1-26 metaG | ecosystem: Host-associated > Plants > Roots > Rhizosphere >... | reverse complement strand
AGTCGGAGATATGGGTCAATGTGCGCAGCGAGAAGTAGTCCTTCGGATAGTCGCGCTCGATGAACTGTGAGCTGTACCGACCGGCCAAGCAGGCGCGGTTGGTCTTGTCGTTCACCCCGACGACCATGTTGGGCGTGACGGCGGTGAAGGCCCCGTCGGCGCTCTTGGAGAAATGGTAGGCGCACATCGCGTTGTAGAAGTATTCGCCGGCGCGGTTGTGAACCAGCTTCCAGTAGATGCGGTACATGTCCTTGTCCATGTACATGATGACTTTGCCGAAGTTGTAGTACGGATCGGTCGATTCACCCTCGAGCACCCATACCGGACGCGGTACGAGCACGAGGTTGTCGACCACCAGCCAAGGAATGCCCTTGGCGCCCGGCGTCTCGTAGGCGCCTTTGAAGTACGGGATCTTGACCTCGAAGCGGCTCGGCGAGCTGGTCTTCTCCTGCAACAGCGGCTTCGGGCTGAGCAGCGGCGCGAGGATGTTCTGCTCACCAATGACCTTCCATTTGTAGTACTCGACCTTGCCGCCGTAGCAGTTGAGATCGTCGGCGAAAATGTCGAGGCCGGCGACGGGATCGGAGCGCGTCGCCGCATTGACGCGGCGCACGCGGCGCGTGGCCGGGACGTAGAACCACGACTTGTCCTGCGAGTCCCAGTCGTTCTCGCGCTTGGTCAAGCCGCCGACGCCGTCGATGTCTTGCGGTTCGAGCACGTTCGACAGCGAGGTGGCGCGCAGGTTCTCGGGGTTGTCGATCGGTCCGCCGTGACGGCCGAGAAACGCCAGCGTGTGCAGCCACAGCTTGATGCGTTTGAACTCGCCGCTGGTATCGATGCCATTGAGCGTGAAGGTCGCGCCCTGGCCTTCACCCATGGAGTTGGCCGAGTCGAAGTTCCACGCCATCTTGCATGCGGCGAGCGGATCCTTCGGATCGATCTTCGGAAACGGGTAGCCGAAGTAGAAGGCCGGGACTTTGCCGGTCGCGACCTCCTTCAGGCCGCAGCTCTCAGGGTCCAGATCGAACTTGCCGGCGTTGGCTTCGCTCGCGTCCCAGAACTTCTTCGAGTAATTCGTCTTGAATTCGTCGGGGTCGACCGGCACGACCTTGTACCAATAGTCGCCCTTCTTGACGCGCTCGAGCACGACCGGTGGCAACATGCCTTCCGCCTGCTGCCAGTTGTTGCTGTCGAGGATCCAGCTCTTTCCTTCGCCGCCGCTATCCGCTGCCTGTGCGGATTGGTGCGGCGCGGCGCTCAGCGCGAGCATCGCGCCGGCGATCACAGCCACTCGTCGTATGGAATGCATCGATCCTGCCTCCTTGGGAACGCGATAGAGTAAAGAATGGTCCGGCCGCCGGCCGTTGATGCGTGCTCCGGCACGCATCAACTGTTGACGACCTTGCTGACGATCTTCGCCGCCGCCAGCGCGTTTTCCTCGTGGTTGCCGGCGTGCAGGACTCGATTGGTAAGAAAGGACGGCCGAATCACCTTCACCAACGCCGGCACGACGATCAAAGCGCCGAACTTGTTGAAGGTCATGAGCAGCGTCAGCAGCAAGCCCATCTCGGCCAGGAATTTCAGGTCCGACAAATAGAAGAATCCCGTCCCGGCCATCATCGTCGTGCCGGTGAAAATGATCGCCTTGCCGGTGGTCGCCGTCGCGTAGTCGACCGCCTCGTCGAGATCGCCGACCTCGTCATAGCAATCGATCATACGGCTGAAGTGGTAGATGCCGTAGTCGACGCCGACGCCGGCACCGGCCGCCGCAATCGGCAGCGAGTTCACGTTCATGTCGATGTGCCACCACACCATGAACGCCTCAGCCGCCAATTGGGACAGCACCACCGGGATCATCAACAATCCCGCGCCGACCAGCGAGCCGTACGTCAGGTACAGGCAGATGAAGATCATGAAGAAGATCAGACCGAGGTTGTTCCAGTATGAGTTCTCGACCGCCTCGTTCACCGCCGCAAGAATGCCGAACAGGCCGCCGGCGAACTTGAACTCGACGTCGCCGTGCTGGCCTTCGCTGAAGCGCTTTCCGTACTCGATCGAGTTCTTGATGATGTCGTGCGAGTAGCCGCGGAAGAACGTCAGAACCGTGCCGTAGCGGCCGGACGGATCCATGAAGCGATCCAGATCGCCGGCTGATGCGGAGCTCGTGAAGACGTAGAACAACTGCCCGATCTCCTTCGGGTTGTCCGGGATCAGGCCCCACTTGGGATCGCCGTCGTGGTACAGCTGCGCGAGCCGCTTGACGACGTCGATGATCGTCACCGAGCCGCTCGCCCCTTCGGCGCCCTGCATGTAGTCGGAGAACTCTTCCATCTCCGCCAGCGTCTTGGCGTTCTTGATACCGTCGGGCTGTTTGGTGTCGGCGATGACGATCAATTGGCTGGCGCCGAGGAACTTCTGATTCAGCTTCTGGTAGGCGACGTTGTACGGGTGATCGGGGAACAGTAGCGCCGAGCCCGGCGACATGTCGCCGACTTTCAGCGTCCAGCCCCACATCGGCAGCAAGATGAACAGCGCGACGGTGATCGCGACGACATACCAACGCCGCACGCCGATGGTCGCCAGGATCGTCCAGCGCGTCCACGCCGTGTAGGCACGCTCGCCGTAGTTCATCCAGTACCACGCCAGCACGGGAGTGGTGCAGAGAAAGGCGACCATCGAGTTCTCGATGATGTGGAACTTGTTCGCGGCAATGGCCGCAGCCACCGCTGCGTAGACGATCAAGCGCGCCGGCCAGATGCTGATGCGCGGCTCGCGCTGCGCCACGTGCGATGCCGGCTCCTCCGGGGGCTTCAAATACGACAGCAGGATCGGATGCAGCGAAACGACGCTGATGAAAATCGACACGATCCAGAAGCTGGCAAAAATCGACACCTTCTGAATGAGCGGAATCGGCGCAATGGCGACGACCAACAACCCGATACCGTCGGCCACGATGCCCGACATGGCCGGCTGAAAGAGGTGCGAGTACGAGACGAGGATTGCCTCGTTCTTGTCGCGCAGCCGGTAGTACTCCTCGTGGTACCGATCCATCGACTGCACCGAGTGGCTGAGGGCGCGCGCGGTGAGGAAGATCGGAATCACGAGCACCAGCGGATCGAGATTGAAGCCCAGCACCGCCGCGATGCCGAGGCCCCACACGCTGGAAAGTATGCCCGAGAACACCGGCACCCAGATGCCCGTCCAAGTGCGGAAATACGTCCACAGCAAGAACGACAAGGTCAGTAGTGTCAGGCCGAATACGTAGAGCAGCTGATTCGAGTACTCGAGCACCGAGGTGTAGAGCCACGGGAAGCCGGTGATGTAGAGCGTGTGGTTGGCGTCGTCCTCCTGCGCTTTCAGCGCCATGAGGCTCTTGTGCAGCTCGCGGAAGTCGAGCGCCTCTTCCCAGAAACCGGCGTGAACCACCGCGGCGGTGTCGTCGAGCGAGGTGAACACGCCGCGCACGCCTTTGGTCGAGTAGACGGCAAACTTGACGCGGTCTGCGTCCTCCTGCGTCTTCGGAACCTCCGGGTAGAACAGCTCACGGATCTGCAGCGCGCCCTCGCGCGCCGTAATGCTCTTCACCTTCGGGTGAGCAATCGACAGGATCTGATACGGCACGACCCCTTTGAGCAGCGTGATCGCCTTGGTGATGCGATCGAGCTTTTGCAGCGTCTCCGGGTTGTAGATGTCGCCGTGCTTCACTTCGAGGATGACCGAGAGGATGTTGGCGCTGCCGAACATGCGGCGGAAATCGGTGTAGATCTTGATGTAGGGATCGGGGCCGGGATGCAGAATCGCCGGCAGAATGCAGCCGAAGGTTCCTTTGCCCTGCTCGCGACAATCGGCATAGGCGTCGTTGAACGTGCGGTACTTCGGATAGAAATCGAAGAAGTCGGTGTGCAGGCGCATCTTCGAGAGCGAGAACCCAAAGAAGGCGGTCAGGATGACGACGACGATCGTCACGCTGCCGCGATAGCGCAGCAGAAAACGCAGGTAGCCTTCGATCCAGCGCTGCGGGATCATTTCGAGAACCTCCAGTGCGACCGCGCATCGTTCACGAGCGCGGCCCCTTCAACTCTTGATACTGATCGCCCTCCGTCAGGAGGATCTCACCATCACTGCCGACGATGATGCCGTGTTGTCCCGGCGTGAGGGCGATGCCGCGGAACCAGTTCCCGACCAAGCGGATCGGTAAGTCGACTCGCGTCCATGTGGCGCCGGCATCGGTGGTGCGCAGCAGGAGGCCGCTGTCGCCGATGGCCCATCCGATGTTGCCTTGCACAGCCACGTCGTACAGGCCGAGGACGAATCCCTTGCGCCCGGGAACCTTCATCTTCTCCCAGGTCTGGCCGCCGTCCGTCGTACGCAGCAGCACCTCTTCGATGCCGGTAGCGAACCCGGTGTTGGCGTCGGCGAACTCGACGCCGAACAGCGTCGTCTCGACGCCGCTCTGTTGCGTCGTCCACGTCTTGCCCCCGTCGCTGGTGACGAAGATGACGCCAAATTCTCCGACCACCCAGCCGCGCTCGGGCGTGACGAAGTCGACGTCATAGAGGAGGACGTCAGCCGGATCGACGATGTCGGCGACATCCTCGGGGAGCTTCAAGTCGGACGGCAGGCTGATTTTGCTCCACGACGTCCCGCCATCTTCGGTCCGCAGCATGGTGCCGTAGTCGCCCACGGCGAAGCCGATCTTGTCGGTCGCAAAGTCTACGCTGAGCAGATCGCGCTTGGTGCCGGTATCGACCGTCTCCCAGGTGTCGCCGTGGTTGTGCGTGCGGATGGCCGCGCCCTTCTGGCCGGAGATGAACACCGAGCTGTCAGGCAGGCAGGCGACGGAGAGGAACGCGCGTTGCGTATCCACCTCCGCACGCGTGAACGTCTTGCCGCCATCTGTCGTGTGGTAGATGCGGCCCAACTCGCCGACGACCCATCCCTCGCGATCGGAGGTAAAGCATGCGGAGAAGAGATTCTGCCGGATGTCTTTGGGCTGGACGACGGGCTGCGCGGCACCGGCTGGCGAAACCACGGCGCACCACGCCGCCGCGACGAGGAAAAACCTACGAATGTGGGGGGTCACCATCAGCCTCTATACGTGGTTGTCCAATATTGTGGAACAGTGAAGGGCTGACCAGCTTCGAGTCGAAGCCGGTCAGCCGGGATACGGGGCGAACGGTCGTTTAGATGACGTAGTCGATCTGGAAGAGGATGTTGTCGCGGTCGCGTAGCAGGCTGACGCCGCTGGCCGCCTTGAGCGTGCCGGCGGTCAGGTAGCTGTAGCTCATGGTGAAGCGGAACGGGTCGCGGCTGAAGACCACTTGCGGCTGAAAGACGAATGAGCCGGACCAGTCGTAGAAGAAGGTCATGCTCGGGTTGATCTGGCTGCTGAAGTACGATGTCGAGATCAGTAGCGTGTTCAGGTACTGATCGATCGGGTTGTGAATCAGGACCGATTGCGAGGCACCGGCAGTCGGCAGGAACGGCGCGGCGATGTTCTCCGCCGGGACCGGCTCGACCTCGCCGTTGAACACCACCTTGCCCTGTGCGTTCAGGCCGGCGCGATTGCGCGGCGCGGCGCCGTTCAGGTGCTTGTAGAAGAACTGCGTCGTGATGAAGATCGACTGGTTTGGGTTGAGCCAGCGGATGAATTGATTGGAGTCGAGACCGAGGAGAAAATTCCACGAATCGCCGTAGCGGCGACCGCCGGTGCAGAATTGCCCTTCGTTCGTATTGACCAAGTGCCCTTTCGAACAGTTGCCGGTTGCGTAGATGAACGGATCCAGCTGCTGCTGGGTCGGCCGCTGCTCGCCTGTGAAATAGGCCAGCTCATTGCGGATGATTGGCTGCCCGCTGAGAAAGAGCGCACGCGCCCATTCGATCGGAAAGTTGAAGCTCGTGGCCATGCCGGTGATTTGCACACGCGGACCGGTCTGGACCGTGTTGGCCAGATAGCCCATTGCGGGATTGCACTTGCTCGGGTTGGGGCCGCACCCGATAGCGAGCGGAAAGTTCGGGCTCACGAAGGTCTGGACCATGGGCGTATCCAGGTAGGTCCAATAGCTTGCCAGGCTGACGTCGATGTCTTCGATCACCGGCACCGGAGCGGTGAAGTTGAGGCGCGCGCCGCCACGCGTGTCTTCTATCGTGCGGTGCGGCGCGAAGAGTCGGTTGTAGAGCACGGCGCTCGGGGCGCCGAGATTCGGCAGCGCCCACGGCGAGCCCTGCGGAATGCCTGGATCGTAACCGATGCCGTCGTCGATCGCCGCGTAGGCTTCGATGAACGCTTCGTACAGCGGTCCGATGTCGCCGATCGAGTAGTTTGCCAGCAGCATGTCGAGCGGCAGCCGGCGCTCGTCCAGCGGAATCAGAAAGCCGCCGAAGCTGTTGTCGAGCGGATTGATGTTGTCGAGCAGGCGGAACGCGTCGGCCTGTCCCCAAGAGAGAATCTGGCGACCGAAGCGCACCATCACGTCCGAGACCTGCGTTTCCAGGTACGCCTGGAACAATCGGTTGCGCAGCACGCCTACGTCGCGCAGGTGCTGGCGCGAGACGGGGATATTGGCGCTGTTGCCGGAGAAATCCGGCACCAGCAATTTGTTCTCGTACTGGTAGTGGGTGCGGTACTCGGCCGGACCGTAGTCGTAGACGCCTTCGTACTCGCCGCGATACGTAAGATGGTATTTCAGCGAGTTGATCTTGAAAGGCAGATCGTTCAGCAGAGCGAGCGGTCCGAACCCCTGTTCCAGCAGACGCGAAAGGTTGTGGTCGAGCTCCGCCTCGACGTAGTTGCGCTGCTGGCGCAGGTGGCCCGCGGCCGACACCGGAAAGGTCAAGCTGCGGTAGGTCTGCCGCAGCTGTGGAGACGGCCCGGCACCATTCGAGCCGCCACAGACCGGTGTCGAGCTGCCTGGTACGAGGTTGCAAATGGTGGCGTCCGTGTCCTCGGTGCCCACGCGCGCCGCCGCGTACGCGCGCACGCCGAGCTTGATGTCGCCTTGCTCATCAAGCGCCGCACCGCGTACCTTGCCAACGGCCGAGAGGGTTGCCAATGCCGACAGGAGGCACACTTGCCCCCAGGTGCGTACCGCACGCCGCGCCATTCGAAACCCTCCTCTGTCGTAACGGATTTCGCCCGTACGGCCCCCCCCAAGGTGCCGGCAAGCAGGGCGCTGCTTACGTGAATGCCTCCGACGATGTCAAGAAAATTGGGCGCTTGCGCACTGCGCGTCGCCGCGCGTGCAGGACGTGTGTTTGCAGTCGCGGTGCTCGGAGGCGGAATGACGCCACGCGCGAGCGCGGCGGTTGCGCCGTGGGCGATCGCGCAGTTGGATGGCGCTGCGCTGGCGTGCCTGCGCGGTAAGAGCGAGGACGCGATCGCGCTGTTGGCCTGTGACGCGACCTGCCAACCGATTCCGTGGCAGCTCGACGAGCGGACGGACGATGGCCGCTGGGCGCTCGCCGACGGACCGGAGCCGAACCCCGATCAGCCGCCCAACGTGGTCGACGACAATGATGTCGTGTTGTGGATGGCGGGAGATAGCGGTCGGCGGGCGCGGCCGGGTGAGTTGCCGAAGGTCGGCGATTGCGCCGTTGAGGTGTCAGTCGTCGATGGCGACGCAATGACGTGGGTATACCTTGTCGCCGTGCCGCCTCCGGCGCCGCGCTCGCCGCGGCGCTACGTCACGTACGATCCGCAGAGCGATATCGTCGCGGGCGAGCGCGTCGCGCTCGGATTCGGCGCCCCAACGCCACGCTTTCTCGCCCTGCGCGCTGCCGACGGTTCGCTCGGATCGAACCTGCTCGATCGCCTGAAAGTCCGAGCGCACGCTCGTTTCTTCGGCATCATTCCACTCGGACGGGATGAGGACGACATTCAGTGGAGCTTCGCCGCATGGCGGGCGGGACCGATCCGCGTCCTGCGTCGCGAGTATCAATGGGTTCGCCTCGGATTCGGTCTACGCACACCAATTTTCGAGACGGAGAGTCTGGTGACGCGAGCCACCGTGGAGTTGCCGGTCCGTCTGCGACTGAATTTCCCGCCGAGCTACTTTTTCAGCGGGATTGAGGTGCAGGCGGTCCTGGATTTTCGCGACCTGCGCGGCTGGCAAGTGGCGGCTGAGGGAAAGCTGCCGGCGGTGGTGGGGAGCCCCAGCGCCGCCAGCATCGACGGACAGCACAGTGACTGGGTGGCGCTGCGAAACGGCGACTTCACTCTCATCCTGCAGTTGGTACTGGGCGAGTCGCTCCGTTCCGTCGCGCCGACGGTGCTCTATCGCGAGACGGCGGCCGACGTATCGCCTGAGGGGCTCAAGGGAGAGATGCCGGCGATCGGGTTTCGGCTCGCGCAATGGTCGCAGGTCGAGCGCGGCGCGCATCAGTTTGCCGCCCTGGCTTATGCACTGCCCGCCGACTTCGATCTGGCAACCTTCTCGGCATTGCGCGCGACGAGGGTCGTGGTTGAGGCGACAGAGATGAGGCATCCCTGACGCGCGCCGCGCCGAGCATATCTAATGTTGCAGGTTGCCTTACTGGAGGTTTCGATCGAGGGAGCGGTATTGAACGGCCTCGGCGACGTGGGCTGTGCCCACTCCGCTGGATCCGTCGAGGTCGGCGATGGTCCGCGCGACCTTGAGCACCCGCGTATAAGCGCGGGCGCTCAAGCCGAGCGATTGCATCGCCTGCTCGAGCAAACGTTCCGCCGCCGCATCGGGTGTCGCGTGCCGGCGCACGTCGCGGCTGCTCATTTGCGCGTTGCAGTACAACTTGCCGGCGAAGCGCTCGAGTTGGCGGGCGCGTGCGCGATCGACGCGCTCACGCAGCGCCTGGGATGGTTCGCCCGAGGACCGGTCCGCCAGCGATTGGAAGGTGACGGCACGGACCTCGACGTGAATATCGATCCGATCCAATAGCGGCCCCGAGACGCGGCTGCGGTAGCGCTGCACCTGCATGGAGCTGCATGAGCAGGTGCGTTGGCGGTCGCCCAAATACCCGCACGGGCACGGGTTCATCGCCGCGATGAGCATGATGTCGGCTGGGAACGTCACTGCGCCGGCGACGCGCGCGATCGTGATGCGGCGCTCCTCGAGGGGCTGGCGCAGCACTTCGAGCACGCTCTTGCGGAACTCCGGCAGCTCATCGAGGAACAGGACCCCTCGGTGCGCGAGCGACACTTCTCCGGGACGCGGAATCACGCCGCCGCCGATCAATCCGGCATCGCTGATGGTGTGGTGCGGGGCGCGAAACGGCCGGGTCGTGATCAGCGAACGACCGCGCATGAGGCCGCGCACACTGTAGATGCGCGTGGCCTCGATCGCCTCATCGAGCGACAGCGCGGGCAAGATCGAGGCAAGCCGCTGCGCGAGCATGGTCTTTCCAGAACCGGGCGGGCCGACCATGATGGCGTTGTGGCCGCCGGCGGCCGCCACTTCCAGCGCACGCTTGACGCCGTCTTGTCCCTTCACGTCGGCGAAGTCGACCTCGGGAGATCGTGCGCGCTCGAACACGGCATCGAGATCGACTTGTGTCGGCGCGAGGGGCCGGTCGCCGCGGAGGAACTCGACCGCGTCGATCAGCGAATCGATTGGCAGGATCTCGATGCCCTGCACCACCGCCGCCTCGGCGGCGTTCGCTGACGGCAGCAAGAGGCCGCGCAGGCCGCGCGCACGCGCTGCGGCGGCGATTGGCAGTGCGCCGCGCACGGATTTGACGCGTCCGTCGAGCGACAACTCGCCGAGCATGGCGTACGCGGCCAACGACGAGCGCGGCAACTGCCCGGAGGCGGCGAGGATGCCAATCGCGATCGGCAGATCGAAAGCCGACCCCTCCTTCTTCAGATCTGCCGGCGCGAGATTGACGATCACCTTGTGCTTCGGAAACGCGTAACCGGCGTTGCGGACCGCTGAGCGCACGCGGTCCTTACCCTCCTTTACTGCACCTTCAGGCAGCCCGACGACGCCGAAATGTGGCAAGCCGACTGCGAGGTCGACCTCGACCTCGACCGGTAGGCCGTCGATGCCGTGCAGGGCGCTCGATAGGACGGTTGCCAGCATGGGAGAGGTATATACACTAGACAAATAATCTATCAAGAAATAGTAATCCGAACAATGTCGATAACGGGATGGGGTGCCTGGATCGCACTGCGGATGATTCCGGGGATCGGAAACATCCTCGGCGTCGGCTTGGTGCGCACCTTCGCGACCCCGGAAGCCGTTTTGTCGGCGAGCGACCGGGCGCTGCAGTCTGCCGGCGTGCGGCGCGAGGTGCGGGCCGCGCTGCGGCGGTTCGACCGTTGGCGCGAAGTCGATGGGCAACTTGCGCGGCTCGATCGCATTGGCGGCCGACTCGTGACGTGGACCGACGCCAGCTATCCCGAGCTGTTGCGCCACATTCACGACCCGCCTCTGTATCTCTACGTCTTGGGTGAGTTCGCCGCTTCGGACGCGTACGGCGTGGCGCTGGTCGGGTCGCGCGATGCCAGTGCCTACGGTCGCCAGATGACAGCGCAACTCGGCGAAGGCCTTGCGGCAAGCGGAATTACGATCGTCAGCGGGCTGGCGCGCGGCATCGACGCGGCCGCGCATGCGGCCGCGTTGCGCGCCGGCGGTCGCACGATCGCCGTGATGGGGAGCGGGATTGACGTGGTGTACCCGAGTGAGCATCATCGCCTCCACATGCAAATTGCGAAGAACGGCGCCGTCGTTTCCGAGTATCCGATGGGTGCCCCACCCGACGCCGAGAACTTTCCCGGGCGCAATCGCATCATCAGCGGTCTGTCATTGGGGACGGTGGTGATCGAGGCGACTGAGCGCAGTGGCTCGCTGATCACGGCGCAATTTGCGGCTGAGCAGGGACGCGAGGTGTTTGCCGTGCCCGGGCCTGTGGGGGTGCGCAGTCGCGGTGCGCACCAGCTGCTGCGCCAAGGTGCCGGCCTGGTCGAGAGCGCGCACGATGTGCTGCGTGAGATCGCCCCGCATATCCGCAGCGCGCAATCCTCTCCAGTGCCGACGCTCACCTCGGTTGAAGCGGACGTGCTGGCCCATTTGGATGAAACCCCGCGTCACGTCGATGAGCTGATCGCGCGTGCCAAACTCGGCGCTGGCGCGCTGCTCGAAACCCTTCTCCTGCTTGAGCTGCGAGGCCTCGTGCGACAGCTCCCGGGGCAACAGTTTGCACGCGGCGGCACCCCCCGCGCGGCGCACTAGATCGAGATCAATGGCCAAGAATCTCGTTATCGTTGAGTCGCCGGCCAAGGCGCGCACGCTCACCAAGTATCTCGGCCGCGACTACCAGGTGAAGGCGTCGGTCGGGCACGTCGTCGATCTGCCGAAGAGCAAGCTCGGTGTCGACGTCGAGCACGATTTCGCGCCCGAGTATCAAGTCATCCACGGCAAGACGAAGATCATCACCGAGCTGCGCCAAGCGGCCAAGGGCAAGGAGAATATCTATTTGGCGCCGGACCCCGATCGCGAGGGGGAGGCGATCGCTTGGCACATCGCGCAAAAGCTCGACGGCAAGCATCGCAACATCCGACGCGTGCTGTTCAACGAGATCACCAAAAAAGCGGTGCAAGAGGCGCTCAAGCACCCCAAGGATCTCGACCAGAACTTGTTCGAGGCCCAGCAGACGCGACGCATCCTCGACCGCTTGGTCGGCTACCAGATCAGCCCGATCCTCTGGCAGAAAGTGCGGCGCGGCTTGTCGGCGGGCCGCGTGCAGTCGGTCGCGGTGCGCGTCGTATGTGAACGCGAGCGCGAGATTCAAGCGTTTCAGAAGGTCGAGTACTGGTCGATCACCGCGCATTTGGACGGCGCGCAGCCGCCGCGTTTCACGGCTCGCTTGCAGCGCATCGACGGGCAGAAGCTCGATCTCGAAAAGTTCCGCGTCGAGGACGCCGCCGCGGCGAATGCGCTCGTAGATCGCCTGCAGGGCGCCGAGTGGCGTGTGACAAAAGTCGACCGCAAAGAGCGTCGACGTTTTCCGACGCCGCCGTTCATCACGTCGCGCTTGCAGCAGGAGGCGTCGCGCAAGCTCGGCTACGCGCCCAGCCGGACCATGCGCATCGCCCAGCATCTCTACGAGGGTATCGAGCTTGGTGCGGACGGACCGATCGGGTTGATCACCTATATGCGCACAGACTCGGTGCGCATCGCGGACGATGCTTTGGCGGATGTGCGCCAGCTCATTGGAGATCGGTACGGCAAGACCTATGTTCCCGAGCAGCCGGTCACCTACCGTACGAAGAAGAGCGCGCAAGACGCACACGAGGCGATTCGCCCGACCGCGCTCGATCGTCCGCCAGAGAGTGTCGCTACCTACCTGTCGAAGGAGGAGCTCGCGCTCTACACGCTGATCTGGAACCGCTTCGTCGCCAGTCAGATGATGCCGGCGGTGTTCGACCAGACCACGGTGGACGTGAGCGCGTCGGACACCGTCTTTCGCGCCTCCGGGCAGGTGATGAAGTTCGACGGCTTCATTCGCGTGTACACAGAGGGGCGCGACGAAGAGCCGGCAGAGGACGACAACGATGACGAGCATGCGCTCCCGCCGCTCGCCGAGGGCGATGCGCTGGCCTTGCACCAACTGGTGCCGGAGCAGCATTTCACGCAGCCGCCGCCGCGCTTTAGCCAGGCCACGCTGATCAAAGAGCTGGAAGAGAAAGGCATCGGCCGCCCGTCGACATACGCGGCGATCATGTCGACCATTCTCAACAAGGAGTACGTCACCGAAGACAAGCAGCGCCGGCTGCTGCCGAGTCAGCTGGGGTTTCTTGTGACCGACCTGCTCGTCGAATCGTTTCCCGACATTCTCAACGTTGAGTTCACGGCCGGTATGGAGAACGTGCTGGACGAAATCGAGGACGGGAAAGAGAACTGGATCGCGGCCATGCGCCGGTTCTATGAGCCGTTCGCGCGCGATCTCGAACACGCGGCGACGCACATGCGCGACGTCAAGCGCACCGGCCAGCCCACCGATGTCAAATGTCCCAAGTGCGATGGGCCGATGGTGGTGAAATGGGGACGCAGCGGCGAGTTTCTGGCCTGTTCGCGCTACCCGGAGTGCAAGAGCACGGCGAACTTCGAGCGCGACGCGGACGGCAATATTCAAGTCGCGAACGAGGAAACGACCACTGAGGTCTGCGATCAGTGCGGCAAGCCGATGCAGATACGCTTCGGTCGGTTCGGCAAGTTCCTCGGCTGTTCTGGGTACCCGGAGTGCAAGACGGTCCGCTCGCTGATCCGTCCGGTACCGACCGGCATTCAGTGTCCGGACTGCAAAGAAGGCGAGATCATGGAGAAGCGGTCCCGCGCCGGGAAGACATTCTTCTCGTGTGGCCGCTACCCCCACTGTCGATTTGCGACCTGGGATCGACCGGTGCCGGAGCCATGCCCGCAATGCGCTGCCCCGTTTGTGGTCGAGAAGACCACCAAACGCTATGGAACGGTGCGGCGCTGTCTCGCCGAGGGGTGCACGTACAAAGAAACGGTTGCCGAGCCGGGCGAGGAATGAAGCCGCGGCTCACAGTCGTTGGCGGTGGGCTCGCCGGTTGCGAAGCTGCGTGGGCGGCCGCACGCGCTGGCTGCGAAGTCGTCTTGTACGAGATGCGCCCGCAACGTGGCACCGAAGCGCATCAGTCCGATAACCTTGCCGAGCTCGTTTGTTCCAATTCGTTCCGAAATAATTCGCTCGAGACCGCGGTCGGTCTTCTCAAGCAGGAGATGCGCCGGCTCGACTCGCTGGTGATGCGGTGCGCGGACGAGCATGCCGTCCCCGCTGGCGCGGCGCTTGCCGTCGATCGCGACGGGTTTGCCGCTGGGATGACATCCGCGATTGCAGCCGAGCCGAATATCGAGGTACGTCGCGAGGAGCTGACCGCGATCCCCGTCGCCGGCGTCACGATCATCGCAACAGGTCCGCTGACGTCGCCAGCCTTGTCGCAAGAGCTGCAGCAGCGCTGCGGGGAGCAGCACCTCTACTTTTACGACGCCATCGCCCCGATCGTGACCGCGGATTCGGTCGACCGGACGATTGCGTTTGCCGCGTCACGCTACGGCAAGGGCGGCGATGATTACCTGAACCTGCCGTTCACGCGCGACGAGTATTACGCCTTCGTCGACGCGGTGATCGCGGCAGAAAAGGTCCCGACGCGCGATTTCGAGCGTTGCGTGTACTTTGAAGGATGTATGCCGATCGAGGAAATGGCTCGCCGCGGTCGAGATACGTTGGCGTTCGGTCCGATGCGGCCGGTGGGCTTGATCGACCCGCGCACCGGGCGACGACCCTTTGCCGTCGCTCAAGCGCGACAAGACAACGCGGGCGCGACGCTGTTCAACCTGGTCGGCTTCCAGACCAAGATGACCTACCCGGAGCAGCGCCGCGTGTTGCGTATGATCCCGGGCCTTGCGGGAGCCGAGTTCGTTCGTCTGGGCAGTCTCCACCGCAACACCTTCATCAACTCGCCGCGCGTTTTGAGGCCAACCCTGCAGTGGCATGACGATCCGCATTTGTTTGTTGCTGGCCAGCTGATCGGCGTCGAAGGGTACGTCGAGTCTGCGGCCAGCGGCATACTCGCCGGCATCAACGCTGTGCGTCTGTTGACGGGTGAACCGCTGGTGGTACCGCCGCCTTCGACTGCACTGGGCTCCCTGGTCGCCTACATCACCGACCGGACGCGGCACGACTTTCAGCCGATGAACGCCAATTACGGATTGTTCCCGGCCATCGATGCGCCGGGGCGCGGACGGGCGCGTCGCGAGGCTCTCGCCGCGCGGGCGATCGGCGAAGCGAGCGTGTGGCGAGGAGCGACGGGACTGGCATCGCGATCCGTGGCGCCGGCCGGTGTTGTTCCGGCCGGCTGAATCTCGCTGATTGGGCGGTTCTCCCTGCCTTTTCATTGACTTGGCGGCGCTGCTTCGTTAGCAGTCCGCCGTCTGATGCAGCGCACCGACCACATTTGGCTCGACGGCGAATTCGTGCCGTGGGAAGCCGCCACGGTGCACGTCCTGACCCACACGTTGCACTACGGCTTGGGAGTCTTCGAGGGCGTGCGTTGCTACGAAGGAACTAGCGGCACGTCAGCGATCTTTCGTCTGCCCGAGCATACGGCCAGGCTGTTCGCCTCGGCGCATATTGTCGGTCTCGACATTCCGTTCTCTCAAGACACGATCAACCGGGCGTGTCTCGAAGCGGTCGAGAGGAACGGGCTCAAGTCCTGTTACATCCGACCGCTGGTGTTCCTCGGCGATGGCGAGATGGGCCTTGCCGCGGTCAACAAGGTGCGCGTCGCAATCGCCGTTTGGCCTTGGGGGGCCTATCTCGGGGATGACGGCGTGCGCAACGGCATTCGCGTCAAGACCTCGTCTTTTCAGCGCTTTCAAGTGAATTCGTTGATGAGCAAGGCCAAGGTCGTCGGGCACTACGTCAACTCCATCCTGGCCAGCGTCGAGGTGCGCCGCAGCGGCTACGACGAGGCGCTCCTGCTGGACTGCGATGGGTTCGTGGCTGAATGCAGCGGCGAGAACATCTTCATCGTCAAGGACGGACGGGTGAAAACGTCGCCCCTGACGTCCGTCTTGCCGGGCATTACCCGCGATGCCGCGATGACCATTTTGGCCGATCAGGGCATGCCCTGCCGCGAGGAGCGCTTTACCCGCGACGAAGTCTATATCGCTGACGAGGCGTTTCTTACCGGTACGGCTGCGGAGATCACGCCGATTCGCGAGCTCGACGACCGGCGCATCGGCGACGGTCGCCCCGGCCCGGTGACACAGGCGGTCCAGCAAACCTATGCCGGCGCGGTTCATGGTGAAGATCGTCGGTATCAGAAATGGTTGACCGTGCTCGCATGATCGAGCTTCAGGTGGTCGCCCCGGTTGAGCGCCTCCCGGCGTTTTTCCTTGACACTTCTGGGGTGGTTCTTTATAAGCGTCCAACTTGCGGGAGCATCGGGTCCGGCGACGGTCAAAAGACGTGATGGGGGAGGCGGTGTTTTCGACGACAGCCCGGTTGCGCGCGAGCCGCGCGCTGCGAAGGAAGGTTGCACGTGCGCGCATAATCTGCGCTTGCGCGGCGGCCGTACTTCTCACGGTCGCTGCTGTCGGCCGAGCTCATGCCGAGACCACCACCGAGCAATCGTCCTCCATTCTGATCTTCCCGAAGATCGTCTACGACGGCAGTCGCGACACGTTCATCCAGGTCAGCAATACCGGCAACTCGATCGTCAACGCGCATTGCTTTTACGTCGATGCGACGCCGGAATGCATCGGCGCCGGCGATTGTCTCGCGGGAACGTGCTCCGGCCAATGCCAGCCGCGATGGCAAGAGGTCGATTTCAGCATCCTTCTTACCAAGCAGCAGCCGACGCATTGGACAGTAAGCGCCGGACGGTTCACCGATCCGTCAGATCCTGGCTGCAATCGCATCTTGGACAACTACGAATGCGACGGTGCCGGGATAGATCCCGGCAGGGTGCCACCGGTTTCCCGCTTTCCGTTCCAGGGCGAGCTTCGTTGTATCGAAGTTGATCAGTCAGGCGCGCCCTTGAGCGGCAATCACCTAAAGGGCGAAGCGACGATCATCAATACCAACGGCGATTCCGCCAAATACAACGCCGTGGGATTGCTCGGCGAGCCGTTTGCCAACAACGGCGACAATGTTCTGTGTCTGGGCGGCGAGCCGAGCGACGAATGTCCAAGCGGCGCCGAGTACGAGGGCTGCTCGGATCGCGCCTTCATCGAGACCTTCTCGCAAGGTGCCGACGACCTCTTGTTCGGTCCGACTTCAACGGTGGAGACCGAAGTAACCTTGGTCCCGTGTCGCTCCGACTATGAGACTCAGACGCCCACTCGGATCAACGTCAATTTCGTCGCGTTCGACGAGTACGAAGACCAGATATCCGGTGGAACTACGATAGAGTGCTGGCGCACATTCTTTCTTGACGAAATCAGCAACATCTTCAATGTCGGTACGGTCCAGACCCGCTTCATGGTCAGCTCAGTGAGGCCGTCCCAGTCGGCAAACTCGGGTTTTGTCGGCGTTTTTGAAGAGTACCACCACCTTGGCGATCAAACGGCGCGCGCCGCCTTCAATCTCCACGATCAGGGCTCGCGTGCGCAGACTGACTTTATCTTCCTGCCGGAGGGGCCGTGAGCGCAGTGGGGGCACGTCGAGTGCACATCGCGTGTCGCGCGTTGGCTACCGGCGCGGCGGTGCTTGCTTCTGTGCTCTTCGCGCAGTCGCGGCCGGTCGCAGCAGACATCACCTCGTCGCACCCGGCTGCGATCCTGGTCTTTCCAAAGTTGCTGGTTGATACGTCGAATGGCCTCAACACGTTGGTGCGGATCACGAATGTCTCTCAGAGTCCGATCAACGTGAAGTGCTTCTACGTGAACACCACCCCGACTTGTTCGGTGCCGACCGGTTCGTGCTTCCCCAACCAACTCTCCTGCACGGGGATCGTTGGTGGCATAGAGCAGCCAGGAACCTGTTTGCCGCAATGGCAGGAGACGGATTTCCTCTTCCGACTCACTCTCGACCAACCGACGGGCTGGCTGGTTTCCGGCGGCGAAGGTGTTGATTGTCGTCTCATCGATGGGGTGTGCTCCAACGATGGAACTACCGTCTGTGATACCGACACTCCGTGTGGCACTGGGAACCGCTGTGTGCGCCCCGCGTGTCTTCCGCTCGATGGTCCTCCCCTTGGACGCAGCGGTCCGAACATGCAGTTGAACCAAGGCAAAGTTCCTATTGCTCCCCAAGACCCCTTTGTCGGCGAGCTGAAGTGCATCGCACTAGACGACTCGGAAGCTCCCGCGGCGCGCAACGACCTCATCGGTAGCGCGCTCATCGGCCGTCTCCAGGCTGGTCCAGATGAGCGTATTGAGGTGGCGGGTTACAATGCCGTCGGCATTCCGGCGATCCCAAATACCGGGAATCGCGACAACACCCTCGTCCTCGGCGGTCCGACTGATGTCGCCGAGTATGAAGGCTGTCCCAACGTCCTTATCCTCGACCACTACTTCGACGGCGCAGTCGATCCGGTGCTCGACAATTCCTGCCAAGCCGACAACACCTGCACGATTGATGGCGTTGCATGCACATCGAACGCCGACTGCTTGCACAACCGCTGCGTCAACGATCTGTGCACTGTTACTGGAACCGCGTGCATGGCGGATCCCGACTGCGACAATGTCTGTAACGGCAAACTCTGCTCGCTTTCCGGCGGCAGTTGCGTAAGCAGCGACGACTGCCCCTCAGCGGACTTCCAGGTAAGGGTTGCTACCGCCCTTACCCTGGTTCCATGCACTGAGGATTTCGAGGAACAGAACTCCGATATTCTCGCGACGACCACTCAATTCCTGGTCTACAACGAGTTCGAAGAGCGCTTTTCGACATCGATTCCAGTCGACTGCTTCAAAGAGATCCAGCTCTCCGACATTGTCGGCAAGCCAAACGAATTCTCCATTTTTAGCGCTGGCGTAGCCGGCACGTTGACCGGCCAATCTCGTATCAGGGGTGTCGTCAGCAAGGTAAACACCGGTCTTACGGGGAACACGCTCATCGGCGTCGCTGAGGAGTTCCGCTGCGCCGGTCCGTCGTACGACTTCCCGCTCTGCAACTTCGTCGATGCCCAGCGGATGGTGAGCGGGAACGCAAAGAACCTGCACTTCCAGGGCCGGCGAGCCGTCAGCGACTTCATCTATCTGCCGGCCCGCAACTGAGGCATTTTGGGGTGCGCACAAAGTCGCTTGTTTTGACTTGACATCTACAAGGCTCACGGATATAAGGCCGGCACTTATTTGGGAGAAGTCCGCCACGGCTATTACGGCGCGGAAGTGATCGAAGTGGTAGTGATCGAAAGGAGGAGGCTAATGCTTAGGCAGCGAGGGCGAGTCGGGCTCATGGCGGCGGCTCTGGTGGGTATGGCGGTCGGGAGTGTGAATGCACAGGTGACCACCGAAAAGAGTGCGTCGATCCTGGTGTTCCCGAAGGTGATCGCCGACGGCACGCGCGATACGGTCATCCAGATCACCAACACCTCGAATTCTCTGGTGAACGCGCACTGCTTCTACGTGGACGGCGCGCGCGATCCCCAGACGCAGACAATTCGGTGGCAGGAACTGGATTTCGACATCACGCTGACCAAGCAGCAGCCGACTCACTGGGTCGTCTCGGAAGGGCGTCTCGTCGATCCGACGGATTCTAACTGCTCTTCGTCGAACTTCAGCTGCAACGAGGCGGGGCTTGATCCCGGCCGCGTTCCGCCGGTGGTCGACACCTTCACCGGTGAGCTGAAGTGCATCGAGGTCGACGATTCCGGTGCTCCGCTCTCAGGCAATCACCTGAAGGGTGAGGCAACGACGATCATCGCCGACCACTGCATCGAGGATACGTGCTCAGTCGGCCAGAACAGCTGCGCCACGGACGCGGACTGCGACGATGAGCTGTACGACGTGGCCAAGTACAACGCGATCGGCGTTCTCGGCAACGAGAACAACAACGGCGACAACGTGCTCTGCCTCGGTGGCGAGCCGACCGACGAGTGTCCGTTCGGCGCGGAGTATGACGCCTGTCCGTCGGTGTGGATTGCGAACCACCTCTCCGAGGGGGCGCCTGATCCGTTCTTCGACGGCAATCCTGATTCGGCGGTCGACACGACGTGGACGGTCGTCCCGTGCACGCAGAACTTTGAGACGCAGGCTCCGTCGACGGTCGGAATCAACATCCTGGCCTACAACGAGTTCGAGCAGGTTCTCTCGGCCGGTACCTCGGTTACCTGCTGGGACGAGCTCCATCTCGATGACACGCAGCGCTTCGGGACGGTCTTCCTCTACGGCGTTCGCGGATCGACCTTCATGCAGTCGCGCTTGACGCCGACGACCGCCTCGACCGCATCATTCATGATGGTCGGCACCGAGACGCACTTCGCGCCTTCCGGCAATCTCTCGACCGCCGATGTGAACTATCACATCGAGGGTGCGCGCCAGACTGCAGACATCATTACGATCCCGCCGGAGCAGGTCCAGTAACCGTCGTGGCTGGGTGCAGAGTGCGCAAAGGTAGGGGAAAGGAGACAATCATGCGACAGGTGCGTTGGGCGAGCTGGATGGTGGGACTGGCCATGGCGCTCGCGATTGGCGGCGTGAGGCCGGTGGCCGCTGATGTCACCTCGGACCAAGCCGCGGCGATCCTCGATTGGCCGACGGTTATCTACGCGGAGTCCAGCTTCATTGAGGAATTCTCCAGCGTCGGTATCAACACCGTGATTCAGCTCAGCAACACGTCGAGCGATCCGGTTCACGTGCATTGCTTCTACGAGAACGCAAACTCTCACTGCACGAATTCGGGTGAGATCTGCACGGCAGCGGAAGACTGCTGCGATCCGATGACGGGTTGCGGGGTCTGCCTGCCGGGCTGGAACGAGACTGACTTCAACATCCAGATCACGCCTTTCCAGCCGCTTGGCTGGTTGGCGTCGGACGGTGTGGCGGGATTTGATAGCATTCCGCCGGTTTCGCTCGGCACGTTCCCGCTGGATGGCGTTCACTCTTTCGGAATCGGCGGCAGCAGCAATGCTGGCAGCCGGATTCCGGGTGTTCCGGAAGAGCCGTTCCTCGGGTCGCTCCGGTGCATCGCCGTCGACGAGGATGGTGTCC
>Ga0265314_10002144_pt1 | contig 20676 bp, 15 predicted proteins | sample 4126metaG_FD_203106 | JGI IMG/M metagenome (GOLD analysis project Ga0265314, IMG submission 203106) | Rhizosphere microbial communities from Carex aquatilis grown in University of Washington, Seatle, WA, United States - 4-1-26 metaG | ecosystem: Host-associated > Plants > Roots > Rhizosphere >... | reverse complement strand
GACTTTAGTCAGGCGCAGGCCCGGAACCGAGCGGACCAGTGGGGCATGGAACACGGATCCCGCCAAACCGTAACCTATTAAGCCTACGTTGGCCATCTAGAGGGTAGTTTAAGGGGTGAGGGCGGGGAAATGACATAGAATTAAGGGCTTGCACTGTTTTTGGTTCTGTGCTATCCTCTCTCTAGCTTTTGAAACCCAGTACGTACGCTTGAACCTCAACGAAACAACCTCGCTAGACCTCAATCGAACCCGCAGGGAATTCCAACGCTAGAAAAGAGAAAAAACTTCAATGAAAGAAACAGGAACGGTGAAGTGGTTTAACGCCGGCAAGGGATTTGGATTTATCGCGCGTGAAAACGGCGAAGATGTCTTCGTGCATTTTTCGGCCATCGAAGCGAGCGGCTACCGCACGCTCGAAGAAGGCGCGCGGGTTTCGTTTGTGGTTACGCGCGGACCGAAAGGTCTGCAGGCCGAACAAGTCAGCCTAGCCTAAAATTTAGTTCAGAGCGCCGGTACTCATGCGAGTGCCGGCGCGTTTCCATTCTGCGCCGGAGAATTCACCTTAGCGCAGCTTACCCATCGCGTGTGTCCTAAAGAGCGCGCTTATTTCCCGTTTACGAAAAGAGAAGAGTTATGTCGAAAACATGTGGCGATACCGCGCGATTCCACCGCCTTCGCAAACAGAAGATCAACCGGCGCGCGAAGAATCGCGCATTGCAAGCGGAAATTGCCGCGCGAAAAGCTGAAAAAGCCGCTAAGCCCGCCGCGTAAAAGCCTTCTATAGTCGACGGGGTTGCACAAAATGAATAAGGGCGAAGCGGGAAACAATCTAAATCCAGAGCCCGCCAGCGCTCCCGTCCTTGGCAGCGCGCGCGGACTCGTCACGATGCAACCCGGATGGGATGAGCCCTTGAATCCTGCCCAAGTAGATGAAGTCTTCTGCCTAAGCGATGGGTCGGACCGGCCAAATCATGCGTGATCCTTTGGCTCCAAAGCTTCGATCACCTGCTTTACGATCTTGGGATGCAGAGCCTGATTGCCGTGGAATGGAATCACCACACGTCGCGATGCTCTTGCGTAAATTCGATGACTGCCTTTTGAGCGGAGCCATTCAAAGCCAGCCTTGAGCAATTCAGCCTCAGCCTCGGCGGCGTTCCACCGCGGCAGTTTAGGCATGAACTTCGACGGCAGTAGTTAGGATCTGCTGGCTGAGAGCGGACCGGCGTTCTTCTTCAGTGAGCGTCTCTAGATATAGTTCGATGGCTTCACGGATGTTGGAGATCGCCTCATCAAGAGTCCGACCCTGCGTGTGGCAACCCTTCAGCTCAGGACACCACGCGTAAAAGCCATGTTCGTCTTTTTCGATCACCACGCTGGCTTTTCGTGTCATGACCTCATTGTAGCGGGTCGTCGGCAGTATGCTGGGGAGTATGAGTAACCAGGGCCGCTACCTTCCTGCACTCGCGCAGCATTTTCGAGACTTGACTGATCCGATGTTGGCGGAGCGCAAATAGAATGGGGCCTCCTCCGTGTCTTGAGTGCGATCCACGCGGAAGCGGGAAGTGTTCCGAGTGCTATGGAACAGGGAGGAACACTCATCTCAACTCTCAGAGCGAAGATTGCCCTAAATGCAACGGGAAAGGCAAGTGTCCTATTTGTATGGGGACCGGCAGAAGGTACTACAAGGGCGCTGAGGGTCTCACGATACTGGACATATAGCGGAGGCGGAAGGCCCCGCTTGCGCACCGTCCCAGGAGGTGTGTTACATTAAAGGTTCCGATCATCTTGGGAGGTTGGGGCTATGTATGTCCTGACCGTTTGGACCATTCAAAAACATGAGCCACAAAACTGGTAAAAAGTATTCTGCTGCGTTCAATCAGGTGGAGCGTAAGCCTTACGCACTTGAAGAAGCGGTTCCGCTGGTCAAGAAAATCAAGTTTGCTAAGTTCGATGAGACGGTCGAATTGCACATGCGGCTGGGGGTGGATCCCAAGCACGCCGACCAGATGGTCCGCGGGACCGTGGTGCTGCCCAACGGGCTGGGGAAGTCGAAAACGGTCCTGGTGATTGCTTCCGGCGATAAGCTACGCGAGGCTACCGAAGCGGGGGCGGACTTCGTCGGCGGCGAGGACATGGTCACCAAGATCCAGACTGAGAACTGGACTGCCTTCGATGCCGTGATCGCTACGCCGGACATGATGCGCAGCGTGGGTAAGCTGGGTAAAGTTCTGGGGCCGCGCGGACTGATGCCGAATCCGAAGACGGGAACAGTCACTACCGATGTCGCCAATGCGGTTAAGGAAGTAAAGGCCGGTAAAGTCGAGTTTCGCGTGGACAAAACCGGCGTGATTCACGTTCCGGTGGGCAAGATCAGCTTCGGTGAGCAGCAACTGGTGGAAAACGCCAACTCGCTGCTGGGAGCCGTGGTGAAGGCCAAGCCGGCGGCGGCTAAGGGCAAGTACGTGAAGAGCGTCACTATCTGCTCGACCATGGGACCGGGCGTTGCGCTCGATACCTCGCCATACAACTTGAAAACGGTTTAGGAATTTTCCAATGAAAAACAAGAAGGAAAAGCAGAAGGATCTGGACGAGTTGCGCGAGCAGCTCGAGGCCAACAAGAACATCTTCCTGGCGGGCTACGAGAGGATGAAGGTTGAGCAGGACTTTGAACTCCGCAAGGCGGTTCGCGGGGCGGGTGGTCATTATAAGGTGATCAAGAACCGCATCGCTGAGAAAGCGGCTGAGGGCTTTGAATCGGGCGGGCTGTTGAAAGAGTTGAAGGGCATGTGCGCCATCGCCTACACTTCGGGCGATCCGGTGGCTCTGGCCAAGGCGTTGACGGTTTATGCGAAGGCCAATCCGGCTTTCGTATTCAAGGCCGGCATGGTCGAAGGCCGCGTGGTGGACGTCACGGGCATCAATCAACTGGCCACGCTGCCGTCGAAGGAAGAGATTTTCTCAAAGCTGTTGTGGGTGATCAATGCTCCTGCGCAGCAACTGGTGACGGCGATGAACGGAGTCGGCCGCAACCTGGCGGTGGTGGTCGATCAGGGCGTCAAGGAAAACAAGTTTCAGGGTTAGGGATTTTCGAAAGGGTTAAGGAAACAACATGGCAGACATCAATGCGATTTCGGAACAGATTCAAGGGCTGACGCTGCTCGAAGCGTCTCAGCTGGTGAAGTTGCTCGAAGAGAAGCTGGGCGTATCGGCAGCGGCCGCGTCCGTGGTAGCGGCTCCGGCGGGCGGCGGTGGGGCGGCTGCTCCGGCGGCGGAAGAGAAGACCGAGTTCACGGTGGTTCTCACGGCGGCGGGCGCGAACAAGATCAACGTCATCAAGGCGGTACGCGAAGTCACCAGCCTGGGTCTGAAGGAAGCCAAGGATCTGGTCGATGGCGCTCCCAAGCCGATCAAAGAAGGCGTGAACAAAGAAGAAGCCGAGACCATCAAGAAGAAGTTCGTCGACGCCGGCGCCACTGTCGAAGTAAAGTAGACAGGGCAGGCGGGGACGGGCGCGAACCGGTGCTTCGGCACGGGCAAGCGGGGCCGTCCGCAGAGGCTGTTTGCCACCTCAAACGGCTTTTGCTATGATTGGATTACCGCAAGTGCGCACAGTGGGATGGCTGTGCGCAATTTGAGTTAAGGTAGCCCGTACGGCGAAAAGGTGAATTTGACGCCCTGCGTTGGAATCGGCAGTTCGTCTGAACTACCGCATGGCTTTGTCCCTGCGAAAAATAGACCCGCCCGAAGTGTGTCCCCACCTTCGGGCTATTCGTATTGAATCGTTTTTTAACTGAGTCGAGGATTTTGGATCATGCAACCTTCCGAAAATATTGTGATGCGCGAGCGGGTGGATTTCTCGAAAATCAAGACCACGATTCCTATTCCGAATCTGATCGAGATTCAAAAGAAGTCGTATGAGAAGTTTTTGCAAATGGACTTGCTGCCGGCAGAGCGCGATGACGCGGGGCTCGAGAGCGTGTTCAAGAGCGTGTTCCCGATTTCGGATTTCCGCGGGCTGAGCCAGCTCGAATTCGTCGATTACGCGATCGGCAACTGGGAGTGTAAGTGCGGCAACTTGAAGGGGCTGCACCATCTGCGGTCGACCTGCCGGAATCCGGCTTGCGGCGCTACCATTAAGACCGATCCGTTCCATCTGGGCGATGTTTTGTGCCACCGCTGCGGGACGTTCAACAAGAACATCGTGACGTTCTGCAACCGCTGCGGCGATCCGGTGGGATTGCAGCTGAAGTATGACGTGCCGGAGTGCGAAGAGCGCGGGATGACGTACGCGGCTCCGCTGAAGGTGACGATCCGGCTGACGGTCTACGATAAAGACCCGGAGACGGGCAACAAGACCATCCGCGACATCAAAGAGCAGGAAGTTTTCTTCGGTGAAATTCCGCTGATGACCGACAACGGAACTTTCATCATCAATGGCACGGAGCGCGTGATTGTTTCGCAGTTGCACCGGTCGCCTGGAGTGTTTTTCGAACGGCAGCAGGCGCAGGGTTACTTCCTGGGCAAGATCATTCCGTATCGCGGAAGCTGGGTGGAGTTTGAGTACGACAACAAGAACCTGCTGCATGTGCGTATCGACCGCAAGCGGAAGTTTTACGGGACGGTGTTTCTAAGAGCGTTGGGGCTGAAGACGGACGCGGAGATTTTGCGCGCGTTTTATAAGTGCAACGACATCGTTATTAAGGACAAGAAGCTCTACTGGAAAGTCGGCGAGGGGCTGATCGGGCACAAGCTGTCGCACGCGATCACTTCCAAGGGCGGCGATACCGTGGTTCCGCAGGGACGCAAGATCACCAATAGCGTCTTTAAGGAATTGCAGAAGTCGAAGATCGAACAGGTTGAGGTCTCGGCGAACGATCTCGAAGGCGCTTACGTGGCGGCCGATGTCATCGACATGGAGACCGGCGAGGTTTTGATCGAGGCGAATCACGAACTAACGGCGGTGATTGCCAGCCGTTTGATGGATGCCGGGATCAAGACTTTCGACGTGTTCTTCCCGGAGCTCGACGATGTGGGCAACGTGATTTCGATGACGCTTAAGAAAGATGGCGTCAAGCAGCAAAGCGAAGCGCTGCTCGAAATCTATCGCAAGCTGCGGCCGGGCGATCCGCCGACCGTGGATACGGCCACACAGTTGTTCCAAGGCATGTTCTTCGATCCGCGCAAGTATGATTTCTCGCGCGTCGGGCGCATGAAGTTCAATATCAAGCTGCACGATAAGGCGGACGGGACTTCGCTCGATAAGCGGACGCTGGATCATCAGGATTTCATCGACACCATTCAGTACCTGTTGAAACTGCGGCGCGGCATTGGGTCTGTGGATGACATCGATCACTTGGGTAACCGCCGCGTGCGCGCGGTGGGCGAGCTGCTCGAGAATCAGTTCCGCATCGGACTGGTCCGTATGGAACGCGCGATCAAAGAAAAGATGAGCGTGTACCAGGAAATGTCGACGGCCATGCCGCACGATCTGGTCAACGCGAAACCCGTGATGGCGGCGATCCGGGAATTTTTTGGCTCATCGCAGCTTTCGCAATTTATGGATCAGACGAATCCCTTGAGCGAGATTACGCACAAGCGGCGTTTGTCGGCTCTTGGACCAGGCGGTCTCTCGCGAGAGAGAGCGGGGTTTGAAGTTCGCGACGTCCATCCGACGCACTACGGGCGTATTTGTCCGATTGAAACGCCTGAAGGTCCGAACATCGGTCTGATCAGTTCGCTATCGTGCTTTGCGCGTATCAACGATTACGGCTTTATTGAGAGCCCGTACCGGCGCGTGAAAGACGGCGTGGTCGTGGACGAGGTTCGCATTTTGAATCCGGGCGATACGGAATTCAAAGTGAATCAGGTTATGCTGCGGGCGGATGCTGATAAAGCCAATCGCAATCTGGCAGCGAAGAAGCAGCCGGCTGAGGTGGAGCCGCATTGCGATTACTTGTCGGCTTGGGAAGAAGACAAGTACATCATCGCGCAGGCCAACGTCGGCCTCGATGAAAAAGGCAAGATCACTTCCGAGCTGGTGAACGCGCGCGCGGCGGGCAACTTCGTGCTGGATCATGTGGACAAGATTCAGTACATGGACGTGAGTCCGAAGCAGCTCGTATCAGTGGCCGCTAGCTTGATTCCGTTCCTAGAGAACGACGACGCGAACCGCGCGTTGATGGGATCGAACATGCAACGGCAAGCTGTGCCGCTGTTGCGTGCGGATGCTCCTTATGTGGGTACCGGCATGGAGCGGGTGACGGCGCGGGATTCGGGCGCGGTCATTATCTGTAAGCGCGCTGGAATGGTGGACTCGGTAGACAGCGAGCGCATCATCGTGCGCGTGGAAGGCAACACGCAGGAAGGGCAGCTTTCACGCGAGGTGGGCGCGGACATCTATACGATGACCAAGTTCAAGCGCTCGAACCAGAACACTTGTATCAATCAAAAGCCGATCGTGCGGCAGGGTCAGCGCGTCAAGAAGGGCGATGTGCTGGCGGACGGTCCTTGCACGGATCTGGGCGAACTGGCGTTGGGACGCAACGTTCTTGTGGCGTTCATGCCGTGGCGCGGTTACAACTTCGAGGATGCGATTGTGGTGTCCGAAAAGCTGGTGAAGGAAGACTACTACACGTCGATCCACATCGAGGAATTCGAAGTGGACGGGCGCGATACCAAGCTGGGGCCGGAGGAAATCACTCGCGATATTCCAAACATCGCCGAGGGATTCTTGCGGAACCTGGACGAGAGCGGCATCATTCGCATTGGCGCTACGGTGAAGCCGGGCGATATCTTGGTGGGCAAAGTGACTCCGAAGGGCGAAACGCAACTCACGCCTGAAGAGAAACTGCTGCGCGCGATCTTCGGCGAAAAGGCTGGGGACGTGAAGGACGCTTCGCTTTACTGCCCGCCGGGTATTGAGGGCACGGTTGTCGATTGCAAAGTGTTTTCGCGCAAAGGCGCGGAACTCGACGAACGGTCCAAGCTGATCCTGGAGGGATCGGAAGAGCGGCTGCGGCGCAACCTCGAAGACGAGAAGCGCATTTTGAATGACGAGCGCACTAAGCGGCTCGCGAATCTGCTGGCCGGCAAGGAAATCCAGGCCGACTTGCACGACGAGAAGACCAACAAGAAGCTGCTGGCCAAGGGTTCCGATCTGACGGCCGACATGATCGAGAAGCTGCGCGCGCGCGATTTGAAGCGCATGAAGTTGAAGGACAAAGATCCGCGGGTCAACGAGCAGATCGATGAAATCGAAGAAATGACTTCGCGGCAGATCGCGGTGCTGGAAAAAATCACCGAGGAAAAGATCGCGAAGCTGCGCAAGGGTGACGAACTGCCTCCGGGCGTCATCAAACAAGTGAAGTGCTATATCGCGATGAAGCGCAAGCTGTCGGTCGGCGATAAGATGGCCGGACGGCACGGTAACAAGGGTGTCATCGCGCGCATTGTTCCTGAAGAGGACATGCCGTATCTGCCGGATGGAACTCCGGTGGAGATCGTGCTCAATCCGCTGGGCGTTCCTAGCCGTATGAACGTCGGGCAGATTTTGGAAACTCACTTGGGTTGGGCGGCGCAGGCGCTGGGGTTGCGGTTTGCGACTCCGGTGTTTGACGGCGCTACCGAGAAAGACATCAAGGCGCAGTTGAAAGAGGCGCGGCTGCCGAGCTCGGGCAAGATTCAGTTGCACGACGGCATCAGCGGGCAACCGTTTGAACAGCCGGTGACGGTGGGCTACATCTATATGTTGAAGCTCAGCCACTTGGTTGATGACAAGATCCACGCCCGCTCGATCGGGCCGTATTCACTGATCACGCAGCAGCCGTTGGGCGGCAAGGCACAATTCGGCGGACAGCGCTTCGGCGAAATGGAAGTCTGGGCGCTGGAAGCTTACGGCGCTGCTTACGTCCTGCAAGAGTTGTTGACGGCGAAGTCGGACGACGTTTACGGACGCGCCAAGATTTACGAAGCGATCGTGAAGGGTGAGGCTGCGGCCGAGCCCGGAGTTCCCGAGAGCTTTAACGTCTTGATCCGCGAACTGCAATCGTTGTGCCTCGACGTCGAGTTGATGAAGAAGCATACCGAAGTGATGGAAACCGCACTGGCGGCTGACTAACGAAAAGGAGCAAATACATATGTATCGATCTTCCCCTTACGATCGCGCGAATCTGATTGCGGACTTTGACTCCATTCGAATATCACTAGCGTCGCCGGAGAAAATCCGCAGCTGGTCGCACGGCGAAGTGACCAAGCCGGAAACCATCAACTATCGAACCTTTAAGCCGGAGCGCGACGGGTTGTTCTGCGCCCGCATCTTTGGACCGATCGCCGATTGGGAATGCTTGTGCGGCAAATACAAGCGTATGAAGCATCGCGGTGTGATTTGCGACAAGTGCGGCGTTGAAGTGACCTTGTCGCGCGTGCGCCGTGAACGCCTTGGACATATCGAACTGGCTAGCCCGTGTTCGCATGTATGGTTCTTCAAGGGGCTGCCGAGCCGCATCGGTTACCTGCTAGACATTACGCTGCGTGAACTCGAGCGAGTGTTGTACTTCGAAGCGTTCGTGATTGTCGATCCGGGTGAGGTCGCGGACCTGCGCAAGGGCGAAGTGATCAGCGACGAGCGCAAGCGTGCGCTCGATCAAGAATTCCCGGGCAAGTTCGTCGCTATGATGGGCGCCGAGGGAATCAAAGAGCTGCTGAAGAAAGTGGATTGCGAAGGGCTCAGCCTGGACATCCGCGAGAAGATGAAGACCGAGGTTTCGCAGCAGAAGAAGCTGAAGTACGCCAAGCGTCTGCGCGTTGCTGAGAGTTTCCGCAAGTCGGGGAACAAGCCGGAGTGGATGATTCTGGATGTGATCCCGGTGATTCCGCCGGAGCTGCGTCCCTTGGTGCCACTCGATGGCGGGCGCTTTGCGACATCCGATCTGAACGATCTGTATCGCCGCGTGATCAATCGCAATAACCGCTTGAAGAAGCTGATCGATCTGCATGCTCCCGATGTGATCGTGCGCAACGAAAAACGCATGCTGCAGGAAGCTGTTGATGCGTTGTTCGACAACGGACGGCGCGGTCGTGTGCTGCGTGGGGCCAATAACCGTCCGCTGAAGTCGCTGTCCGATACGCTGAAGGGCAAGCAGGGACGCTTTCGGCAGAATCTGCTCGGAAAGCGCGTGGATTACTCGGGCCGTTCGGTGATCGTGGTGGGACCGGAGTTGAAGTTGAATCAGTGCGGTCTTCCGAAGAAGATGGCGCTCGAATTGTTCAAGCCGTTCATCTATCACCGCTTAGAACAGCGCGGGCATTGCACGACGATTAAGCAAGCCAAAGAGTTGGTCGAGCAGCAGGATCCGGTGGTTTGGGACATTCTTGAAGAAGTCATCAAGGATCATCCGATTCTTTTGAACCGCGCGCCTACGTTGCACCGTTTGGGCATTCAGGCGTTCGAGCCGGTGCTGGTCGAAGGAAAAGCGATCAAGCTGCATCCGCTGACTTGTACGGCGTTCAACGCTGACTTTGACGGCGATCAGATGGCGGTGCACATTCCGCTGTCGCCGGAAGCGCAGATTGAAGCTTCGACGCTGATGTTGTCGTCGAACAATATTCTGTCGCCGGCGCATGGCGCTCCGATCGCGGTTCCGACGCAAGACATGGTTCTCGGTCTGTATTATTTGACCAAGGCGCGTCCGGGCACGAAGGGTGAAGGGCGCATGTTTGCGTCGATGGATGACGTTTTGATCGCGCTCGAAATGGGCGAAGTTGAGACGTTGACGCCGATCAAGCTGCGTTATACCGGCAAGGTTGTGGATCTGATGAAGGCGTTCGACAGCCAGAATCTGATGCACACGGAACCGATCGAATTCATGAAGCAGTATATGGATACGACGGTCGGTCGCGTCATCTTGAATGACGTGCTGCCGGATGAGATGCCTTTTATTAATGGCTTGCTGAAGAAGAAGGGGCTCACTCAGCTTGTTCAGTATTGTTACCTGAAGTTCGGGCTGACGATTACTGTCACCATGCTCGACAAAGTGAAGGCGCTCGGGTTCCTGTACGCTACGCGCGCGGGGATTTCGATCGGTATCGATGACATGATCGTGCCGGGCGAGAAGGCCGGGCTGGTCAAGGACGCCGAAAAGGCCGTCATTGAAGTGCAGTCGCAATATCAAGAAGGCGCGATCACGCACGGCGAACGCTATAACAAGATCATCGAGATCTGGTCCAAGGTAACGGAACGCGTTTCGGAAGAAATGTTCAAGACCATGGAAGAGGACGACCGCACGGGCCGCTACCTCAATCCGATTTACATCATGGCCGACTCGGGCGCGCGCGGTTCGAAACAGCAGATCCGCCAGTTGTCCGGTATGCGCGGTCTGATGGCGAAGCCGTCGGGTGAGATCATCGAAACCCCGATTACGGCGAACTTCCGCGAAGGGCTGAACGTGCTGCAGTACTTCATTTCAACGCACGGCGCTCGCAAGGGGTTGGCGGATACGGCGTTGAAGACGGCCGACTCGGGCTACCTGACACGCCGCTTGTGCGACGTGGCGCAGGACGTGATCGTAACTGAGGACGATTGCGGAACCAGCGACGGAATTTACGTCGAGCCTATCATTGAATCGGGCGAAATCATCGAGCCGTTGCGCGACCGTATTGTGGGCCGCGTGGCGCTCGAAGATCAGCTGGATTATGAGGGCAGCATCATCGTCAAGGTCAGCGAAGAAATCACCGAGGATTTGGCGGCGGCGATTCAGGCGGCTGGTATCGAGCGTGTCAAAATTCGCTCGGTGCTGACTTGCGAATCGAAGCGCGGGGTTTGCCAGTTGTGTTACGGACGCAATCTGGCCACCGGACGCATGGTGGAGCGCGGCGAGGCTGTGGGTATCATCTCGGCGCAATCGATCGGTGAGCCGGGCACGCAGTTGACCATGCGTACGTTCCACATCGGTGGCGCGGCGACGGGGTCGGCTGAACAATCGAAACAAGACGCGAAGTCGGACGGCTTTATCAAGTTCATCGGCGTCACTACTGTTAAGAACGCCAAAGGCGAGCTGATTGCCATGAATCGCAATGGAATTGTTGCGATTTTGGACGAAAAGAGCCGTGAAAAAGAGCGCTACCAGGTGGTTTATGGCGCTAAGATTCACTTCGCTGACGGCGCTAAAGTAAAAACCAATGACATTTTGTTGGAATGGGATCCTTACACGTTCTCGATTCTGACGGAAGTCAGCGGTGTGGTTCATTTCAAAGATTTGGCCGATGGCATTACGATGTCGGAACGCGTCGATGAAATCACAGGGCGTTCGCAATGGGTGGTGATGGATTCGACGGATGAGAAGCGCATCCCGGCGATCTATGTTCGTCCGACGGGCGGCGGCAAGCATGACGAAAAGCGTTACCTGATGCCCATGCACGCTCACTTGACGGTGGCGGATGGGGATGAGGTTCACGCCGGCGATGTACTGGCGAAGATTCCGCGTGCGACTACCAAGACCAAGGACATCACGGGCGGTCTGCCGCGTGTTGTCGAACTGTTCGAAGCGCGAAAGCCGCGCGAGACGGCCGTGATCACCGAGATCGACGGCGTCGTGAAGTACGGCGAAATCAGCAAGGGTATGCGCAAGCTGTACGTTGTCGGCGACGATGGCGAGCAGAAAGAATACTCGCTGCCGCGCGGCGTTCACATTAACGTGCAGGAAGGCGAGCGCGTGCGCCACGGCGATCCGCTGATGGATGGTCCGCGCAATCCGCATGACATCATGGCGGTGATGGGCGAGAAGGATCTGCAGAAGTATTTGGTGAACGAGATCCAGGAAGTCTATCGGCTGCAGGGTGTCAACATTAACGACAAGCACCTCGAAGTCATTGCTCGGCAGATGATGCGCTGGGTGAAGGTCGAGGATATCGGCGACAGCGAATTCCTGCCGGAAGAAGTGGTCGACAAGTTCAAGTTCCGTGAGGAGAATTTGCGCGTGGTTGAAGCGGGCGGGAAGCCGGCGGAAGGCAAGACGGTGTTGTTGGGTATCACTAAGGCATCGCTTTCGACGGATTCGTTCATCTCGGCTGCTAGCTTCCAGGAAACTACTCGTGTCCTGACGGAAGCGGCGATTAACGGCAAGGTCGATAATCTGCGTGGTCTGAAGGAGAATGTCATCATGGGACGGCTGATTCCGGCCGGAACGGGCATGGCGTACTACCGCAGCGTGAAGATCGCGGGCGAGGATGTGGAAGAAGATCTGACGCCAGAGCAAGAGGCGGCGGTGCTCGACAACATCCCGGGTTACGACGAGGAGACGCGCGCGCTGTATGCGGGCGGGTTGACCGAAGGTGAACCTACGGAAGAACCGCTGGCTGAATAACTCGGCTGGACTATAGCTCGACAAGCCCGGTCTAACGGCCGGGCTTTCTTTTTGTAAGGAGGCCATAAATGCAGAAGCGGCGGTTGGGCAAGGGCGGGCCGGAGGTTTCGGCCGTTGGATTGGGCTGCATGGGGATGAGCGAGTTTTACTCGGGGCGGGATGATCTGGAGTCTCTCGCGACGCTCGACCGGGCGCTGGAGTTGGGCGTTGATTTTTTTGACACCGCGGATGTTTACGGGCCGTACACCAATGAGGAGCTGTTGGGCGGGTGGTTGAAGGGGAAACGCGAGCGGGTGTTTCTGGCTACTAAGTTCGCGAACATTCGCGACGCGGCGGGGCAGTTTGTAGGGATCAGCGGGAAGCCGGAATATGTCCGCAGTGCTTGCGACGCTAGTTTGCGGCGGCTGGGGGTCGATACCATTGATTTGTATTATCAGCACCGGGTGGACTTCGATACACCGATTGAAGAAACGGTCGGCGCGATGGCTGACTTGATCAAGGCCGGGAAGGTGCGGTATCTGGGGCTATCGGAGGCGTCGGCAGCTACGCTGGAGCGCGCGTGCAAGGTGCATCCGATTGCCGCGCTGCAGAGCGAGTATTCGCTGTGGACACGTGATGTTGAAACGCAGGGCAATCTGGCAGCGGCTCGGCGGCTCGGAGTGGCGCTGGTGCCTTACAGTCCGCTGGGGCGGGGCTTTTTGAGCGGGGTGTGGAGCAAGCCTGGGGAGATTCCAGAGGGCGACAGGCGGCGTGACATGCCGCGGTTTCAGGGCGAGAACTTCGACGTGAATATGCGGATGGTGGACACACTGCGGACGATCGCCGCGCGACGCGGTGTTACGCCAGCGCAACTGGCTCTGGCTTGGGTGCTGGCGCAGGGGGAGGACATTGTGCCGATTCCGGGGACGAAGCGGCGCAAGTATCTGGAAGAAAATATCGCGGCTGTGGACATTGTCCTGAGCGCCGCGGAATTGCAGGAAATCGGTGCGGCGTTTCCGGCGGGGGCGACGGCGGGGACGCGCTATCCGGCGCCGCATATGCCGCGGGTGAACGCGTAGCGGGTATTATATTTCGAGGGGAAAAACGAATGAGTGAGTGGGAGTTTGCGCAGGCCAATCCAGAGCAGCAGTTGGCGCTAGTGCATCATTTTTCGATGTTGAAGCAGCAGGAGGGCGGAGCAGTAGAGTTCATCATCACGGTGAAGCAGTACCTGACGCCGAAAGATCCGGCTATGGCTTATTTTGCGCAGGCGGATAAGGAGACCAACCAAGGGGTCGCGCCTTACACGCCGGTGGGGTGGGGGCCGACGCTGCTGTCGGCATTGGCGCAGTGCATGCGCGAGGTGGAGAGGTTTCCCTACAAGGGATAACAGCAGATCTGGTATCGTAGAGGGTTGATCACAAAAATGCTAGAGGTCTGTAATGTCCGGTCATTCTAAATGGGCGACGATTAAGCACAAGAAAGCGGCTACCGACGCTAAGCGCGGCAAGCAGTTCACGAAAATCATCAAGGAAATCACGATTGCGGCGCGCAGCGGGGGGGACCCGGACGGGAATCCGCGGCTGCGTACGGCTATTAATGACGCCAAGAACGTATCCATGCCGGCCGACAATATCAAACGCGCCATCATGCGTGGCACGGGTGAGCTCGAAGGCGGCCAGATCGACGAGATCATGTTCGAGGGCTACGGGCCGGGCGGTGCGGCGGTGCTGGTGTCTACAGCTACGGACAATCGGAATCGCACCGTGAGCGAGATCCGCCACATGTTTTCCAAAAACGGCGGGAATCTGGGCGAGCAGGGCAGCGTGGCGTGGATGTTTGAGCGCAAGAGCCAGATTATTATCGACGCGGAGAAGGCTCCGGGCGAGGATGAGTTGATGGCGCTGGTGCTGGACGCGGGCGCGGACGATCTACGTGCGGAAGACGGCAGTTGGGAAGTGTTGTCGGCTCCCGAATCTCACGTGCAGGTGCTCGAAGCGATTCAGAAGGCGGGCATCCCCACGGAATCGGCGGAGATCGCTATGATTCCGAAAAACCTCATGAAGCTTGAGGGCAAGACGGCTTCGGGGATGCTGAAGCTAAGCGAGCTGCTCGAAGAACACGACGACGTGCAGAACGTGTATTCCAACTTCGATGTCGATGAAAAGGACATGGAAGCGCTGGCGTAGAGGGCCAGTTCAATGCGGGTGCTGGGCATCGACTGCGGGACGGAGCGCACCGGTTGGGGCGTGATCGAAAGCGACGGGCGCCGGCACGCGGTGATCGCGCACGGAGTCATTTCGCTTTCTCCTAAAGATGCTTTATGCGACCGGCTAGCGGCGGTGGGCGTGGCGCTGCGGGTGCTGTTGGTGCAGCATGCTCCAGAGGCGGCGGCGGTCGAAGAAGTTTTCTTTTCACAGAACGTGAAGACGGCTTTGAAGCTGGCGCATGTGCGGGGCGTGGTGCTGGCGGCTATCGCGGAGGCGGGCGTGCTGTTGGGCGAGTACTCGCCGCTATCGGTGAAATCGAGCGTGGTGGGTTACGGGCGCGCGGAGAAAAGCCAGGTGCAATTGATGGTGCGGACACTCACGGGCGAGACCATCGAATCGGAAGACGCGGCGGATGCGCTGGCAGTGGCGATTTGCCATGCTACGCGGTTTAAGGCTGTGCCGGTCAAGATCGCTGGGACGGTTCGATGAGGTTTGCGATCGGGCTGTTGCTGGCGGCTGCGGCGGCGTGGGCGGCGGACGCTCCGAGCATTACTTTCAGCAAATCGTTTCCGGGGTCGCTACCGGCGTATTTCGCGATCACTGTGGAGCGGTCGGGCGATTCTACCTACAACGAGTCTGAAGATCCCGACAACGCCGAGAAATTCCAACTGGAGTCTGGCGCGACTAACGAAATATTTGACTTGGCGGAGCGGATGGATCACTTCAAGAAGCCGCTTGAATCCGGGCTGAAGGTCGCGAACATGGGGATGAAGACGCTGCGTTGGGACGCGGGCGGCGATCGCGGGGAGGCGAAGTTTAACTACTCTTCTAACGAGGAGGCCAAGCTGCTGACGGACCGGTTCGAGCGCATCGGGGAGAGCCTGCGCACGCTGCTGGAACTGCGGCGGGCGGCGCGGCATGACCGTCTGGGAGTGAACGCGGCGGTTCTCAAGATTCAGAGCTTGTGGGATAACAGACGGCTGGTGGCGACGGCACAATTTCTGCCGCTGCTCGATCAAATAGCGAAAGATGAAGCTTACATTCACATGGCGCGCGAGCGGGCGGCGCAGATTGCGGACGCGATTCGTGCGACGGCTAAGTAGCGGATTGGCGGGGATCGTGCTGCTCTGCACGGCAGCACTGCCGCAGGCGCCGGTGGCTTCCGATGCCGAAAAGCACGAACTGGCGGTGGCTGTCGAGGAAGCGAACACCAGCGGCTTCGACATGATCCGTGCGCTGGAGGCGCACTTGCGCAAGTATCCCAATACGCCGCTGCGTCCGGAGATTTTCAACTTGCTGGCTAAGGCGGCGGTGGAGACTCGCGATGACGCGCGCACTGTGAAATACGGCGAGCCGACGCTCGAACGCATGCCTAACGATGGGACGCTGCTAGACCGGGTTGCGCGGGCGCTGCTCGACGCCGGCGGCAAGGACAACGCTACGCGAGCGTTGGAGTATGCGAAGCGGCTGGAGACTTATGTGAGTCGCGTGCCGGTTGTGGCCGGGTTCGATCCGGTGCGGAACCAGGAGGAGCACGATCGATCCCTGGCGCGGGCGTTGTTGTATCAGGCGAGAGCATACCGGATTTTGGATAATCCGGATGAAGCGCGGCGAAGGGCGGCGCTGGCTTATATTGCTTATCCGGACGAAGCTTCGGCGAGGGCTTGGGCGCAGGCGCTCGAGGCGCTGGGAAAGCATGACGAGGCAATTGCGCGGCTGGCGGATGCGCTGATGATCGAGGACGAGCGGGCTAGCGACGAGCAGCGGCGGGCGGATCGCAAAGAGTTGGGCGAGATGTACGGCAAGCTGCATGAGGGATCGGAGAAGGGGCTGGGTGAGGAGCTTCTGGCGGCTTATGACCGTACGGCTGAGGTAGTGGGCAAACGCGAGAATGAACTGCGCAAGCTGGACGCGAACTTCGGCGTTACGGACCCGATGAAGTTTACGCTGGGCGCGCTCAGCGGGGGGAAGTTGGACCTGAAGACGATGCGCGGGAAGGTCCTGATCTTCGATTTCTGGGCGACGTGGTGCGTACCATGCCGCGCGCAGCATCCGCTTTATGAAGAAGTGAAGCAACGCTTCCGCGAGCGTGACGATGTGGTGTTTCTGTCGGTGGACACGGACGAGGATCGCGGACTGGTTCCGACGTTTCTCGATGCACAGCATTGGAGCAGCAACGTGTTTTTCGACGACGGGCTGGTGCGGCTGTTGGCGATTAATTCGATTCCGTCGACCATGATTGCGGATAAGCAGGGGCGGTTGGTCAGCCGGATGAATGGGTTCACTCGCGACACTTTTGTGGATCAATTGACGGCGCGGATTCGGGCGGCTTTGGAGGAAAAGTAATTGGGCTTCGGACGGGTTATTTGGATTGTGCTTGACAGCGTCGGCATTGGCGAGATGCCGGATGCGGCGGCTTACGGCGACAAAGGCAGCGACACGCTCGGAAACATCGCGCGGCAGCGGGCTTTGAAGCTGCCGAATTTGTGCCGGCTGGGGTTGGCCAATATTCGTCCGTTGACGGGGCTGGCGGCCGTGGCTGCGCCTGCGGCAGCGTATGGGAAGTGCACGCTGGCTTCGCCGGGGAAGGACACGACCACGGGGCATTGGGAGATGGCGGGGATTCATTTGGTGAAGCCGTTTCCGCTGTTTCCGAAAGGATTTCCGCGTGAGGTGATGGAGCCATTCGAGACGCGCATCGGGCGGCGGGCGATCGGCAACAAAGCGGCCTCGGGGACGGAAATCATTAGAGAACTGGGCGAGGAGCACGTGCGGACCGGGTCACCGATCGTGTACACATCGGCTGACAGCGTGTTTCAGATTGCGGCGCACGAGGAAGTGATCCCGCTGTTTGAGTTGTACAAAATGTGTGAGACAGCGCGGGATATATTGCGGGGTCCTTACGAGGTGGGGCGAGTGATCGCGCGGCCGTTTGTGGGGGAGCCGGGGGCGTTTACGCGTACTTCTAACCGGCATGATTACGCGGTACCCCCGCCGAAGGGGATGCTGCTCGATCAGCTAAAGGAGCGCGGGGTTGACGTTTATAGTGTCGGCAAGATCTTCGATGTATTTCTGGGGCGGGGGATTGGCGAGCAGGTGAAGACCAAGACCAATGCTGACGGAATGGCGAAGACTTTGGCGGCCATGGACGATCTTGACCGGGGATTGATTTTCGTCAACTTGGTGGACTTCGACATGCTGTATGGGCATCGCAACGATGTCGAGGGTTATGCGCGGGCGCTCGAAGAAGTGGACGGCTGGCTGCCGGCGCTCGATGCCAAGCTGGGCGCGAACGATCTGGTGATTTTGACGGCCGATCACGGGTGCGATCCGACGACACCGTCGACGGATCATAGCCGCGAGTATGTGCCGCTGCTGGCTTACGGGCGTGGGGTGCGGGCGGGAGTGAACCTGGGCGTGCGTGGGTCACTGGCGGATATCGGGCAAACGGTGGCGGAGAATTTCGGTACCAGCATCGTCACGGGCGCGAGTTTTCTGCGTGAGATCGTTTAGGGCTGCAGGGGTCCGGCGCACTTGCCGGTGCAGACCAATTCGGAGACGGGCGAGGCCGGGCCCAGGCGGTTCTGGTCCTGTAGAGTGGGGCGGCTCACGGTGGTTTTTTCGGTGACGACGCCGTTGCTTTCGCGGCGCACGATCACTTCCTGCTCGCGGAGCTTGGGGGCGCCGTCGTTGCTGCGGGCCACGCCGTACATGGACGGAGCGAAGGTGTTGCGCTCGGTGACAGTGGTGCCGTCGGGGGATTTAGACGTGCTTTCCACCTTCTGCAGAATCAAATTCATTTTGCCGCTATAGTCGAGCTCGTAGTTGGCGATGTTGGTAGTTGCTTTATCGCCGGCCTTGGTTTGCTCGCGGACCTGGCGAGCGGCTTCGGCGAGCTGACCGTTCTGATCCGGCCGCTGGATCACCTCGGTTTCCTGAAGCGAACCGGCGTCCTTATTGGCGACCGTTACGATGTTGCGTTTTTCGGCGAGCGCGAAGGATCCGTTCAAACCGGCGCGCGAGATGGCGACGTCCGAAACGGTGGTATTTCCTTGCGTTTGTGATTCAATGAGGCGGCGTTCGGCTTCCTGAAAGGTACCGTTGAGATCGCTGCGATAAATGGTGGCGTGGATCACGGAGCCGTTGGAGGTTTTCTGCTCCTCACTGACGGTGCGCTCGGTGGAGGCGAGCTGGCCAGTGGCGTCATATTTGCGCACGATGGTTTCGGTGGTTTTCCCGTTGGGGCCTTCGCTCAGAACGTGGACATCCGTTTTCTCGAGCGGCACTTGACGGCCGTTGATGGACTGGGTGAGCTCGGTGCGGTCACCGTCCTTGGCAATATAGGCAGCCGATTCTACGGTGCGGCCATTGAGGTCCGGAGTCAGCAGGACGCTGGTGGATTGAGCATTTGCCAGGCCAGCGCAGAGTAGTAAATAGAAACAGTACTTCACGATTCTAGGCTAGGCCGAATCCCACGCCATTTCAATACGCGAAACACCTTAGAATGCCGGTCACGTTACAATGACTGCAGGTGAAGACGTTTTATATCGAGACTTTCGGCTGCCAGATGAATGCGCATGACTCGGAAAAAGTCATTGGCACGCTGGTAAATCAGGGGTACCAGCAGGTGCCGACGCCGGAGCAAGCGGAGTTGGTGTTCTATAACACTTGCAGCATCCGCGATAAGGCCGAGCAGAAGGTGTTTCACCGCCTGGACCAGTTTAAACGCGATGGCAAGGGCAAGACCTTCGCGGTGCTGGGGTGCGTGGCGCAGCAGGAGGGCGAGAAGATTTTCGAGAAGGCTCCTCACGTGAGCATGGTGTGCGGGTCGGCTAGTTACAATCAGCTGCCGCAAATGCTGGTGCAACTGGAGGCGGGGAACCGGCGGGTTACGGGGCTGAGTCTAGACACCGAGGAAACCTTCGATACTCCGATGACGCGGCGGGATAATCCGCATCGGGCTTACATCACGATTATCGAAGGCTGCGATAAGAAATGTTCTTATTGCGTGGTGCCGTTCACGCGGGGGCCGGAGCGGAGCAGGACGAGCGCTTCGGTGATCGCTGAGGCCGCGCAGTTGTCGGCGATGGGGTACAGCGAAATCCAGTTGCTGGGGCAGAACGTGAACAGTTATCGCGATCCTTCGGCCGCGGGTTGGGACTTTGCGACGTTGCTGGACGAGGTCGGGCGTGTGCAAGGCATCCGGCGGGTGCGCTTCACCACGTCGCATCCGCGGGATTTCGTGAAGCCGATTGTGGATGCGATTGAGTCCAATTTGTCGTTGTGCAATCACGTGCATCTCCCGGTGCAGTCCGGATCGACAAAGATGTTAGATGCGATGCAGCGGCTCTATACGCGCGACGAATACATGCAGCGGATTGCCTGGATGAAGAATTCGCGGCGGCCGATTGCGATCACCAGCGACATCATTGTGGGCTTTCCGGGCGAGACGGAAGAGGACTTAGAAGCGACGCTGGGGCTGCTGACGGAAGTGGAGTATGACGCGATCTTCAGCTTCAAGTATTCGCGGCGGCCGAATACGTCGGCGCTGGCGTTGGGGGATCACATATCCGAAGATGAGAAGACACGGCGGCTGGGGATCGTCCAGGAACACCAGAGGCAGATTCAGATCCGGCGCAATGCGGCTTACGTGGGGACGGTCGAAGAATGTTTAGTCGAGGGCTTCAATAAAGCTACGGGGCAATGGATTGGGCGGACGTCGCAGTCCAAGACTCTGAATTTTCTGCATCCGACTGCCGATGACAAGCTAGTGGGCAAGTACGTGGACGTGCGGGTCACGCGGTCAGGGGCCAACTCGCTGGTTGGCGAGTACGTCGGTTAGGGAGGCGTTATGGAAGTCGAGATGAAGATCAGGGGATTGATGGTGGACCCGGTTACGAACATGCCTATCGTGGTTTTGAAGGACGTCAACGGCATGGCGATCCTGCCGATCTGGGTGGGCGTATACGAGGCCAACGCCATCGCTCTGGAAATCGAAAAAGTAGCGACGCCAAGGCCCATGACGCATGATCTGATTCGCAACCTGCTGTTCGGCTTAGAAGCCGGTGTGAAGAAAGTTGTCGTCAGCGATTTGAAGGAAGACACTTTCTACGCGGTGATCTGGCTAG
>Ga0265314_10002142_pt1 | contig 20697 bp, 15 predicted proteins | sample 4126metaG_FD_203106 | JGI IMG/M metagenome (GOLD analysis project Ga0265314, IMG submission 203106) | Rhizosphere microbial communities from Carex aquatilis grown in University of Washington, Seatle, WA, United States - 4-1-26 metaG | ecosystem: Host-associated > Plants > Roots > Rhizosphere >... | reverse complement strand
CGACTACGATGTCCGCCTCGAAACCGATCCGGCACGGTGGCAGACGGCCTATGACTTCCCCGCGCTGCGCGACGGCCGCGCCGTCAAGGAGGAATTCACTTACGGTCTGCCAAAAGGCATGCAAGGCTTGGTGTTCAACACGCGGCGGACGATCTTTGCCGACGTCCGCGTGCGCGAGGCCATCCTGCATTTGTTCGATTTCGAATGGATCAACCGCACCTATTTTTTCAATCTCTACAAACGCACCGCCAGCTATTTCGACGGCTGCGATCTGTCGGCGCATGGCGTTGCGGCCAATGCACGCGAGCGCGAACTGCTTAAGCCGTTTCCCGGTCTCGTGCGCGCCGACATCTTGGAGGGCCAATGGGCGCCGCCGGTCAGCGACGGCTCAGGCGGCGACCGCGACGGCTTGCGCCGCGCCTTCGCGCTGTTTGGGCAAGCCGGCTACGAACTCAAAGGCACCCAGCTCACGCATCGCGCCAGTGGAAAACCTTTCGCCTTCGAGATTCTCTGCACGACGCGCGACCAGGAGCGGCTGGCCTTGGCCTTCGTGCGCAACCTCAAGCGCGCCGGCATCGACGCGCAGGTGCGCAGCATCGACGCCACGCAATTCGAGCGCCGCCGCATCGGTTTCGACTTCGACATGATGGACTATCGTTGGGAGCAGTCGCTGTCGCCCGGCAATGAGCAGTATTTCTACTGGGGCTCGGCCGCCGCCGATCAGCAGGGCAGCCGCAACTACATGGGCGTTAAATCACCGGCGATCGACGCCATGATCGCGGAAATGCTCAGCGCCACCACGCGCGAAGGCTTCGTTGCCGCAACGCGCGCGCTCGATCGCCTGCTGCTGTCGGGCTTCTTCGTGGTGCCCCTATACTTCCCGCCTCGGCAATGGGTGGCGCGGTGGAAGCGAATCGAGCATCCATCGCAGACCTCCTTGTTCGGCTATTTGCCGGAGACGTGGTGGCACGGGGACGTCCCATGATCCTGGGCACGCATCAAGCACTCGACGGCGAAGGCGCGCGCGCGACGTTCGACGACCTTTTCCGCCGCGCTGCGTTGCGCGACGTCGATGCCATCGCGCTCGCCGATGCGCCGAACCGCGAAAGCTTCACCGATGGCGCGCCGCGCAGGCTTAACTATGCGCAGGCGGACCGTGCGATCTCGGCCATGGCCGGCAAGCTACGCCGCCTCGGCTTGCAAACCGACGCGGTGGTGGCGCTGCAGCTCGGCAACACCGTAGAAAGTGTCATCGCATTGTTGGGCGTGCTGCGGGCCGGCATGATCGCGGCGCCGCTGCCGTTGTTGTGGCGGGAACACGACATCGTGCGCGCGCTCAACCCGCTCGGCGTCAAGGCGATCGTCACGTCGTCACGCGTCGGCTCGGTGGCGCCTATCGACATGGCGATGCGGGTCGCTGCCGAATTGTTTCCGGTGCGCTATGTCTGCGGCTTCGGCCGCGTCCTGCCGGACGGCGTGGTGCCGCTCGACGGGGTGTTTGCATCCTCGCCGCTCGACTACGGACATCCGCCTGCGCGGCTGGGCGATGCGGCGGCGCATGTCGCGGTCGTTACCTTCGACGAAGGCGCCGACGGCATTGTCGCCGTGGCCCGCAATCAGCGCGCGTTGATCGCCGGCGGCCTTGGTCCTTATCTCGAAAGCGGCGCGGTGCAGGACGGCCCATGGTTGTCGGCTATCCCCCTCGGCTCGTTTGCCGGTCTGTCGCTGACGTTGCTGCCCTGGCTGCTCGGCGGCGGCACGCTGAATCTGCACCACGCCTTCGATGCCGACACGTTTTCTGAACAAGCCCGCGCGCAGGACGGCGGCGGCATCGTCGTGCCCGGCCCCTTGCTGGTGGCGCTTCATGACGCGGACGGGCTGGGCCGGCCCGCGCGCATTCTCGCCTTGTGGCGGTCGCCGGAAAACCTCGGCGGCGCGCCGAGCTGGCGGGGCGACGCCGGCGTGGTGGACGTCGCCAGCTTCGGCGAGATCGGCTTGATCGCGTCGCGCCGCGACGCCGATGGATTTCCCGCCGCCATTCCTTTCGGCGCCGTTGTCGTTCCGCGCGGCGCGGCGGACGGCACCCCCGTCGTGGAAACAATGCGGAGCGTGGCCGGCATGCTGGCGTTGCGCGGCCCCATGGTGCCGGCGCAGGCCTTCCCGCCGGGCGCTGAGGAAGGTTTCGAGCCGCATTTCACCGCGCACGAATCCGGCTTTGTCGATACCGGTCTGGCCTGTCGGCTCGACCGCGACAGCCAGACATTGGTCATCACCGCGCCGCCGGCCGGCAGCATCGCCATCGGCGGCTACCGCTTGGTGCAAAACGCGTTTGACACGGTGGTTGCCAGCGTGGATCCGGGCGCTACCATCGTCGCGCTGCCTGACGGGGTACTCGGTCAACGGCTGGCCGGCCATTGCACCGACCCTGCGGCGCTTATCGCCAAACTCCAGGCCAAAGGGTTCAACCCGTTGCTGGCAGCGGCGTTTCGGCCGCGCCATGTTCAAAATGCCGCGTAATGTTTCATTGTCGTTGACGCGGTATTAACAGCCCGTCGCTAGGATCGCGTCAGTCTAACGCATGATCCCGAAAAGTGGACACCGGTTTTCGGACGAGATCATGCGCGCGTAATTTGTAACCGTGCGTGATCCCATGTCGCTTCAAGGCCCGCTGCTCATGGTCGCCGAAAATCCGGCGGCCGACCTGATCGCCGCGCTGAGCGCCGCCGGCGCCTTTCCCATCGTCGAAGCCAATTGGACCGATGCGCCGACCGCCTTCGTTTCGGTCAAGCCGTCGGCCGTGGTGATCGCCGAGCCTGGCCCGCCACCCAGCGAATCCTCGGCGCGCATGCTGTGTCTTCAGATCGCGACCGCGGCCGGCCCCATCGTGCCGACGCTCGCCTTTGCCGACGCCGATCACGACCCCGCGCTGCCGATCGCGCTGCCGGCCGATCCTGCACGGCCGGTGTCGGACGCTATCGCGCGACTGCAAGGGGCGATGCGGGTGCGCGCGCTGCATGCCACCGTGCTGCGCCGTATCGAATTGGCGGCCGCGCAAGGCGGTACGCCGCCAGCGCTGCCGCTCAGCGATGCGCTCGACGACGCGACCGTGCTGATTGCCGGCCGCGGCTCGCATTATGCGGCGCTCAGCGCCGCCATGGGCGAGCGGGTCAAGCTGATGGGCGCGCTCAGCCTCGAGGGCGCGGCGCGGTTGCTGAACACACAGGATATCGACGGCATTGTCGTCGGCGACGGCTTTCCCATCCGCGCGGTCGAAATCTTCCTGACGACGCTGGCGAACGAGCCCCGCTTGCGCGATATTCCGGTCGCGGTCGTCGGCGAAGCGCCGGACTTTGCCGACAGCCTCACCCACTTCGAGATTATCGGCGATGCGGCCCGGCTGGTCGCCCACATGGTGCCACAGGTGCGGATGCGGGCCTTCGAGGCGCGGCTGTCACGCGTCCTCGCTTGCCTCGATGCCGACGGCGCCGTCGACCCGGAAACCGGATTGATGACACGGGATGCCTTCTGGCGCGACCTCACCCGGGCCATGGACGAGGCCGTGGATCGCAGCATGTCGCTATCCATCGCGCGCTATTCGTTCGACGGCGACGTTAGCGAGCGGGCCGCGCGCGACGGCGCTCGCCGTCTGACCCAACTCACCCGCACCGTCGATTTTGCCTGCCGTGACGACGACGGCACAATTCTCGTCGCCTTCACGCAGACCAATTTGCGCGAAGCCCATGGCGTAGCGCGCCGGCTCGCCGCCGAGCTCAAGAATACGATGACGGCAAAAGCGGCCCTGACGGCCAATGTCACCCTGGCGACGCGCAAAGCCGGCGATACGCTGGATAGCCTGATGCAGCGCGTTCTGGGCAGCCGGATGGTTGCCGCCGAGTGATCCTGTGATTAGGTTTAGCTCCGAACAGGGAGCAAACCTATGGCCAATCAGCCGGTCCGCATCGACGTCGTTTCCGACGTGGTCTGCCCGTGGTGCTTCATCGGCAAGCATCGCCTCGAAGCCGCGCTCAAGCTCAAGCCCGATATCGCGGTCGAGGTGCACTACCGCCCCTACTTCCTGAACGACTGGATTCCCCGCGAAGGCATGTCCCGCGAGGAATACCTGACCACCAAGTTCGGCTCGCCCGAGCGCTACAAAGGCATTGCCCAACGTGTCGCGGCGGCGGCCGCGGCGGAAGGTCTGGTCTATGCGTCCGACAAAATGAAGCGCCAGCCCAACACGCTCGACTGTCATCGCCTCATTCATTGGGCAGAGGCGATCGGCAAGGCGCCAGAAATGAAGCAGAAGCTGATGGACCTGTATTTCACGCAAGGCGCCGACCTCACCGAGCGCGACACTTTGGTGCGGGCGGCGGCCGAGGTCGGCCTTGACGCCGACACGGTGCGCGCCGATCTCGCCGGCGACAAGGACGTCGCTCTGATCGAGCGGCAGGCGCAAGAAGCCAAGGACGCAGGCATCGAAGGCGTGCCCTGCTTCATCTTCGGCGGCAAGTTCGCGGTGTCGGGCGCGCAGGCGCCGGAATATCTCGCCGAGGCCATCGAGCGCATCGCCACCGGCAAGGCCATCGCCGCGGAGTAAACGCAACGGCCTACGGCGCGGGTGGCGTCATCCAGGCGACGGCGCCGCGCTCCTAAAATCGAGCAGCGACTACTCCGCCTTGATGCCGGCCTTGTGCGCCAGCGCGACCCACTTCTCGGTTTCGGTGTGGATGAAGGTCTTGAACTCGGCCGGCGTGATGCCGCCCGGTTCGGCGCCGACGTCGTTCAGGCGCTTCACCAAGTCCGGCTGCTTGAGCACGTCCTTCAGCGCCGCGTAGAGCTTGGCGCGGATGGGTTCGGGCGTCCCCGCCGGGAACAGCCAGCCGTACCAGGTCGACACGTCGTAACCTTTCAGGCCGGATTCTTCGAGCGTCGGCAGATCCGGAAACAGCGCCGAGCGCTTGGCCGGGCTCACGGCAAGCGCGCGCACTTGCCCGCTCTTGATGAAAGGCGTCGCTGCACCGCTGGTCTCGATTGCCATCTGGATATGACCGGCCACGAGATCGGCCATCATCGGCGCGCCGCCGCGATAGGGCACGTGCACGATGTCGCCGCCGGTGATCGAGGCAAACAGCGCCGACGACATGTGTTCGGTGCTGCCGACGCCGGCCGAGCCGTAGTTCAGCTTGCCTGGGTTAGCTTTGATATAGGCGATCAGCTCGGCCACGTTTTTCGCGGGCACGGCCGGGTTGACGACCAGGATGTTCGGCACCGTTCCGACGATCGTGACCGGCTCGAAATCCTTTTCGAAATTGTAGGACAACGTGCTGTAGATGCCCGGCGCCATGGCGTGCGCGACGGTCGACATGAATATGGTGTAACCGTCGGGGGCGGCTTTCGCGGCGTTCATAGCGCCGAGATTGCCGCCCGCGCCGCCGACGTTCTCGATGATGAAACGCTGGCCCAGTTTGTCACCCACGGCCTGCGCCACGAGCCGGCCGACGATGTCGGTGGTACCGCCGGCGACAAAGGGCACGACGACGGTCACCGGCCGCGTCGGCCAGTCCTGCGCTTGCGCGAGGCCCGGCGCGGCGAGCACGGCGGTAAAAAGCAACGCGCGCATGGCGCGGGCAAAACTCGTCATGGAAGTTCCTCCCCTTCGGGCTTGGCGCCCGTTGAATTTGACCGCTGCTATACCAGCAAGCGCTTTGCTTTGAAAAGTCGGGTCAGGCCGCCTTGGCCCGCTCGGCGATGCCCGCAAGCTTGCGCAGAATCGCCGCGGTGCCCTTGAGGCGCTCTTCCGGCTGCTCCCAATCGTCGAAGAAGACCAGTTGCTGGTTTTTGGCATCCTTCGGATCGGCCCGCATGCGCGCGCCCGAGCCCTGCTCGCGGATATAGGCAATCAGGCCTTCCGGGTTGTTGAAAATATTATCGCGGAACGACAGCACGACGCCCTTCGGTCCGGCGTCGAGTTTCTCGACATTGGCGCGACGGCACAGCGCCTTGATCGTGACGATCTGCAACAGATGCTCGACCTCGACCGGCAGCTTGCCGAACCGATCGGCCATCTCCGCCGCGAAACCGTCGATCTCGCGTTCGTCCTCGATTTCGGCCAACCGCCGGTACAGCGCCAAACGAACGGACAAGTCGGCCACGTAATCTTCCGGAATGAGCACCGGCGTCCCGATCGTGATCTGCGGCGACCAGCGGTCGGCGACCTGCGTGGTGATGCCGGCCTTCAGACTCAGCACCGCCTCCTCCAGCATCTGCTGATACAATTCAAAGCCGACTTCCTTGATGTGGCCGGACTGTTCGTCGCCCAGCAGATTGCCGGCGCCGCGAATGTCGAGGTCATGCGTGGCGATCTGGAAACCGGCGCCGAGCGTGTCCAGCGATTGCAGCACCTTGAGCCGCCGTTCGGCCTGCGGCGTGATCGGCTTCTGCGCCGGCAGCGTGAATAATGCATAGGCGCGCAGTTTCGAACGCCCGACCCGGCCGCGCAATTGATAAAGCTGCGACAGGCCGAACATGTCGGCGCGATGAACAATCAACGTGTTCGCGGTCGGAATGTCGAGGCCGGACTCGATAATGGTCGTCGACAGCAGCACGTCATATTTGCTGTCGTAGAAAGCCGACATGATATCGTCGAGCACGGTCGGCGGCATCTGGCCGTGGGCGACGCAAACGCGCAACTCCGGCAGGTTCTTGTCGAGAAAATCCTTGGCGCCGGCGAGATCCTCGATGCGCGGCGCGACGTAGAACGACTGGCCGCCGCGATATTTTTCACGCAGCAGCGCCTCGCGCACCGTCACCGGATCGAACGGCGACACGAAGGTGCGCACCGCCAGGCGGTCGACCGGCGGCGACGCGATGATCGAGAGGTCGCGAACGCCGGTGAGCGCCAGCTGCAGCGTGCGCGGGATCGGCGTCGCCGACAGCGTCAGCACATGGACCTCGGCGCGCAGCGTCTTGAGCTTTTCCTTATGCGCAACGCCAAAGTGCTGCTCCTCATCGACCACGACGAGCCCGAGGTCCTTGAACTTGATGCCCTTGCCGAGAATGGCGTGCGTGCCGACGACAATATCGGCTTTGCCTTCCGCCAGATCGCGTTTGACCTGCGTGAGCTGCGCGTTCGGCACCAGGCGCGATGCCTGCACGACATTCACCGGGAAACCGCGGAAGCGTTCGGTGAAAGTCTTGAAATGCTGGCGTGCCAGCAACGTCGTCGGCACCACCACGGCCACCTGCTTGCCGTTGATCGCGGTGGCAAAAGCGGCGCGCAACGCCACTTCGGTTTTGCCGAAGCCGACGTCACCGCACACCAGCCGGTCCATCGGCTTGCCGGCGCCGAGATCCTTGAGTGCCGCATCGATGGCCGCCAATTGATCCTCGGTTTCCTCGTATGGGAAGCCGGCGCAGAACTCGTCATAGGCGCCCGGCCCGATGGCGAGCTTCGGCGCGTCGCGCAACAGCCGCTCGGCGGCGATTTTGATGAGCTCACTCGCGATCTCGCGAATGCGGCTCTTCATCCGCGCCTTGCGCGCCTGCCAATTGCCGCCGCCGAGGCGATCGAGTTCGACGTTGCTCTGCTCGGCGCCGTAGCGCGACAACAAGTCGACGTTCTCGACCGGCAGATAGAGCTTAGCGCCTTCGGCGTAATGTATTTCCAGGCAATCGTGCGGCGCGCCGGCCGCGGTGATGGCCTGCAGACCGACGAAGCGGCCGATGCCGTGATCGACATGCACGACCAGGTCGCCGGCGGCCAAGCTGGTCGCCTCGGCAATGAAATTGTCGGCGCGCTTCTGCGCGCGGCGCGGCCGCACCAGGCGGTCGCCGAGAATGTCCTGCTCGCTGACGATCGCGATTTCGCCGGTTTCGAACCCGGATTCGATGCCGAGCACGGCCAGCGCCACGGTATGTTTCGGCAGAGCCAGCGCCTGCGCCCAGGAGCCGACCGGCGTGAGGTTGTGCAGCTTGTGGTCGGCGAGCACGGTACTCATGCGCTCGCGTGCGCCCTCGCTCCACAAGGCAATGGCGACCCGCTTGCCGGCCTCCTGAAGTGCGAACACGTGTTTGGTGACCGCCTCGAAGACGTTGGCGTTCGCTGCCCGCTCGGCGGTGAAGTTGTGGCCGGCGTGGGCGCCGACGTCGATGACGTCGCGCTCGTCGGGCACCGCGAAAGGCGTCAGCCTCGCCATCGCCGAAGCGCCGAGGCGTTCCTTCCATTCGGCTTCGGTCAGATACAGCCGGTCCGGTTTCAGCGGTTTGTAGGACGGCGTCACGCCGTCTTTCAGCGCCGTCTTGCGGGTCTCGTAATAGTCGGCGATCTGCTCGAACCGTTCGTGCGCGGCGTCCTGGTCGAGGTGTTCGAGCGTCAGCGGTGTGCCCGGCAGATAATCGAAAATCGTTTCGAGCTTGTCGTGGAACAGCGGCAGCCAATGCTCCATGCCCGGGTAACGGCGGCCTTCGCTGACGGCTTCGTAAAGCAGATCGTCCGGGGTCGCCGCGCCGAACGCGGCGACATAGCCGGTGCGAAAGCGGCGGATGGTCTCGGTGATGAGCTGGAACTCCGCGACCGGCACCAGATCGAGGCCGCGCATGCTCAGCTCGCTGCGTTGGGTCTGCGGATCGAAAGTGCGGATCGTCTCCAAGGCGTCGCCGAAAAAGTCGAAGCGTACCGGCATGTCCATGCCGGGCGGAAACAGATCGAGGATGCCGCCGCGCACGGCGTATTCGCCGGGCTCGCGCACCGTCGAGGCGCGGGTATAGCCGTTGAGCTCAAGCCACTCGATCACGCCATGCATGCCGAGCACATTGCCCGGCGCGACCGATAGCGCATGCGTCGCGACGAATTCGCGCGCCGGCACGCGTTGCAAGGCGGCGTTGACGGTCGTCAACAGCACCGACGGCTTGTCGCGTCCCTTCACCCGCGCCAGCCGCGACAGCGCGGTCATGCGTTGCGCCACGACCGATGCATTCGGCGACACGCGGTCATAGGGCAGGCAATCCCAGGCCGGGAACTCCATGGTCAGCAGATCGGGCCCGAAGAACGACAGCGCCCGCGACAGCGCCGCCATGCGTTGGCCGTCGCGGCACACCACGCAGAGCGAAATCGCCGGCGCATCCGGTCGCGCCGCGACGGCGCGCGCCAGATCGGCCAGCACCATGCCTTCGGCGCCGTCGGCGATTTGCGACAGCGTCAGCGCCTTGCCGGGCTTTAGAAGTTCAGCGGGAGATTTCGTCGTCGCCATTACTTGATCGTCTCTTACTTGATTGTTTTGCCGTCTTCATGAAAGGCCAGCAGCCGGCGAAAGACCGGAGTGTCGTAAGCGGGCTCGATCGGTTTCGCGCCGAACACCCAGTCGAACACCTGCTGGTCGCGCAATTCGAGCAGCTTTTCGTAGTCGGCAAGTTCCGCCTCGCTCAGGGCGGATATATGCGCATCGGCGAAGCGGCCATAGACCATGTCCATCTCGCGGATGCCGCGGTGCCATGAGCGGAACAGCAGCCGCCGGCGGCGAGGGTCAAGCCCCTCGCTCGAAATCTCAGGTCCGCCCGAATTGCTCAAGGCCTGCGCTCCAACGCCAAAAACCCGGCGCGTGCCGGGTGCGGGGGTTATATAGAGGGCTTCGCCGCCGATGTCAGCGGCTTGCTTTGCACAGGCGCATTGCGTCCACATTGCTTCTCGATGGCGCGCAAGCCAGCATGCGTTATGCGGCCCGACATCCTCAGCCCCCTGTTCGCATCGCTGACCAGCCTGCCCGGCGTCGGGCCGAAGCTGGAGCAGCTGTATGCCCGGTTGCTGGAGCGCGAGGCGCCGCGCGTCATCGACCTGCTGTTGCATCTGCCTTCCGGCGCCATCGATCGCCGCGCCCGGCCGAAACTGTCCGAAGTGCAGCCCGGCCAGGTCGTGACCGTGGCCGTCACCGTGCTGGAACATCGTCCGTCGCCGCCAAACCGGCCGCGGGCGCCGTACCGCATCGTCACGGGCGACGATACCGATCACACCTTGACGCTGACCTTCTTCCACGCTCGCAAGGATTACCTCGAGAGGCTCTTGCCGATCGGCGAGCTGCGCTACGTCTCCGGCATCGCCGAAGTCTACGACGGCATGTTGCAGATGGTGCATCCGGACCGTGTCGTCGATGAGAAGGGCTTTGCCGATTTGCCGCTGGTCGAGCCGGTGTACCCCCTCACCGAGGGCCTCGCGCTCGGCAATGTGCGGCGCGCGATGGACGGCGCGGTGGCGAAGCTGCCCGAATTGCCGGAATGGCAAGACGAAGCCTGGATTTCACGCGAACGACTGCCCCCTTTTGCCGCTGCGCTGCGTCAGTTGCATCGGCCGCACGAACCTCACGACATCGCGCCGGAAAGTCCGGCCTGGACGCGGCTGGCCTATGACGAATTGCTGGCCGGCCAACTCGCGCTGGCGCTGGTGCGCGCGCACATGCGCCGTCAGTCCGGCCGCGGCGTCGCCAGTGAGGGGCGCCTGCGCGCGCGCATTCTCAAGACGCTGCCCTATTCGCTGACGCATTCGCAGCAGCAGGCGGTCAACGACATCACCAACGATCTCGCGCTACCGCAGCGCATGTTACGGCTGCTGCAAGGCGACGTCGGCTCCGGCAAGACCGTCGTAGCGCTGGTCGCCGCCGCGACCGCCATTGAGGCCGGCCGCCAAGCCGCTTTCATGGCGCCGACCGAAATTCTGGCGCGCCAGCATCTCAAGACCATCGAACCTTTGGCGGAAGCCGCCGGCATTCGCGTCGCCATTCTCACCGGCCGCGAGCGCGGCTCGGCGCGCAAGGAAATCCTCGACCGGCTGACGCTCGGCGACATCGATCTCCTGATCGGCACTCACGCGCTGTTTCAGGACGATGTCATGTTCCATGACCTGGCATTGGCCATCGTCGACGAGCAGCACCGCTTCGGCGTTCACCAGCGTCTGGCGCTGACGCAGAAAGGCGACGCGGTCGACGTGCTGGTGCTGACCGCGACGCCGATTCCGCGCACATTGGTGCTGTCCTATTTCGGCGACATGGATATTTCCGAACTGCGCGAGAAGCCCGCCGGGCGCCAGCCGATCGATACCCGCACCATCGCGCTGTCGCGCGTCGAGGAAGTCGAGGATGCCGTCGGCCGTGCCATCGCCGAGGGCAAACGCGCTTATTGGGTTTGCCCGCTGGTCGAAGATTCGGAAAAAATCGACCTCGCTGCCGCCGAGCAGCGCTACCAAGAACTGCGCAAACGTTTTGGCGCCAAGGTCGATCTGGTGCATGGCCGCATGAAGGGAACGGAGAAAGACGCCGCCATGGCGCGCTTCGCCGCGGGTGAGACCCAGCTTCTGGTCGCCACCACGGTGATCGAGGTCGGCGTCGACGTGCCGGAGGCCACCATCATGGTCATCGAGCACGCCGAACGTTTCGGTCTCGCTCAATTGCATCAATTGCGCGGCCGCGTCGGGCGCGGCACCGGGCAGTCCACATGCCTCCGTATCTACAAGGCGCCGCTCGGCGAAACGGCGAAAGCACGGCTTGCGATCCTGCGCGAGACCGAAGACGGCTTTCGCATCGCCGAAGAAGACTTACGTCTGCGTGGCGAAGGCGACGTCCTCGGCACGCGGCAAAGCGGCTCGCCCGGTTTCCACGTCGCGCGCATTGAGGTGCACGGCAAATATCTCGGCGCCGCGCGCGACGATGCCGCGCTGGTGCTCAGCCGCGATCCCGGGCTCGAGACCGAGCGCGGCCAGGCGCTGCGCCACTTGCTCTATTTGTTCGGCAAGGACGAGGCGATCAAGTTGATCCGCGCCGGATAAAACGGCCGACGTCAGACCCCTGGCGGAAGCGGATCGGGTCCGAAGCGGTTCGGCCCCGCCGTGCCTTTGGTGCAATCCCAAACGATCAGAACGATAATGCCGATGAGGGTGAAGGCAATCAGGACCCACCAGCCGGTGCGGTCGATGTCGTGCAACCGGCGAACAGCGACCGCGAGTGAGGGCAGAAACAACCCTAGCGACACGACAGCGCCGATAAAGCCCCCACCCAGGATGCCGTCGAGTATCCCCGCCACGATGCTGGCGATGATCGTGAACAGCGTCCAATACCAATATTCCGACCGCGAGGCGCGCCCGGAAAATGTGACGTAATGTGAAAAGCCGAATTTGACCGCGTCAACGAAACCCATAACCATAGCCCCCCATGGATGACCGCCGAACCTAGCAACAGGTTCGCCGCCCTCAAAATCGACGCTGTGGAGAAGAGGTTTACTTCGCGGTGAGGCCCGGCGACGCGGCCTGCGCCGCTTTCGCGGTTGCCGCCAGCGTCGCCAGTTTTTTCTGCGGATCGTTATCCGGCTGTACCATGCCGGCCGAAATCAGCAGCGTCATCGCGCTCTCGACCGTAATGTCCAGCACGACGATGTCCTTGCGCGCCACGTAGAAGAAGAAGCCGGTCGTCGGGTTCGGCGTACAGGGCAGGAAGGCCGAGACGTGCTCGCCTGCGGGGAGTTTCTCCGCCAAATTCTCGCTCGGCGGCTGCGACAAGAACACCAGCGACCACATCCCGGGCGCCGGAAACTCCACGAGCCCGACCTGGCGGAAGCTCGAGCCGGTCTTCGAGAACAGCGTCTCGAAAATCTGCTTCATGGTCTTGTAGACGGGCCGCACGATCGGCATGCGGTTGAGCAGGCTCTCGCCCCACCCGACCATGGTGCGCCCGACCAGATTGGCGGTGAGGAAGCCAAGCAGCGTCAGCGCGAAAACGGCGATGACCAGACCGGTGCCGGGGATCGGCCAAGGCAAATAGGTCTCCGGACGGTACATCGCCGGAATGAAAGGACGCACCAGGTTGTCGACCCAGTTGATGAACGACCAGGTCAGCCACGCCGTGACCAGCACCGGACCGGCCACCACCAATCCGGTGAGGAAATAATTACGGATACGGCCAGCCGCGCTGGTTTGACCCGGCGCGTCGGCGCTCGGCAGGCCCGCGCTGGGTTCGATCTCAGCCATCAAGTAATCCTACTCTACCGTGACCGATTTCGCGAGATTGCGCGGCTGATCGACGTCGGTGCCAATTGCCGCAGCCGTATGATAGGCGATCAACTGCACGACGATGGCATAGACCAAAGGGGTCACCGTCGAAGCCATATCCGGCAGGATAATGGTTTCCAACGATTCAATCGTGGCTTCCTTGGCGCCCTGCGGGTCGGTCACCAGGATGATCTTGCCGCCGCGGGCGGCGACTTCCTGCATATTCGAGACGGTCTTTTCGAACACCCGGTCGTAAGGCGCTATGACGACCACCGGCATCGTCTCGTCGATCAAGGCAATGGGCCCATGTTTGAGTTCGCCCGCCGCATAGCCCTCGGCGTGGATGTAAGAAATTTCCTTGAGCTTGAGGGCGCCTTCCAGCGCTATCGGAAAACTGGTGCCGCGGCCGAGATAAAGCGCGTCCTTCACCTTGGCGAGGTCTTGCGACAGTTTTTCGATCTGCGGCTCGAGCTTGAGCGCCTCCGACATCAGCCGCGGCACCTCGATCAAGGCGCGCACCAGCTTCTTTTCGTCGTCGGCCGACAACTCGCCGCGCGCGCGCCCCGCGGCGAGCGCCACGCAAGCCAGCACAGCCAATTGGCAGGTGAAGGCCTTGGTCGACGCGACGCCGATTTCGGGACCGGCCAGCGTCGGCATGATGACGTCGCTCTCGCGCGCAATGCTTGAGGTGGTGACGTTGACGACAGACATGATGTGCTGCTTGTGCTCGCGCGCATAGCGCAGCGTCGCCAGCGTATCGGCGGTCTCGCCCGACTGCGATATGAAAATGGCGAGATCGCCCGGCTCCAGCGGCGCGCCGCGGTAGCGGAATTCCGAGGCGATATCGATTTCGACCGGCAGCTTGGCGAAGCGCTCGAACCAGTATTTCGCCACCAACCCGGCGTAAAAAGCCGTGCCGCACGCCGAGATCGACAGCCGTTTGATCTTTTTCCAGTCGAACGGCAGCGCGTCCGGCAGCGCCACCTTCTCGTCGACCATATCGATGTAATGCGCCAGCGTGTGGCCGACCACTTCCGGCTGTTCATGGATTTCCTTGGCCATGAAATGCTTGTGGTTGCCCTTGTCGACCATCTGCGCGGTCGCGGTCGATTTGACGATGGCGCGCACGACGGGCTCGTCATTCTCACCGAAAATCTCGACACCCTTGCGGGTCAGAACGGCCCAGTCGCCCTCTTCCAGATAGGTGATGGTGTCGGTAAAGGGCGCCAGCGCGATCGCGTCGGATCCCAGAAACATCTCGCCTTTGCCGTAACCGATGGCCAGCGGCGATCCTTTACGCGCGCCGATCATCAGGTCGTCTTCGCCCGCAAACAGGAACGCCAGCGCGAAGGCGCCACGCAATTGCTTGAGCGCGGCGGAGACCGCCGCCACCGGCGATTTGCCCTTGTTGAGTTCTTCCGTCACCAGATGCGCGACGACCTCGGTGTCGGTCTCGCTCCGGAATTTAGCGCCGTGCGCGATCAGCCGCTCGCGCAGTTCGCGGAAATTCTCGATGATGCCATTGTGCACGACCGCGACGCGGTCGGTGGCGTGCGGATGCGCGTTGCTTTCGGTCGGGCGGCCATGGGTCGCCCAGCGCGTATGGCCGATGCCGATATTGCCGGCGAGCGGCTCCTTCATAAGCTTGGCCGCGAGCGCCGCCAGTTTGCCCTCGGCGCGGCGGCGCGCGAGCTTGCCGTGGTCGAGCGTGGCGATACCGGCGGAGTCATAGCCGCGATATTCGAGACGCTTGAGCGCATCGACCAGATGCCCGGCAACCGGGCCTTTTCCCAAAATTCCGACGATCCCGCACATCCGCTTGGATGGCCCCTTTTATTAAAGCGTTGCTTTAGCTGGCAACGATAAGAAAACAGAAATCAAAACGCATTGCGTTGTGTGACAACGTCATTTCTTGATCATTTCTTTTTGCCTAATTTTTTGCCGACGGCCTTGATCTGGCGCAGCCGTTTCGCCCAGCCTTCCTTGATTATTTGTTCGGCGCGCCCAACCGCAAGGGCGTCGGCCGGCACGTCCTGGGTGACGACGGAACCGGAACCGACATAAGCGCCGTCTCCGATCTTGACCGGCGCCACCAGCGCGGAATTCGACCCGATAAAGCTGCCGGCGCCGATGTCGGTGTGATGCTTGGCGATGCCGTCGTAATTGCAGGTGATGGTGCCTGCGCCGATATTGGCGCCGGCGCCGACGCGCGCGTCGCCGATGTAGCTCAGGTGATTGGCCTTGGCGCCGTCTTCGATCTTGGCCGCTTTGACCTCGACGAAGTTCCCGATGTGGACGTCGGCGCCGAGATCGGCGCCCGGACGCAATCGTGCGTAAGGGCCGACCCGCGCGCCCTTGCCGACATGCGCGCCTTCCAGATGCGAGAACGATCGGATCACCGCGCCGTCATCGATCGTCACGCCGGGTCCAAACACGACGTTGGGTTCGATCGTGACGTCCTTGCCGAATTTGGTATCGATCGAGAGAAACACCGTCTCCGGCGCAACCATGGTGACGCCGGCATCCATGGCGGCGGCGCGCAACCGGCCTTGCAGTACGGCCTCCGCCTGCGCGAGTTGCGCCTTGGTATTGATGCCGAGCACGTCGTCCTCCGCCGTTTCGATCGCGACCGCCTTCATCCCCATCTCCCGGGCGATGGCAACCGCATCGGTTAGATAGTATTCGCCCTTGGCGTTTGCATTGCCGATACGTTGTAAAATCGTCAGCGCGTGTTCGCCGGAAAGGGCCATCAGCCCGCCATTGACGAAATCGATCTTGCGCTCCTCGGCGCTGGCATCGCGATCCTCGCGGATTGCGGTCAATTCACCGCCCGTCATCACCAGTCGGCCGTAGCCAGCCGGATCGGCCGGCTTGAAACCCAGCACTGCCACGGCCGCGCCTGCGGCCAGCGCGCCGCGTAATTGCGCCAGCGTTTCGGCGCGCACCAAAGGCGTGTCGGCAAACATCACCAGAATATCGTCCGGCTTCTTCGCGATCGCCGGCTTGGCGGCGAGCACGGCATGCGCGGTGCCAAGCCGCTCGCGTTGCACGAATGTCTGCGCCTGCGGGACCAGCTTTTTCGCCGCTGCTTCCAGCGCGCCGTGATCGGGGCCGACCACAAGCGCGATATCCGCCCCGGTCGCCGCCGCCAGCACGTGCTCAAGCAACGTCCGGCCGCCGATGGCGTGCAACGCCTTCGGCACCGACGTGCGCATGCGGGTGCCTTCGCCGGCAGCAAGCACAATCGCGAGACAGCTACGTTGCGGCATTCGGTTTGGGCTCAGTGTTGCCTGATTTTGACGCCCACATACCCGACGCAGCCAAAGGGTAACAGTGCGGACCTATGATTTCGTCTGTATAGGCCGGCAGCGCCGCGCCATGAAGCCAGCTATGCCGGATTCTGCTAATGTTTTCAACGATTCGCCGCCGCTACAGGAATCACGAGCCAAACAATGGCGATCGCGCCCCCGCCACCTGCCCCGAATAAAGCCAAAGCCGCGCGTCAGCCGCCGGTGCGCCTCGTCGGCTGGGGCGGCGCCGCGACCTTGGCGCTGGCGGCGTTGGCGCTGACGCTGCAAAGCGAAGCCGGTAGCGAACGGCTTCAGACCGCTTTTGCGCCGGCCGAACCGCCGCAAGTCGTGGCCAAAGCCGAGCCGAGAGCCGAGCCCGCGGTGACGGCCGAAAGAGATGCCGAGACCAAGCGGCTGGAAGCCCTGGTGTTGGCGCTAGCCAACGACCGCGAGCGGCAAAGCGCGCGGATCGCGGCGCTCGAGCACAGCCTCGAAGACGTGACCGGCTCGATCAAGCAGCAGGTCGAGCGGGCCGCGAAATCGCTGCCGCCGCCCCCGCCCGCCGTGCCCACCATCCTGCCGCTGTCGATGCCGGCGATCTCTGCCCCGGCGACGACCGGCTGGCCCGGCAGCCAAAGCCAGACGGAGCCGCCGCCAGGCGAACTCGTGCCGCTGCCGCCCGCCCGGGTCGTCGCGACCCTACCGGCCACCGAAGCCGCGAGCGAGGAGGCGCCACGCAAGCCCGAAATCGGCGTCGATCTTGGCGGCGCCGCCAATCTCGACGTCCTCAACGCGCGCTGGGTGGCGGTGAAGGCTAATTTCGGACCGATGCTGTCGGGACTCTATGCGCGCGCCGCGGAACGGCACCGCGCCAACGGCTCGGACTATCGTTTGATCGCCGGACCGTTGCCGACCAATGCCGCCGCCGTGCAGTTATGCGCCAAACTCGTGGCCGTCCGCGTCACGTGCCGCGCGGTCAAGTTTGACGGCGAGCGGCTGGTGCAGCGCTGACTTCATGAAATTGTTTTTGCCGAGCGCGCGCGCGACCAACGTTCTGCTGATCGTCGGTTTTGTTGCGCTCGGCTATGCGCTCTACATCCGTTACACCGCGCTCGAGCAGTCCACGGTTGGCCTCGCCTGCGCCGCCGGTCTGGATACGTGGCTCTGCGCCTCGCGCCGGGTCATCACCGTGCTGTTTCAAAATTCCGTGTTCGGAATCGCCGCGTTGATCGTTGCTACGATTAATGTGTTTCGGCCATCGCTGCTGCTGTTCGCGGTCGCGCTCGCGCTCGCCTGTCTCGGCGTCGTGCTCTACAACATCGTGCTGTCGTCGCTGGCGATCGGGCTGCTGCTGCTCAGTTTTGCGCGTCGCGCACCTGAATCAGACTGACGGCAATCGCCGCCAGTGCGGCACAGACCCACAGCGCCTGCCAGTTCGCCACCGTTTCATTCAGCAGAATATAAGGCACCGAAAGCGCCAGCAGCACGGCGCCGCCGATTTCGGCCGCACCTCGCGCCCCCAAGGGACGCGACATCAGCAACGTATGCAGCAGCAGCGGCACCGCCGCGGCGGTCAGCGGCGCGAACGGAAAATCACGGTAACGCGGGTCGAACACCAGCCCGAGCGCGGCGATCAGCGCGAGCAGCAGGGTCGCGATCATGATGCCTCCGATCAAGCGCGCCAGTGGATCGGGCGTGCGCTCGCCGGCAGGTCCCAGCAGCCGCGAGAACCGCGGCAGGGCCGTGCCGCGCATCATGGCGACGCTCACCGCGACCGGCGCGGCCACCGCGACAGCGGCAAAGGCCAGCGAGCGTAGCCAGCCGCTGATGTAGAGACTCTCCAGCGGCACGTTGGCGACAGTCCAGCCGATCAACAGTCCGCCGGCAAATGCGTTACCCGTCACCGCAAGCCATAACGGGAGCGGCACATTATCGCTGCGGCGCGCCACCCAGGCCGCACCGAACACGACAATGGCGAAGGCGATGCCGCCGGCAGCCTGAAGCTGCCAATGCGGATGGTCGGAGACCGCCTGCCCCCATTCGAATTTCTGCGACCGGTCGGCATCGCGGAAAAAGCCCCAGTGGCCGCCGACCGTGCCTTCCAACGCCCGTTTCCAGGGCTGGTCGAAGGCCTCGATGACGTTGACGTGGACCTTGTCGCGCTTGGCCAGCGCCAGCACGTCCTGGATAACGCGGGCCTGGTTGGCCGGCGACGGCAAGGCGCCCTCGCGCATGCGTCCGGCGCTCGGCCAGCCGACCTCGCCGATGATGACCTCCTTGCCCGCGAAGGCGTCGGCCAATTGGCGGCGGATCAGGTCGACATGGGCGCCGGCTTGCGCGGTCGGAATCGGGAAGTCCTCCCAATAAGGCAGGATATGGATGGTGATGAAATCGACCGCCGCGGCGACATCCCGGCTGCGCAGCCAGAATTCCCAAACATCGGCATACGTCACCGGCACTTTGACGCGCGCTTTGACCGCCCGGATCATGGCGGCGAGATCGGTTGCCGACATGTCGCCGCGCAGCAGAACCTCGTTGCCGACCACGAGCGCCCGCACGGTGTCGGGGTAGCGGTTGGCAAGGTCGATCGCCGCTTCCATCTGGATGGCGGTTTTGGCGGCGTTGTTGGATATCCAGAACCCTTGCAGCACCTTGAGCCCGAGCTTCTGGGCAATCGGCACCACCTGCTCCAGCCCCTGGTCGGCCGAATAGACCCGAACGCATTCGCTCAATTTGGCGAGTTGGGTGAGGTCTTCCTCAATCTGGGCGGCGGGGATGCGGGTGGCAGGGTCGAACGGCGTCTGCAGGCCGCGAAACGGCGCATAAGAGATGCAGTACAGCTTTTCTCCCAGGGCAAGCCCGCCTTGCGGCATCGGCACCGGGCTGCCGAGCCACGCCCAGACGGCGGCAATCAGGGTCGCCGCGACGGCGAGGCAGGCGAGACCAAGGCGCAAAGGGCGTCCATTCCGACATTTGGCGACAAATCCGGCCCGATTGGCTTATAGCGGGCGCTTGCCGCTGCCAAGCACGACCATGCGTTTGCTGCCTTAAGCACACCACGCTGAGATGCTGGACAAAAGGCTGCCAGTCAGGCCAAGTTTTCCCGATAGGCGGTTTTGGTTTGAAGGCCGGGGGTCGGGGATTCTGGTAAATAAAACAAAGCGTCGCTCGCGGCCAACGTGCCGCATTAGCGTCCCAATCCGGTATCAAACGAAGCCGGCAAGCGGGCGGGCCCTCTCAAGAAAACACCGGCGGGAATATGCCGTTTAGTCTCACGTTGCGTCACGTTTGTGCTGTGTTCCTCACGGCGGCGTTCACTTTTACGGCTACGGCTGCGTTTGCCCAAAACGGCAATGGCAAGCCCCCGGAAACCCAGAAGCCCGCCGCCGACGCCATTAAAGAAGGCCAGAAGAAGATCGACGAAATCGCCGAGGCCACAAGGGTTCTGACCGGGCCGTCCGGCAACCCGGAATGCGTCTGGCTTGGCCGCCGTGTCGTCAGCCTGTTGTGGCGGGACGACCTCGACACCGCCTTCCGCCACCTCGACCTCTACGACCGGTTTGGCTGTCCCGGCGCCCATATCCAGGCAACGTTCCGCTGCCTGGTTCGGCAGGGAAACATCGACCCGAAGGCCCAGGAGACGCTGAACGGCCGCGTCCATGCCTGTTGGCTCAATCCCGGGCTACCGCCGACCGAACCGGTGGCGGCACAGGCGGCTCCGCCCGCCTCCGACGGAACGACTTCCAAATAGCTGCGTTGCACCGTCGTCAAATAACTTTCCGCCGCCATGCCCGTGACAAGGAATTGCCATGTGCAAGGTCTACTTGAAATATGTCCTGATGCCGAGCTATGCTGCGCCGCAGTAGATCAAGCTTTGGCTGAGCCCAGGGGACGGGTTCGAGGATCTGCCACTCTGCCCCATTTGGTCGTGAGTCGATGCGCACCGTCGCTGCCGTGGTCGCCCTTGTGGCGTGCGTGCACGGAGGGTTGTGGGCCCTGTCCCGCGACCACATTTCAGCCCCCAATTACGATGGCCAACTGGCCAGCGTTTCCTACGCCCCCTTTGAAGGCAATGTGAATCCCGACGAGGGTGGCAAAGCCAACGTCGAGCGCATTCGTTCCGATTTGAAACTGCTGGCGCCCGTGACGCGCGCCATCCGCACCTATTCGTCGACCGGCGGCGTGGAGCTGGTTCCGGGCGTCGCACAGGAAGTCGGCCTGCGGGTGACGGTCGGCGCCTGGATCGACAAAGACCAGAACCGCAACGAGCGCGAAATTCGTTCGGTCATCGATCTGGCCAAGCGTCATTCCAACATCAACGGCATCTTCGTCGGCAACGAAACCATTTACCGCGGCGAGCAGAAGGTCTCGGACCTGATCTCG
>Ga0265314_10002138_pt1 | contig 20718 bp, 18 predicted proteins | sample 4126metaG_FD_203106 | JGI IMG/M metagenome (GOLD analysis project Ga0265314, IMG submission 203106) | Rhizosphere microbial communities from Carex aquatilis grown in University of Washington, Seatle, WA, United States - 4-1-26 metaG | ecosystem: Host-associated > Plants > Roots > Rhizosphere >... | reverse complement strand
AGCCGGGCGTCCTCCGACGCCCGCCCGACGAGGAACCCCACGCCGTCGCGGGGCGAGGCGTGCTCGATCGCGGCGAGGATCCGGACCAGCTCGCGGTTGCGCCGTTCGAGGGCGCCGGCCAGCCGGTTGTGGCTCTCGGCCAGGCGCGACAGCTCGTCCTCGCCGCCCACGATGATCGGCGTCGACAGGTCACCGGCCGAGACCCGGTCGACGGCCGCCGCGATCGCCCGCAGGGGCGCCGTGAGGTCGGCGGCCAGCAGGTACGCGACCAGGACCGCGATCAGGGCAACCAGGGCCACGAAGAGGAGGAGCAGGCGGGGCAGGGTCGACGGCGGATCGGGCAGCCGTTCGGCGAACACCAGGATCAGGCCGAAGACCGCCAGGGGAATGACCGCGGCGGCGATCAGCGAGAAGGTCAGCCGGGTCCGAAAGCCGATCCCCGCCCCGAACGTCGGCGCCGGGATCGCCCGGTCGTGGAACGGCGCCTGGTCCGCGGTTTGGTCCGGCTCAGGGGGCGCCGGCTGAGTGGGCGTAGGTGTAGGGGCCAGCGCCTCGCTCGACGTGGTCTCGGCGCCGGGCTCGTCGTGGTTCGCGGCCGGGACGATGTCGTCGCCGGGCGGGCCGGGCGCGGTCATTCGACCCCGCCGACCTCCGTCGAGACCAGCCGGTAGCCCACGCCGCGCACTGTCAGCAGGTGGGTCGGCCGGTTGGGATCCGGCTCGACCTTCTGGCGCAGGCGGCGCATCGTCACCCAGACGTAGGAGGGGTCGGCGTCCTCGGTCTCGGCCCAGCCCCGGGCGAGCAGCGTCTCGGTCGTCACCGTGTTGCCCAGGTTCGCCGCGAGGGCATACAGCAGGCGCGATTCGGTCGGGGTCAGGGCGACCGGCTTGCCCGCGACCACGGCTTCGCGGCGGTGGAGCTCGAGGGTCAGCTTCGGACCGAGCTTGAGGCTCTGGCGGGGGACCTTGTCGCCGAGCCGCTTGAGGACCCGATTGATCCGCGCCCGGAGCTCCGGGTAGTGGTAGGGCTTGGTGACGTAATCCTCGGCGACCTCTTCCAGCAGGTCGGCCTTGTTGTCGCCGGTGTCGATCGCGGTCAGGACGATGATCGGCAGGTCGGCTCGCTCCTTGACCTCGCGGGCCAGGGTCAGGCCATCCATCCGGGGCATCATCATGTCGATCACCAGGAGGTCCGGCCAGGCATGCTCGAGGCGCCGGAGCGCCTCCGTACCGTCTCGCGCGGTGGCCACCTCGAAGCCGTCCATCCGGAGCTGGTCGGCGAGGACGACGAGCAGGTTCGGGTCGTCGTCGACGACCAGGATCCGGGGCGCAATCGGCAGGCCGTTCGGAACGCCACTCATCACCAGCCGAGGATAGCAGCGCCGAATCGCCGCCCGAAACGGCCCGAAGGGACTATGCCCGGCTGGCTGGCCACGCTCGTGGCCAGCCCCGCCCCTGGGCTTCGAGCCGAGCAGGTCACCGAGCGCCACGGCCTGCCCGAATTGTCAGATTCCGTCTCGGGGCGCGGTATGGTCGCGACTCGGTCGTAAGCGGAGCCAAGGCTGCTCCCGCCGGGTCGATCCGTGCACGATTCGGGAGGCCTTCGGCGGCTCCGGCCCTCGGATCGAGGTTCGACCGACCATACGGCCGCTCACGACGGAATCTGTCCAGGAATGGCCGCGATGGGCTGCGGATGACGGCAATCTGCCGCGGCCGGGGCGCGAGCGCCGACGAGCGCGCCCCGGCACGAACCGGGCCTGAGCAGGATCAGGGTGCCTTGCGGTCGAGGTAGCGGCAGCGGGCGGCCAGGGGGCAGCGCCCGCACTCCGGGTTGCGAGCGTGGCAGATCTGGCGGCCGTGGGTGATCAGGTTGACGTGGGCCTCGTACATCTGGTCCGGCTCCAGGAGGGCCAGGTACATCTCGTGGGCCAGGTCAGCGTTGGCCTTGGGTGGGATCAGGCCGACCCGCCAGCCGACCCGCTCGACGTGCCGGTCCACGGGCATCAGGGGCATCCCGAACGAGAACATCAGCAGGACCGAGGCTGTCTTGCGTCCGACGCCGTCGATCCGGGTCAGCCACTCGCGTGCCTCGAGGGCCGGCATCGCGCCCAGGAACTCGAGCGAGTGATCACCGCGCTCCGCCCGGATCAGGCGAAGCGCGGCCTGGATCCGGGGCGCTTTCTGCTGAGCCAGCCCACCCGGCCGGATCGCTTCGACCAAGTCGGCCAGGGGCGCCCGTTCGACGGCCAGCCAGTCGGGCGGCGTGCCGGGGGCCAGCCCGAGCCCGCCCCAGCCATGGCCGGCCGCGTGGCTCTCGGCCGGCTCGGTCGAAGGAAACGCCGCGCGCAGCGATTCGAAGGCGCGCTCGGCGTTCGTGTCGGCGCTGTTCTGGGTCAGGATCGTGAGGATCAGCTCGCTCGTCGGCCCGAGACGGCGGATCCAGGCCGGGTGGCCGTAGACCGAGGCCAGCCCGTCGAGCACGTCCGGGACGAGGTTGGGCCGCGTCCGGGCCAGGCGACGGACCCAGGCCTGGACGGGATCCGGCGCCCTGCGCTTGCGCTTGGCGGCCGGCCGCCGGGCACGGGCCGGGCCCTTGGCGGCCGGGGGCGTCACGCCGCGAGCCATGACGCTCCCCGGGCGAGCCGTTCGCCACAGGCAATCAACGGGGCGGCACCGGCGGCCATCGCCTCGGCGACCGGCAGCGGCCGGAGATGGACCGGCTCGACGTCGACCCCGAGCGGCGCGAGGGCGGCGATCCCCGCGGGCTCGACGCCGCCGCCGACGGCGATGCACCGGACACCGGCGGACTGCGCCCGGCGGGCGACGCCGAGGGCCGTCTTGCCGAACGCCGTCTGGGCATCGATCCTGCCCTCGCCGGTGATCACCAGGTTTGCCCGGGCCAGCTTGGCATCGAGGTCCACCTCGCCCGCGATCAGGTCCACGCCCGGCTCGAGGGACAGGCCGTGGAAGCGGTCGGTCAGGCACAGCAAGCCGAAGCCCACGCCACCGGCGGCCCCGGCGCCGGGCGTGTCCCGCTCGCGCCGGCCGGTGGCCGCCTCGAGCAGGTCCGCATAGGCAGCCAGCCGGGCGTCGAGGGTCGCGACATCTTCGGCATCGGCGCCCTTCTGGGGCCCGTAGGTTGCCGCCGCACCGTCCGGTCCAAGGAGCGGGTTCGTCACGTCGCAGGCGACCAGCAGGTCGAGGCTCGCCAGGCGGGCGTCGAGGCCGACCAGGTCGATCCGGTCCGGCTCGACCCAGGCGCCGAGGGCGTCGAGGATCCCGGCCCCGCCGTCGGTCGTGGCGCTGCCGCCGATCCCCAGCACGATCCGGCGTGGCCCGGCGTCGAGCACGGCCCGCAGCAGGAGCCCCGTTCCGACCGTGGTCGCCCCGAGCGGATCGCGCTCGTCAACGGCCAGCCGCGAGAGACCCGAGGCAGCCGCCATCTCGACGATCGCCCGGCTGCCGTCGGTCGAGCGCAACCATGGCGCGTCGATCGGGCGGCCGATCGGATCGACCGTGGGCGCGGTCAGGACCTGCCAGCCGCCGGCTGCCGCGATCGCCGCCAGGGTGCCTTCGCCGCCGTCGGCCAGCGGTGCCAGGAGCAGCTCGTCGTGGGGCCGGACCCGGCGCCAGCCCTCGGCCAGGGCCCGGGCAACGTCGACCGAGGTGAGCGAGCCCTTGAACGAATCCGGTGCGAACAGGACCGTCGTCACGCCCCGGTCTCGCCCGCCCGCTTCTCGAGGTATTCCGGGATCCGGATCATCGGCGGCCGTTCCTGGTCGGCCAGCTCGATCACTTCGAGGCCGAGCCGGCCGTGCCCGGAGCGGGGCAGCTTCATCGTCGATCCGAGCTCGGCGAAGAGGCGCGCCTTGCGTCGCTCCTCGAGCCGCTTCATCACGGCCTGGAGGATCACGAAGCTCATCCGGCTGAGTCCCTCGAGCTCCTGGTTGCGGTGGACCCGGCGCTCAAGGTCGACCTGGCCCAGGCCTTCGAGCCCGACCCGCTCGGCGGCGTCGATCAGGTGCCCGATCTCGACCGCATAGCCGGTGAAGAACGGGATCGTCTCGAGCAGCGAGCGCCGGCCGGCGTATTCGCCCGAGAGGGGCTGGATGAAGCCCGACAGCTCAGGATAGAAGAGATTGATCAGGGGCCGGGCGACGAGCTCGGTCACCCGCCCGCCGCCGCCCTCCTTGAGCACTCCGGCCTCGACGATCGGGCGCTGGTAGTAGCCCTTGACGTATTCCAGGCGGGGCTCGGTCAGGAGCGGCCCGAGCGTGCCGTAGACCATCCGCGGATGCCAGCTCCGGACGTCCGTGTCGGCCCACACGATCAGGTCGCCGCTGGTCTCGTAGAGGCTCTTCCAGAGTGCCTCGCCCTTGCCCCGGAAGCTGCCGTAGCGGCTGAGGACCTGGGCGTGGCGGACGACCCGAGCGCCTTCGGCTTCGGCGATCTCGCGGGTCCGGTCGGTCGAGGACGAGTCGATCACCAGGATCTCGTCGAGGAGCGGCACCCGGCCCATCATCTCCCGGATCGCCCGGCTGACGATCGGCCCGATCGTCTCCTCCTCGTTGAGGGTCGGCAGGACGAGGCTGATCGTCAGGCCCTGCTTCTCCTTGAGCTGGACCAGCCGGCGCAGGTCGGCGAACTCGGCGTGATGGAAGTTCGACTCGCCGAACCAGCGTTCGACCCGGGTCGGCACCGCCCGCGCCTCTTCGGCCGCCCGGTCGGCGGCGGCCAGCGTCTCGGCTCGCTCGGCGAGCTTCTCGAAGGTCTGCCGTCCGATCGTCTCGCGGGTCTTGACCACGACCACCGTCGGCCGGGCCCGGGTGGCGATCGCCTCGGGCAGCGAGCCGAAGAGGTGGGCATCGGGGCCGCCCTCGGCCGGCGAGGCCGACGCCCCGACGACGACCAGGTCGGCCCGGTCCGCTTCGCGCAGGATCGCCGTCCGGACGTTGGCCGCCTCGCGGACGAGCGGCTCGGCTGCGCCGTGGACGTGCTGCTTGACGAAGGCCGCCAGCGCCCGTTCAGCCTGCGCCCGGACCGCGCTGGTGATCCCCGGCGGCACGACGTGGAGGACCGTGACCGTCGCGCCGTGGTAGGTCCCGATCGCGTCGGCGAAGGTCAGGGCGAGCTCGGCATGGGGGCCGCCCCGGACCGGGACCAGGATCCGCCGGATCTCGGTCGAGCCGCGTTGCTTGACCACGGCGATGTCGCACGGCGCCGCCCGGACGACCTGGTCGATCGTCGGCGAGACGACCGAGGTGGTGTCCGCCGAGCGGGACCGGCGGGGCGGTCCGTCGGGCGTCGAATCGCCGTTGGCGTGGATCGTGTGACGGCCGCCCCAGCCGAAGATCAGCAGGTCGGCCTCTTCCTCGCCGGCGGCCTCGATGATCCCTTCGGCAGCGTGCCGGGCGATCCGGACCAGGGGGTGGATCGGGATCCCCTCGGGGGCGTAGTCGAGGACCCGCTGGAGCAGCCGCCGGGCGTGGCGGGCGCGGGTGGCGCCCTCCGACAGGGGCATCCCCTCGGGCACTTCGACGATGCCCAGGGCGCGCAGCTCGCCGGCGCGCGGCTCGAGCAGGGCAGCGCCGATCCGGACGAGCTCGCCGGCGGTGCCCGGGTTGGCCACCGGGATCAGGATCCGGACCGGCAGCGGGGTCCGGTTCATCGGGCGTTCCAGCGCTCGACGAGGTACGGCTTGAGCAGCTCGAACTCGCGCGCCTGGCGCTCGACGCGTTCCTCCGCCTCGTCGGTCGTGATGTCCCGGTTCTCGACGACGAAGCTGGCGACCCGGCCGAAGTAGATCGGCACCAGGGCGGCGACGTAGCGCTCGATCGTGGCCGACTTGCGGGCGTCGGTCTCCTTGGCGTCGCCGGCGATCCGGCCAGCGGCCGCCACGAGGTCGTAGACGACCCGCGCCCAGACGTCATCGGGGAAGTGGAAGCCGGCCAGGGCATCGGCCATCTCGTGGGTGCCCGGGCCGGAGCCGGTCGAGCCGCTGCCGCCCGAGGCGCCGGTGTCGCCGCCGTGGACCCCCAGCCGGCGGCTCGCGTCGTCGAAGCGCGTGCCGGCCTCCTTGGCCAGCTCCAGAACCGTCTCGAGGGTGCCCGGGGCCAGCATCTGGGCCCAGGTCTCGGACATCGAGATCGACCCCGAGTTGAACTCGGAGACGAGGCGCAGGGAGTTCACCTCGAGCGGCGGAGGGTCGATGATCCGCTCGAAGCCGTACGCCGGGACGTCGTGCGAGCCGCGGATCTCGAGCCAGCGCTCGGGGCTGCGAGCCGCGAGCCGGAGGATCGTGCCCACGACCTGGCGGAACATCGGGCCCAGGTCAGCGCCGGGGTCCTTGGGATCGTGGACCTTGGCGCCCAGGCGCGCCTGGCAGACCGCGAAACCGCCGGCCAGGGCCTCGGTCGTCATCCAGATATCGATCCCGAAGCGGCTCACGTCGGCGTCCCAGGTGTCGAGCGTCAGGTAGTGCCGGACGAGGTCACCCGAGACCCCGAAGTCGCCCCCGATCGGCTGCCGGATCCGGTGGCCGTAGAGCGCCCGGGTGAGGGGGTAGGTGACCGTGTTGGTGATCGTGCCGTCGTACTTGTAGCGGGCGTACAGCGGGGCCACGAAGTCGTAGCCGCCCTTGATGATCGGACCGGCCAGCAATTCGATCCATTCGGGCACGATCGAGCGCAGATCCGAGTCGACGACGACCAAAGCGCTGACATTGAGCGCGGCCGCCATCTCGAAGATCGTGCGCAGGGCGGCGCCCTTGCCGCCGACACCATCGACCTCGGGATAGGTCAGGCTGACCTTCTCGAGCCGGTTCTTGGGCCGGACCAGGAGGATCCGCTCGATATAGTCCGGCGGCTCGGCCTCGGCCACCACCCGCTGGGTGCCGTCGGGCGAGCCGGCGTCGGCGTTGACCAGGACCGGGCGCAGGTCGGGGAAGTACTGGACCAGGCCGGCCTGGGCGGCGCGCACGACATAGCCGATCGTGGCGGCGTTCTTGAAGCTGGGGATACCGACCATCATGTCGGCCTGTCCCAGGCGCTCGATCAGCTCCCGGATGGGAGCGCTCAGACCGTCGTCAGCCACTAGCGGCTGGGAATCCGGGCGATCGCCCAGCCGTCGTTGTCGAGGCCCGGCCGGTAGCGGCTGTTGGCCGCCTTGAAGGCGATCGAGTGGAAGCCGATCGAGCGCCACGACACCAGCCAGGGATCGAGCGGCGGCCGGACGAAGATCCCGCGCCGGACGAACTGATTCTCGTCGAGGACGCTCTCCAGGATCCGCTTGCGCTCGAGGAGCGGGACGTCGAGGAGCGACTCGCCGTCAACCATCAGCAGGTCCACGGCGATCAGCGTGGTGGGCACCTCGGGATTGGCCGGCAGGCTGCGCTCCAGCGGCGTGAACTCCTCGCGCCGGCGGCCGCCGCCGATCAGCATCTGGCGGGTGAGGTCGCCGACCTTGGGCATCGCCACGGCCGGGATCGTGCTGTGCTCCGGCCCGCGCTCCACCTGGTCGGTGAGGTAGCCGTCGATCAGCAGGCTGGTCGCCCGGGCGGCTTCAACGAGGCCGGCCTCGACAGCTGGGAAGTCCTCGATCCGATCGCCGGCCTCATCGAGGATCGCGACATGCGGCCCGGCCTGGGCCCGGGGACCGCTGGTCTCGAGCTCGATCGTGACGCGCTCGCCGATCCACAGCGGCTCGATCAGCGGATCGCGGACCTTGCGGACATCGACGTGGCCAAATCGCTGGGGTCGCCAGGCGGTCCACGACGGCTGATCGAGGTCGTTCATCCCGGCAAGGATACGACGCGGCCTGACCGGGCCTCTCAGCCGCTGTTCAGGATCGCGTTCAGTAGTAGCCCGCGGGCGGTCCCTTGTACTCCTGGACCACATTGCCGCCGTCGACGACCAGGGTCTGGCCGGTGATATAGCTCGCCCCGGGCGAGGCCAGGAAGGCGATCGCCTGGGCGACCTCGTCGACCGTCCCGCTTCGCCCGATCGGCGTGTGCGCCCCGGCCACGACCTCGTCGGGCAGCTGCGATCCGCTCGCGATCCAGCCCGGCAGGATGCAGTTGACGGTCAGCCCGGCCCGGCCGTGCTCAACCGCCAGGCTGCGGGCCAGCCCGGTCAGGCCGGCCTTGGCCGCCGCGTAGCCGCTCGAGCGGGGATTGCTCACGAGCGGGCCGGTGACCGAGGACACGAACACGATCCGGGCACCCGGCGACTGCCGGAGGAGGGCCGGCAGGGCGGCCCGGGTCATGCTGAACGCGGTTCGCAGGTTGAGCGCGATCACCCGGTCCCACTCCGCGTCCGACGTGTCGAGCAGGGCCAGGTCCGTCTCCGGTTCGCCGACCGCGGTCATCCCCGCGGCATTGACCAGGATGTCGAGCCGGCCGTGCTCCTCGAGCGCCTCGGCCACGATCCGCTCGGCCGTGCCGTCCTGGGTCAGGTCGCCGACGTGCCCGCCGGCAGCGATGCCTGCCGCCCGCAGCTCGGCCACCCGATCGTGGATCCGGGCGGTGGTCGAGGCAATCGCGACCCGGGCGCCCTCGGCGCCGAGCAAGCGGGCGGTGGCGAAGCCGATCCCGGTGGAGCTGCCGGCGCCCGTGATCAGGGCCACCGCGTCGGTGAAGCGCCCGCTCACGCGTCGGCGGGGTAGCCGTCCGGATGGGCGAGGCGCCAGGTCCAGGCGGTGCCGATCATCTCGGCCAGGCTGCCCTGGTGCGGAGCCCAGCCCAGGATCGCCCGGGCCCGGTCCGCAGATGCGACGAGGACCGGTGGGTCGCCTGCCCGCCGCGGCCCGGTCTCATACGGGATCGCCTGGCCGACGACCGCCTCGGCGGCCCGGATCACCTCGCGGACGCTGAAGCCCGCGCCGGTCCCCAGGTTGAGGGCCAGGGCGGACTCGCCGCTGACGCCCAGCCGCGAGCCGGTGGCTTCGAGAGCGAGCAGGTGGGCCTCGGCCAGGTCCTGGACATGGATGTAGTCGCGGATCGGCGTGCCGTCGGGTGTCGGGTAGTCGTCGCCGAAGAGTGCCATCGGACGGCCCGTCGCGACCGCGCCCAGGATCGTCGGGATCAAGTGGGTCTCGGGGTCGTGGACCTCGCCGTTGCGCTCGCTCGCCCCGGCCACGTTGAAGTAGCGCAGGGCGATGCTCCGCAGCGCGTAGGCCGAGCCGTACCAGCGCAGTGCTGCTTCGAATGTCCGCTTCGTCTCGCCGTAGGGGTTGATCGGGTCGAGCGGCGCTGTTTCGGTGATCGGGGTCACGGCCGGCACGCCGTAGACCGCCGCGGTCGAGCTGAAGACGAAGCGCTCGACGCCGGCCTGGCGCGCTGCCTCGAGCAGGGCGACGCCGCCAACGACGTTGGCCCGGTAATAGATCGATGGCCTGCGGATCGACTCGCCGACGAGCGAGCGTGCGCCGCAATGGAGGATTGCCTCGATCGCATGTTCCCGGAGCAGCCCGCCGACGACGGCCTGGTCGGTGTAGCTCGATCGGACCAGGGTCGCCCCGCTGGGAACGGCGGCAGCGTGGCCGGTCGAGAGGTCGTCGAGGACGACCACGACATGCCCTGCGGCGAGGAGGCGCTCGACCGTGACCGAGCCGACGTAGCCGGCGCCACCGGTGACCAGGATTCTCATCGCTTGCGTCGCAGCAGGCGGCCGACGATCCCGGCTGGCGCGCTCGCAGGTCGAGCCGGCGCCGTCGGAGGCGGGCTCACCCGCCGGCCCTGGCCGGCAAGCACCTCGCGCAGGCGAGCCTCCATCCGGAGCGCCGTGGCGTTCTCGGGATCCACGGCCAGGGCGCGCAGCACCAGGGCGTGGGCCCCGGGCTCGTCGCCCCGCTCGAGCTGGACCCGGGCCAGGCCGATGATCGCGATCGCGTTGTGCGGGTCGGCCGCCGCGGCCTGGGCATACATCCGTTCGGCCTGGTCGACCAGACCCAGGCCAAGGGTCTGCTCGGCCTGGAGCATGAGCTCGATCATCCGTCCTCCGCGAGCATTGCCTGGGCCAGGAGCAGGAGTGTGGGCCGGTCGTTGCGGGCCGGGTCGTTGAGCACGACCTCGACCAGCCGGTCGAGGACCGAGCCAAGGATCGGCCCTTCGGCCGCGCCGAGCTCGGTGATCAGGTCGTTGCCGTCGATCAGCAGGCCCGATCGATCGAGGACGGCCTTGGCCTGGATCTGCTCGGCGATCCGGGTCCGCAGCTCGTCCAGGCCGCCCGCGTCGGCGGACAGGCCGCTGCCCAGATTATCCGCCGCCCGGAGGGCCAGCAGCTCGGCCAGGGCGGGCTCGCCGATTCGGCCGATCATCCGGCGCACGGCGGTGTCGCTCCAGCTCGATTCGTAGCTGAACATGTGGTTGCGGACCAGGAGCCCGACCCGTTCGATCGCGACCCGGGGGAAATGCAGCCGGCCGAGGAGCGCCTCGGCAAGGTCCGCACCGACCGTGTCGTGGCCGATGAAATGGCCGTCGGCGGCGGTCGCCGGCTTGCCGATGTCGTGGACCAGGCCGGCCAGGCGCACCACGGGCGCGTCGCGCGGTGCCGCATCGACGGTCCGGACCGTGTGATCCCAGAGGTCCTCGCCGGCCAGCTTGGTCTGGGCCACGCCGCGCTGGGCGGCGAGCTCGGGCGAGATCTCGCGGAGCAGGCCGGTCGCCTCGAGCAGGCGCAGGCCGATCGAGGGCCGGTCCGCGCCGAGGAGCTTCTCGAGCTCGCGCGCGATCCGCTCGCCCGACAGGTGGCGGACCAGCTCGGCCTGGCGGCTGATCGCAGCCAGGGTCCCGGCCGCGATCGTGAACTCGAGCTGGGCGGCGAGGCGGACCGCCCGGATCATCCGCAGGGCATCCTCGCCGAACCGGTCGGTGGCCACCCCGACGGCGATCAGCCGGCGCCGCTCGAGGTCGGCCTGTCCGCCGAACGGGTCGACCAGGTGGTCGGCCTCGCCGGGCAGCGCGCCCCAGGCCAGGGCGTTGACGGTGAAGTCGCGGCGGGCCAGGTCCTCCTCAATCGTCGCCCCGAACTCGACCCGGTGGGGCCGCCGGAAATCGGCATAGTCGTGGTCGCGCCGAAAGGTCGTGATCTCGTGCCAGACGCCGTCGCGCTGGACGGCCACCGTGCCGAACGTGTTCTGGTAGATGGCGCCGGGGAACAGCGTCTGGAGCGCCTCGGGCCGGGCATCGGTCGCCAGGTCCCAGTCGCGGGGCGACCGGCCGAGGAGGATGTCGCGCAGCGAGCCGCCGACGACGTAGGCCGACTGGCCGTTCCCCCGGAGGGTCTCGAGGATCGACTGGACCGGGCGCGGAATGCGGGCCGCGATCGGCCCGTCGCTGGCGTCCGTGATCAGTTGCGGCCCAGGAACAGGTAGTCCCGCCACGCCTCGTTGCGCTCGTCGGAGAGGTACGGCGTGAACAGCGAATAAACGTCGCTGCGCGGCTCGAACGGCGAGCGGACGAGCCGCAGGCGGGCCTCCTCGAGGGTCTTGCCACCCTTGCGGTGGTTGCACGGCTTGCACGCGGCCACGAGGTTCTCCCAGCTGTGGGCCCCGCCCCGGTGACGCGGGATCACGTGGTCGAGGGTCAGGTCGCCGGCCTGCCGGCCGCAGTACTGGCAGCGGTGGCCATCGCGGGCGAAGATCTCGCGCCGGGTCAGCTTGACCCGCGGTCGCGGCCGGCGGATGTGGTGCTGGAGCCGGATCACGCTTGGGGCGCGAAACTCCTGCCGCGGCGTCCGGATCATCTGGTGGTCGTACTCGACCACTTCCGCCTTCTCGCCGAAGACCAGGCGAAACGCACGCGGCAGATTACAGACATTCAGCGGTTCGTAATTCTGGTTCAGCACGAGGACGGCACCGTCCATGGCGCGGATGCTATCAGGGCCGCGGAGAGGCGGCGCCGGTGGCCGGATCCCAGCCGCCGGCCTGGCCGACCTTCGAGGCGAGGGGCCGACCGAGCAGCCCGGCGACGAAGTGCGCTGCCTCGAGAATCGCCGCCAGCCGGACACCATGGCTCCAGCCCGACGCATCGAGGAAATACACGAGGTCCTCGGTCGCGAGGTTGCCGGCGGCGCCCGGGGCGTAGGGGCAGCCACCGGTCCCGCCGGTCGAGGCATCGAAGGCCCGGATGCCGGCCCGCAGACCGGCGGCGACGTTGGCCAGGGCCGTGCCGCGGGTGTCGTGGAAGTGGAAGGCGAGCCGCTCGGGCGGCAAGCCGGCGGCGAGCGCCAGCCCGGTCAGCTCCTCCACCTGGTCGGGGACGCCCACCCCGATCGTGTCCCCGAAGCAGACCTCGTCGGCGCCCAGCTCGACCAGCCGGAGGGCGACCTCGACCGCCGCGCCGGGCTCGATCCGGCCGACGTAGGGGCAGCCGAATGCCGTCGAGACGTAGGCCCGCCGCCACCAGCCCAGGGCCCCCGCCCGCTCCAGGACCGGCCCGAAGGCGGCCAACGATTCGGCGATCGTCATCCCGATGTTGTGGCTGGTGAAGGCGTCCGAGGCGGCGGTGAAGACCGCCAGGGCATCGGCGCCGGCCGCCTCGGCCCGGACCATCCCGCGCTCGTTGGGGACCAGGACCGGGTAGCGCACGCCGGGTCGTCGGCGGAGGGCCCGGAGCAGCTCGTCAGCGTCGGCCAGCTGCGGGATCGCGGCCGGACGGACGAAGCTCGTCGCCTCGATCTCGGTCAGGCCGGCCGCGACGAGCAGCTCGATGAAGCGCAGCTTGCCCGCGGTCGGAATCGGCCGCGACTCGTTCTGCAGCCCGTCGCGCGGGCCGACCTCGTAGATCCGGACGCGGCGATCCGCCGCTGGTCCGTCGGTGGCTGTCAGGCTCAGGCTCCGGGCTTGGCGGCCGGCGCTGGCTGGGACGCGATCGGCGGCATCTTCGCCTGCTCGACCCGGGCGATCTGGACTTCGATGGCCGAGATCTCTTCGCACGCTGCGCGGAAGTCGACCCCACCCAACGCGGCCCGGTCGCGCCGGCGGCGCGCTTCGGCATGGAGGACCAGCAGGTCGGCGCGATTGTCGGGCAGCTTGTCGGGCGCCCTGTCGGGCAGGGGCGAGCTCACGGGATCTCCTCCATCTTCGCCGCTACGGTAGCGCGTCCGGGCCCGGGAGTCAGGGTCGCCAGCGCCTGGCCGCGGCTGACCTGGCTGCCCGGTTCGACCAGCAGCTCGCCGACGGTTCCGGTCGCGGGCGCCGTCACGACGTGCTCCATTTTCATCGCCTCCACGGTCAGCAGCGCCTGGCCGGCCTCGACCTGGGCGCCGGCCGTGACGTGGACGGCCAGCACCCGGCCGGGCATCGGCGATGGCACATCGAGCTGGCCGCCACCCGCGTGGCCGGCCGCGGCCCGGGCCGCCCGGTCGACGTCCGGCGGCTGCGCCAGACGGAACGCCACGCTGCGGCCGCCGTCGTCGACGAAGACGACCGGCCCGGCCCGGACCTGGGACGGCGCATGCGGTCCCGGCTGGCCCGGTGCCGGCGGTGCGTCCCGGTCGATCTCGATCGTCCGCTCGTTGCCGTCGGCCTCGAGCCGGACACGCGCCGGCCCGTTGAGCCGCCAGCCGGTCTCGGACGACCGGGCCAGCTCCGTGGCCGCGGCGAGCCAGGCTGCCTCGCTCGGGCCCTCACCGGCCGTGCCCGGCGGCGGCCAGGTCCGCTCGAGCGTATCGATTCGGGCCTCGCCGGCCCGCACGACTGGCGCTGCGACCAGCCAGCGCAGGAAGCGCAGGTTGGTCACGACGCCGAGGACGAGCGTTTCGCCGAGCGCCCGTTCCAGGGCCGCCAGCGCTTCGGCCCGGCTCCGACCGCCGGCGATGACCTTGGCCAGCATCGGATCGAAGTGCGTGTCAATCACCGCGCCCGCTTCGATCCCGCTGTCGACCCGGACGCCGGCCGGCCACTCGAGCGCCTCGACCCGGCCGGCCGAGGGCAGGAAGCCGGTCTCGGGGTCCTCGGCGTAGAGGCGGACCTCGACGGCGTGACCGCCGGCTGCCCGGGCTCGATCTGCGTCGTCCTGGTTGAAGCCGAGGTGCTCGCCGGCGGCGATCCGGAGCTGGTCGGCGACCAGGTCCCTGCCGGTGACCAGCTCCGTGACCGGGTGCTCTACCTGGAGCCGGGTGTTCATCTCGAGGAAGTGGAACGAGCCGTCATCCTCGAGCAGGAACTCGCACGTCCCGGCGGACCGGTAGCCGACGGCCGAGGCTAGCTCGAGGGCGGCCGCGCCGAGTTGTGCCCGGAGCTGGGCGTCGACCGCCGGCGACGGCGTCTCCTCGAGGACCTTCTGGTGACGGCGCTGGAGCGAGCAATCGCGCTCGCCCAGGTGGACGCCGTTGCCGTGCGCATCGAACAGGAGCTGGACCTCGACATGGCGCGGGCCGTCGAGATAGCGCTCGAGGACGAGGCGCTCGTCACCGAACGCCTGGGCCGCCTCGCGCCGGGCCGTGGCCAGGGCCGCGAGGAAGGGTGCCGCTGGCTCGACCGAGTCGACCACCCGCATGCCCTTGCCGCCGCCGCCCGCGGCCGGTTTGATGAGGACCCGGTGGCGGGCGGCCTGGCCTCGTCCGGCGATGGTCAGCGCCGCATCGAGGAGCGCGGCGTCGGACTGGTCGTCGCCGTCGTAGCCGGGCACGATCGGGACCCCGAGGCGCTGCGCCAGCCGGCGCGCGGCCGCCTTGTCGCCCATCGCCCGGATCGCGCCCGCCGGCGGCCCGACCCAGCGAATGCCGGCCGACTCGACGGCGTCGGCGAAGGCCGCGTTCTCCGACAGGAAGCCGAATCCCGGATGGAGGGCGTCGGCCCCGGCCGCGAGCGTGGCCCGGACCACGGCGTCGATGTCGAGCAGATCGATGACCGGCTGGCCTTCGAGGCCGGGCGCGACGGCCCGCATGCCAAGGCGGTCGGTGGTCCGCCGGATCCTGGCGGCGATCTCGCCCCGGTTGGCGATGAACAAGGTCCGGATCGGCGTGATCTCACCTGGCGGCCCGGCGCTGGCTCCCCCGGCACCGGTCCCCGCGACAAACGCGTCAATCACGTCAGATGCGACACGCCAGCGTCCACCAACCCGTCGTGCCGATAGCTCACCGCGGGATATCCAGCGCTGCACGCTTCGGGTCGTGGCGCCAACCCGCTCGGCGGCTTGCCTCGGCGTCAACTCCTCGGTCATCGTGGCGCGATTGTCGCGCTCCGAGGCCGCAACTGGCAACCGCGGGCGGTCGCGCAATCGGGCCGGGGTCCCGACCCTGTCGCGTCTGCGCACCGTCCCGCGTGACTCGTTGCCAAAACGCGAGATAACGCGGTCTTATGGCCGTCCATCACCGGATTCCGGTCCGGTCACGATCCTCTGTTGGGCGAGCCCCGCACGAGCCGGCGCTTGGGAGAGCTCGCCCAGCCAGATTCCCGGCTGGAACCAGCCATAAGCACGATCCGGCTCGACATTTGTCAACGAGGCCGCGCGGTTCCGCCCTACTCCTCGCCGGGCACCCAGCTGGCGGGCCGCTTGTCGAGGAACGCGCGCAGGCCCTCCTGCGCCTCCGGCGAGCGACGCTGGCGGGCAATCACCCGGGCGGTGTGCCATTTCGACGAGCCGTGGGGCAGGCCACGGACCTCGCGCACGATCGACTTGGCGGCCCGGGCCGCGGTTGGGCCGGCGGCCAGGATGTCGCCCAGGGCCGACTCGACCGCAGCGTCGAGTGCGCCCGGACCTTCGACCAGCTCGTGGACCAGGCCGATCCGCTGCGCCCGTGCCGCGTCGAACCGGCGGCCACCTGGGAACAGGGCCCGGGCGTTCGTCTCGCCGATCTTGGCGATCACGAACGGCGAGATGACCGCGGGCAGGATTCCCAGGCGCGTCTCGGTGAAGCCGAAGCGCGTCCCCGATTCGGCAATCACGAGGTCGCTGACCGCGCACAGGCCCGTCCCGCCGCCGAGCACGGAGCCGTGGACCCGGGCGATGACCGGGACCGGGCAGGTGTCGATCGCATCGAACATCTCGGCCATCGCCATCGCGTCCTGCTCGTTGGCTTCGACGTCGAGCTCGAGCGACGCTCGCATCCAGCCGACGTCGGCGCCGGCACAGAACGACGGTCCGTCGCCGGCGAGGACGACCGCTCGCAGCCGGTCCGCGGGCTCCGCCGCGAGGGCGGCAAACGCACTTCCCAGATCGGCGATCAGGCTGGCATCGAAGGCATTGTGGCGCTCCGGCCGGGCCAGGCTCACCCGGGCAATGCAGCCGTTCGGCCCGCTGCGCTCGACCCGGAGGCCCGATCCCGGCTGGTTGCTCACCCGGCCATCGTAGCGGCCGGCTGCTAGGCTCGAGCCGTGCCCGACGCCATCGATCACGTCCTGATCGCCTGCACCGACCCGGCCCAGGCCGCCGCCGAGCTCGAGGCGCGGCTGGGTCTGGCGGCCACTGGCTCCGGACGGCATACGGCGCTGGGGACGTTCAACCAGCTGATCTGGCTGGGCGATGCGTTCATCGAGCTGATCGGGATCGAGGCCCGCAAGCTGGCCGAAGCGAGCTGGGTCGGCCGGCCGGTCCTGCGCGCGGCGGACGCCGGCGGCGGCTTCGCGATGTGGGCGGCGGCCACGACCGCGATCCAGGCCGAGGTGGCGGCCCTGCGCGCTCGCGGCTCGGACATCGGCGATCCGATCGCCGGCGAGCGGGTCCGGCCCGACGGCCGAATCGTGCGCTGGAGGCTGGCCGAATCGCCGTCGATGGGGCCCCTCGAGCCGCCCTTCCTGATCGAGCACGACCTGGCCGCAGCCGAATGGAGCTCGGCCGAGCGGGCGGAACGAGCGGCCCAGCGCCAGCCCATCGGCGGCCCGGTCCGGTTCGACACGCTCGAGCTGCCCTCGCCGGACATTCCCCTCGCGTCGCGGCGCTACCTGCGCACGGTGGGCATCGGACCGTTCCGGCCGTCGCTCGCCGGCCGCGGCGCCCGTGACGCGACCGTCGGCCCGCACACGATCCGCTTCGTCCCGTCGCAGGCCGGGGGCTGGCCCGTCGCCGTCCTCTACCTGCGCGCGGATCTGGAGGGCGTCCCGGCCGGGACGGAGGTCCGCAGCCTCGAGCTGTTCGGCTGCCGCTGGATCATCCGGGCCGGTTGAGGCCGGCCTACATCCGGAAGACGCCGAAGCGCGTCTCGGGAATCGGGGCATGGAGGCTGGCGGCCAGGCCCAGGGCCAGCACTCGGCGGGTGTCGAGCGGGTCGATCACCCCGTCGTCCCACAACCGGGCGGTGGCGAAATAGGGGTTGCCCTCGGCCTCGTAGCGATCGAGGATCGGCGCCTCGAACGCGTCGCGTGCCGCCTCCGACTCGAACGGTCCGCCGACCGTCGAGAGCACCCGGGCCGCCTGGCGGCCGCCCATCACGCTGATCCGGCTGTTTGGCCACGACCACAGGAAGCGCGGCGAGTAGGCCCGCCCGGACATCGCGTAGTTGCCCGCCCCGAAGCTGCCCCCGACGATCACCGTGAACTTGGGCACCTCGGCGCAGGCCACGGCCATGACCATCTTGGCCCCGTCCTTGGCGATGCCCCCGGCCTCGTACTCGCGGCCGACCATGAACCCGGTGATGTTCTGGAGAAAGACGAGCGGGATCCGCCGTTGGGCGGCGATCTCGATGAAGTGGGCGCCCTTGAGCGCCGATTGGCTGAACAGGATCCCGTCGTTGGCGATGATCCCGATCGGATAGCCGTCAAGGTGGGCGAAGCCGCACACCAGGGTCTCGCCGTAGAGCGGCTTGAACTCGTGGAAGCGGCTGCCATCGACCAGCCTGGCGATCACCTCGCGGACTGCCAGCGGGTGGCGCAGATCGGCGGGAATGGCAGCGTACAGATGTCCACCCGCTGCGCCGTCGGCCTGGACCGCGGGCGGCTCCGGCGTCCGGCGCGCCCAGGGCAGGCTTGGCCCGGGCCGGTTCAGGTTGGCAACGATCGAGCGGCCCAGGGCCAGGGCATGCTCGTCGTCGAGTGCCTCGTGGTCGACCACGCCGCTGATCCGGGCATGGACGCTCGCCCCGCCGAGGTCCTCGGCGCTGACGTCCTCGCCGGTGGCGGCCTTCACCAGCGGCGGCCCGCCCAGGAAGATCGTGCCCGTCCCCTTGACGATCACCGTCTCGTCGCTCATCGCCGGGACGTAGGCGCCGCCGGCGGTGCTGCTGCCCATCACCAGGGCGACCTGGGGGATCGCCGCGGCGGACAGCCGGGCCTGGTTGTAGAAGATCCGGCCGAAGTGCTCGCGGTCCGGGAAGACGTCCGCCTGGAGGGGCAGGAAGGCTCCGCCCGAATCGACCAGGTAGATGCACGGCAAGCGGTTCTCGAGGGCGATCTCCTGAGCCCGGAGGTGCTTCTTGACCGTCAGCGGGTAGTACGTCCCGCCCTTGACCGTGGCGTCGTTGGCGACCAGGACGCAGGTCACGCCCTCGACCTGGCCGATCCCGGTCACGATCCCGGCGCTCGGGGCGTCCTGGCCATCCTGGCCGTACACGCCGTCGGCGGCCAGCGGGCTCAGCTCGAGGAAGGCCGAGCCGGGGTCGAGCAGCCGGTCGATCCGTTCCCGGACGGGCAGCTTGCCTCGCGCCCGATGCTTCTCGATCGCGGCCGGGTCGCCGCCGGCCCCGTTGCCGCCGACCCGCGCCTGGCGCGCCCGGAGATCGGCGACCAGGGCCTCCATCGCCGCCCGGTTGGCCAGACCGTCGGCGCTCGCCGGGTCGAGTCGGCTGCGCAGCACGGACATGCTCCGATCATAGCCGCGCGTCGCTCGTGCCGAGGACGTCGCCACAGGAGAACAAAACGGCGTCAACGAGGGCAGTTGATGGGCGGTCGGTCAGGTACCCGCTCGATTCGTTCGCCGGTGACGGTCGGATCGGCCAAACAGGGTCCTAGGGACCCGGGGTGCGCCATCGATTCCCCGGTCTTGTTCGCCTGGGGCGACACCGGGCGCGGAAGCGCGAGGACCGTTCGGCTACCGGACTCGGCGAAAGCCGATGCGCGGGACCCGAGCCACGACGTTGGGCCCCGCCCAGGGCGACAGCCGGTGTCTCCAATGGGCCGCCGCCGAACGAGCGGGAAACGTGCTACGGTGCGTGGGCAAGTGAGTCCCACAGCCGATCCCGTTCTGGACCCTGCCAGCAGCACGGATCCCGCGACCCGGGCCGAGTCGATTCGGCGCGGCCTGGCCGAGGCGTGGGGTGCGATGGGCGCTTCGTGGGGCGTCGCGCCGGCGATCGCCCGGGTCCACATCTACCTGATGGCCCGGGGTGAGCCACTGACCGAACGCGAAGTGCGCGAGGCCCTTGGGCTCAGCCATCGGGCCGCCAGCCTGGCCCTCGACGCAGCGATCAAGTGGGGCGTCGTCGAACGGGTCGAGGAACCCCGGCGGGTCGGCCGGCGTGGCCCGGCAGGTACGGCCTACGCCTCGATCGGCGACCACTTCCGGTGGTTCAGCCGGGTGATCGAGCATCGCAAGGCGCTCGAGGGCGATCCGATCATCGACGTCCTCGAACGGACTGCCGCCGACGCCACGGCCGCTGCTGCCCAATACCCGCAGGACGTTGAGCTGGCCGAGCTGCGCGACTGGCTGGCGACCTTCCTGTGGTTCGTCCGCCTCTTCAACCGGGCGATCGGCCTGGTGCCGGTCCTCGAGCCGTCCGAGCTCGAGCACCTCCTCGACCTCCTGGCGCGGATCCCCGACGACACGATCCTGCGCCTCGTCCGGCTGCTCGGCCAGCTGCCCGACGACGACGTCCTGTCACTGATCGGCGCGCTCTCGAAGCTGTCGCCGGGGGCCGCGCGGCGCTCGATCAAGCTGATGGCCGGGGTCGTCAAGACCGTCGGTCGCTGACCGCCGCCCCACCGCGCCGTTCGGCGCCCCCGAGCCGGCTTCACGGCTCATGCGATAATTCGAGCGCGCGACACGATCCGGCCCGCTCGAACGGGGATTGCCCCGGGGCCCAGCCCAGGCCGGCGCGGAACGCAGGAGTCAACCGGAGCCAGCACATGACCGTCGAAACGTCCACCTGGGCCACCAAGAAGGGTCTCGCCCAGATGCTCAAGGGCGGCGTCATCATGGATGTCGTCACCCCCGATCAGGCCAAGATCGCCGAAGAGGCCGGCGCCGTCGCCGTCATGGCCCTCGAGCGGGTGCCCTCGGATATCCGCGCGACCGGTGGCGTCGCCCGGATGAGCGATCCGTCGATGATCGTGGGGATCATGGACGCGGTCTCGATCCCGGTCATGGCCAAGGCCCGGATCGGGCATTTCGTCGAGGCCCAGATCCTCGAGGCCCTGGGCGTCGACTACATCGACGAGTCCGAGGTCCTGACCCCGGCCGACGAGGCCAACCACATCGACAAGCACGCCTTCAAGGTGCCCTTCGTGTGCGGCTCGCGGAACCTGGGTGAGGCGCTCCGCCGGATCAGCGAAGGCGCCGCGATGATGCGCACCAAGGGCGAGGCCGGCACCGGCAACATCGTCGAGGCGGTCCGCCACATCCGGACGGTCAACGCCGAGCTGCGCCGGCTGCACGGGCTGCGCGAGGACGAGCTGTTTGTCGCCGCCAAGGAGCTCGGTGCGCCGCTCGAGCTCGTTCGTCAGGTCGCGGCCGAGGGCAAGCTGCCGGTCGTCAACTTCGTCGCCGGCGGGATCGCCACCCCGGCCGACGCGGCCCTGGCGATGCAGCTCGGCGCCGAGGGCGTCTTCGTCGGCTCGGGCATCTTCA
>Ga0265314_10002136_pt1 | contig 20721 bp, 19 predicted proteins | sample 4126metaG_FD_203106 | JGI IMG/M metagenome (GOLD analysis project Ga0265314, IMG submission 203106) | Rhizosphere microbial communities from Carex aquatilis grown in University of Washington, Seatle, WA, United States - 4-1-26 metaG | ecosystem: Host-associated > Plants > Roots > Rhizosphere >... | reverse complement strand
GGTTGCTCTGAACTCGAACCGGTGCGTGTATCCAGGGTGTCTGCGTAGGTGGTGATCAGAATTTCATTAATGGGCAATAGCGCGAAGGATTCCCGCGCTACACGCAATACGCACGAACAAAGGTGATCCTGGTAAAGTTCGTGAAAGCGTACTCTCGGCATTGCTTTTACCGAGACTTTCCCCGTTGAGGTGAGGGATTTTACTTCCGGAGGAATTACCTCAATGCCGCGAACCTTGAGGGAGCATTCCAGAGCTTTGGAACTGTGTACCTTGAACTCAAGCCGACTTCCGAGGCCATCGATTTCGGCGAATGGGTTAAATTCCTGTAGGGCATCCCTATAGGCATTCCTGTCGCCAGCAAGTACGCGTAGCGCCAATTGCTTTAGCTTGGTTAGGTTTGCAAGCTCGCTGGCATAGGCCGCTGAAGCATTGGCGAAAGCCTGATCGTCATACGTACGCGCCTGGGCGATATCGGAATCCGGCGAATACTGTGTACCGGGTCGCTGCACGGCGTACTTTTGACTTGCGCGAAATTCAAAATGAGCGGTTTTGCGTGGCGGAATTGGCGTTGGCGTGGCGAGGATGCCGATCCAATCCAATTCTTCCTGGTGTTCTTTGTGAACGGAAAGCAGGAGGTCTAGTTCATTTTCGAAAGTGTCCACTTCGAGCCGAGCTTGTTCCAGCATGGAAAGCTTGGCTTGCTCTTTTGCAAGGCGTTCGAGTTCGCGTTGCCTTTTCTGCGCAACACGGAGATCGCGGCGCATTGCCGCTTCCCACCCCCCGCGTCGTCCCATAGGCGCCCCCGAATTGAAGTGGTTTGAACATAGTATAAGTTACTAGCTGCATCAATTAATAACTTAACGCATGTTTCCCAGTGGCCGTCCCCGAGCTGGCCGACGATATTTATCCGGTCCGAAGGTGCCCACACACTCGGCTAGGTTGACAGTTGAGAGCATTAAAATTATTGTAAATATGTTGAAATGGTATGTATTATGGTGTATCCTGTTTGGTGACGTTGGGGTCTGCCCGTGGACCAGTGTGGTCGCCGGATCGGTTTGTTGACTCGACAGGGATTTGGGCGGGCTTGGGGTGAATTTGAAGGATGCCAGTGCGGATGTGCCTTGATGCAATGGTTTTCAGAAACTATGAAAAGCGCATTGAGTCTGGACTTAGAATTACGCACCATGAGCACAGATTTTACGAATTTCTTCATAGGGGGATTGACCTCAAATTGAGGTCAATTGAGCTTAAATCCAGGTTATTCGCCCAAGAATTTGGGGGTGCCTGCACCTTGGTGCACTTTTTTTCGTGAGCTTTCAGGAGGTCCAGTAGGCAAGGCGTACTTTGAAAAATATACCACTTTCGGTCGGCGGCGTGTGAACCAGGAAATAGTGCAAATTCGCTCCTTTCTCTGTGTATGACCCCGCCAATCTCATTTCACAAGGATTGTGCACGTGCAATTCGCAGGCTATGATGTGTGTGCCTATTTCGATAATGTCCATGCAACGGAGCCAAGTGCTCCGGACCAGGGGAGGGTCATACGATGCGCGCAACTATTCTCGTTCTCGGGGTGCTTGTGTTGTCGGCTCAGGTTTGGGCGACCGAAGATCCGGCCGTGACCACGCCGTCGACGGCGCCGTCCACCGCGCCCGCTCCGGCTCCGGCCCCCGCGCCGGTGGTCGCTTCCGGCGACGCCGAAGCCCTCCCGCCGGCCGACGACGCCGACACGCACTGGGTCAAGTTTAAGGATGACGTCCGCAAGGACTTCGATTCCACCGACCAGAAACTCGATGAAGAGCAGAAGCGCTGGGAAGCCGAGCGCAAGAACCGCGCCGCCGCCGGCAAGGTCAGCGCCGACGACTACGACGCCAAGTTCAAGGCGCGCGATGCGCAGGATGACAAAGACCGCACCGACGCCAAAAAGCATGCCGACGAATGGGAGAAGGCCCACCAGGCTGAAAATAAGGACTCCAAGAAGTCCGCGCGCTCGAATGAACGCTCGTCCGACCGCGGCGGCTACACGGAAATCGGCGGCTCCAGCTCCAGCTCGAACAATTCGTCCTCGAGCGGCTCGGGCGGCAGCACGCGCGAAGGCAGCTCCAGCAACACGTCCGTCGGCGTGAAGACTACGGTAATCAAGCTGGATGGCCCGCAAGACTAAGTCTTCCAGCTGCTTTCGAGATCCACAGGGGCGCGCCGATCGGTCGGCGCGCCTCTTCCTTTTATCGGGAGGATGTTCTCGCCTCTTGACGCAGTCTGGATATACGGAAAGGCGCGATCTCGACTATAGGAGCCGCTCCCGCGCCATGAATCACTTTGCCGACCGCCTGCTCGCCGCCGTGAACGACTGCGGCAACCCTGTCTGCGTGGGGCTCGATCCGCGCTTCGATCTACTCCCGCAAGCGCTGAAGGACAAGGCCGTGGAAATTCACGGCCACACGCCGAAGGCGATCGCGCACGCGTTCCTCGAATTCAACCGCGCGATCCTCGAGGCGCTCTCGGGCATCGTGCGCGTCTGCAAGCCGCAGATTGCCTTCTATGAAGAGCTCGGCGCCGAAGGCATCCGCTGCTACGCCGAAACGATCGCGCTCGCGCAGCAAAAGGGATTTCTGGTGATCTCCGACGCCAAGCGCGGCGACATCGGCACGACTGCGGTCGCGTACGCGCGCGCGCACCTGGGCGGCAAGGCCATCACCGGCGGCGTGACGCTGGGCTTCGACGCCGATGCGCTGACGGTGAACCCATACATGGGCCACGACACGATCACGCCGTACCTCGAAATCTGCGCGACCAACGGCAAAGGCATCTTTGTGCTGGTCAAGACGAGCAACGCGGGCTCCGGCGACATCCAGGACCTCGACGCCGGCGGGAAGCCGGTCTACGAGTACGTGGCCGAAATGGTCAACAAGCTGGGCGACGCGCACCGCGGGGCCAACGGCTATTCGAGCGTCGGCGCGGTCGTCGCGGCGACCTATCCGGAACAGGCGCGGCGCCTGCGGGAACTGCTGCCGCGCGCGCTCTTCCTCGTGCCCGGCTACGGCGCGCAGGGCGCGACCGCGGAAGACTGCATGGCCAGCTTCAATGCCGACGGCCAGGGCGCGGTCGTGAACGCGTCGCGCAGCATCATCTTCGCCTTCAAGCAGGAACCGTACGCGTCCACGCTGGGCGAACTCGGCTTCGCAGACGCCGCGCGCGCCGCCGCGGTCAAGATGGCCGAAGAACTCAAGTCGGCCCATCGCCATCATTAACCGACGCGCCCAAAGGTGACGCTCATCGTCGCATTGCCTGAACTGCCCTTCCTCACGCCCGCGCGCAATCCCGCCTTCGCGGGCGTGCGCGTGAAAGCGCAGCCGGAAGACTTCATCGTCGAGGAACTCGCGCTCTACGAACCCTGCGGCGAAGGCTCGCACACTTACTTCTGGATCGAGAAGCGCGGGCTCAACACGCATGATGCCGCGCGCAAGCTGGCCCAGGCGCTTTCCAAGCGCGCGCCGGACGCCGGCATCGCAGGTCTGAAGGACGCGCAGGCGGTGACGCGGCAGTGGATCAGCTTCGAACACGTCGCGCCGGGACAGCTCGCCGCGCTCGATCTGAGTCCTGGTGCGCGCGTGCTCAAGACCAGCCGCCACGGCAACAAGCTGCGCATGGGCCACTTGCGCGGGAACCGCTTCGAGCTGCGCTTGCGGCTGGCCGAAGCGAGCGCGCCAGTCGGCGAACTGGCGCAGGCCGCGCGCGGCGTCTTCGACGAACTGACGCGGCGCGGCATCCCGAATTACTACGGCCCGCAGCGCTTCGGCCGCGATGGCCGGAACCCTGCGCTCGGCAAGCTGCTCGTGCAAGGGAATGAAGAAGCGTTTCGCGCCGCGCTGCCTGAAGTGGGGATCTCGCCCGGCAAAGTGCGCGACGGCAAGCTGCGCAACCTGCTTGTGAATGCGTATCAGGCCGAGCTGTTCAATCGCGTGCTCGCGCGGCGCATGCCTGACCTCGGCACGTTGCAGACCGGCGACCTGGCCTGTCTCGCGCGCAATGGCGCGGTCTTCCTGGTCGAAGACGCCGCGAAAGAGCAGCCGCGCTGCGATAGTTTCGAGGTCTCGCCGAGCGGGCCGCTTTACGGCCCCAAAATGCGCGCCGCCGAAGGCGCGCCGGGCGCGCTGGAGCAGGCGGTGCTGGCCGAAAGCGGCGTGAGCGCCGCGGATTTTGGGCGCGCGGAAGCCGAGCGCCAGCCGGGCGCGCGCCGGCCCCTGCGCATCGTGTTCCTCGAGCCGCCTTCGGTGCAGGAAGAGGCCGACGCGGTCGTGGTGCGCTTCGCGCTGCCGTCGGGCGCGTATGCGACGGTGGTACTGCGCGAGTTGCTCGGCGATGCGCCGTTGGGCGCGTTGCCTGAAGGCTGATCTGGCAGATGCCGGTTGCAAATGGCACACGGTTGGCTTAATGCAGTGTAGCCGCCACATATTTGGGTTAGGGAGCCGTAATGTTGAAGCCGTTCGCAACACTGTGCGCGTTCGTCTGCCTCGCCGCCGCCTGCGTGTTAGGGGTGCTGCCGGGCGGGCTGACGATCAAGCGTGCGGGGCCGTGCGGCAGAGACCTCTGCGAGTGCGCCTTGCGCGCGGACGCGCCGTATCGCCTCGGTGAAAACGCCGACGTGACTGCTAACGCGGGCGCGCCGCGCGCGTGCTGCGTGCGTCCGGCGGCGGAGTCCAACCTGCATTTTGGCGCGGCGTTCAAGCCTGCCGCGCCGTCCAGTTTCTCCACTTATGGCGTGCTCCACGCTCAGCCGGCGCCGCGCCAAACCGTCCCACTTGTTGCGCCAGAAGCGCCGTTGCTTCCGCTAAACCTGCGCGCACGCGTCCCGCTTGCGCGCGCTTTCGACGTCCCGACGCCCCCTCCGCGAGCCTGACCCAAGTCGCGGGTCACTTCATGCGTGAATAGGAACTTCCGCCGGCACTCCGCCGCACGGTAATTCCAAGCTCGTCCCGCCCGCGGCTCCTCCAAGCACACTTCGTCTGCGCGGCTTCGCGCCGCCAGACCTTGGATGAGGGTTCGAAAATGCGTTGGGCAATTTTTTTGAGCGGGGTGTGTCTGTTAAGTGCCGTGGCAGGGGCCTGCGACCGTTGCGGGTGCAGTTCCGGTGGCAGTTCGTGTGGGGGCGCGTCGGGGATCACCGCGAGTGACGACGCCGGCGAGTACAAGTGGTCGCTCGATACGAGCTTTGATTACCGCAATTTCAAGCGCCGCCCGGATGCGGAGTCGCACGCGATTGTCGAGCGCGGCCGCGATACGCATAGCTTCCTCGACGACATCCTGGTCACCGAACGCTTGGGCTACAAAGTGACCAACGACCTCGACGTTGGCGTGACGCAAGGGTTCCGACGCCTGCGCAAGACCGAGATCGAAGATGAAGACCACTTGGGCCTGCATGAATTCAGCGAGGGCGCGACAGACCTTGAGTTCGACATCAAGTGGCGCTTCAAGCAGCAGAAAGACGACGGCTTCCCCGTCGATCTGGCCGTCTTCGGGCACGTCTCGGTGCCGACGGGCACACATCGCAACCGCACCAAACTTGGCGATCTTTTCGAGACCGAAGAGCAGCCGGGCACGGGCGGCGTGGAAGGCACCGGGGGCCTGGCGGCGTCGAAACGCTGGGGCTTGTGGGGCGCGTCGGGTGCGGTTTCTTACTCGATCAAAGGCGAGGGCGTGCAGCGCTTCAAGGAAGGCAACAGCTTCCGCGCGTCGCTGAGCGCGGCGCGTCAGCTCACGCCGGCGACACTGTCGTGGAAGGTCTACGCGAGCTTGGGCGTGCAGGGGCTGGTCGAGCAGAAAGCGGTGGATCACGGGAGCAAGAGCCCCGATCACGGCGGACAGACGATCTTTGTGCTGCCGGGAATTTCCGCGCAGCCGCTTTCCCGCCTGAACCTCAGCGTGAATGGCAGCGTGCCTGTGTATCAGGAGCAGAATGGTTTCCACCAGCACCAGAATTACGGGGTGCAGTGCAATGTGGGCATCCGCTTCTGATCTGCGCGCGCAATATTGGTACTACACGCGGCGCGCAGGCTGAAATATAAGGGAGGCAACTGTAACCCAGACTTCGTTTTGAACGCACACGACGGAGTGCCGCACCCGGCCATGACGCCGTCCCCGCCCATCAGCTCCGCGCCAGAACTTCCCGAGCGCTGGAGCAGTTCCGCGATTGAAGCGGGCGCGTTCTTTGGGCCGTATCACCTGGAGCGCAAGCTGGGCCAGGGCGGCATGGGCGTGGTCTTCGCGGCGCACGACTCGCGCCTGAACCGCCGCGTCGCGCTGAAAGTGATCCTCTCCGATTCGCTGGACCCGGCGCTGCTGCTGCGCTTTCTGCGCGAAGCCGAAACTGTCGCGCGCCTGCGCCACGCCCACATCATCCGCATCCATGAGCTTGCGCAGCACGAGACGCATCATTACTTCACGATGGATCTGATCGAAGGGCGCACGCTGGACGCCTGGGCAGCGGAGCAGCCGCGCACGCCGCTTGAAATCGCGGGCATGGTCGAACGCATTGCGCGGGCGTTGCATCACGCGCACGAAAACGGCGTGATCCACCGCGACGTGAAGCCGGGCAATATCATGGTCGACACTTCGGGCGAACCGGTGGTCATGGATTTTGGTCTGGCGCGCAACGTCGACTCGAACACGCGCGTGACGATGAGCGGCGAAGTCGTGGGCACGCCGAAATACATGTCGCCCGAGCAGGCGCGCTCGGAAAACGCGCAGCTGGGCCCGGGCACCGACATCTGGGCGCTGGGCGCGGTAATGTTCGAGCTGCTCACGGGACGAGCGCCGTTCACGCAATCTGACGTGCTGCATTTGCTGGTCAGCATCGTGCGTGATGAAGCGCCGACGCTGCGTGCAATCAAGCCCGAACTGCCGCGCGATCTGGAAGTGATCTGCCAGAAATGTCTGGAGAAGGAGCCGGCACGGCGCTACCCGTCGATGCGCGCTTTCGCCGAAGACCTGCGCGCGTGGCGCGAGCACGAGCCCATCGCGGCGACGCCGCCTTCGGGGCTCACGCTGATTATTCGGCGGGTGAAGCGCCGGCCGCTGCCATACCTCGCCACGCTCTTGGCGCTGCTTGCGCTGACCACCGGCGGCGCGTTTTACCTGCTGCGCGGCTCGCGGGCTTCGCTGCAGCAGCTTTCGGAGACGCACCACCGCAGCCTCTCGAAAACGGTGAGCAAGGAAGTGCAGGGCCTGTTGAATCCGGCGGAGGACCTGCTCGGCGAATTGGTGCAGACCGCGCAGCGCGGTCTGCTGACGGTCGACGACACCGAACGCCTGGGCGCGTTGCTCGCCGAAAAGCTGCGCTTTCAAAAGCACCTCGCCTGGATCAGCTACAGCCGCAAGCGCGACGGACAATTTGTGGGCGTGGAGCGCAAGCCAGACGGGACGCTGGTGCTGAACCGTTCCAATCCCAGCGTGAATGAGGCCCGCCCGACGCTTGAACAAATTGGCGAGAAGGGGGCGCTGATCGCGCTGCCTTCGGATCCAAAGCTTAAAGGCTACGATCCGCGCGTGCGGCCGTTCTTCTCCGTGGCGGAACGCTGCACGGCGCTGGGCTGGACCGAGCCCTATAAGTTTTTCGCCGGTGAAAATTCGGTTGGGAAGCCGGGCATCACCGCCACACAGTCGCTGCGCAATGCCAGCGGGGAAGTGTTGGGTGTCTTCACCGCCGACTTCGATCTGGCGCACCTCAGCGCCGCGCTGGACGAGCTGGAAAAAGAATATGGCTGCCGGCTCTTTCTCGTCGACAACAACGGCAAGGACGTGCTGCATGAGGAGCCGCGCGACGCAATCCTGCTGGCCGATTGCTTTATGAAGCTGACCGCCGAACCGTCCATGGAAAGCGACAGCGCCTCCGCGCAACTGGTGGTGGACGGCGCGCAGGTCGTGGCCTTCATGGACTGCTTCAAGCTCAATGGCAATCTGCGCTGGAACCTGATCACGGCGTTCGTCGCGGAAAAGTAGGCGCCGCGGGAAATGCGCTTCGCTGGCCGTACGCGCGTGGTAAGAAATCGCGTTCCTTCTATAGTGCGGGAACGGATCAACGGAGCACACGCATGACCGCGACGGCCACGGCGACCGATTGGGAAGCCATCATGGGGCTGGAAGTCCACGCCCAGCTCAAGACCGAGACGAAGATGTTCTGCTCGTGCCCGACCAGTTTCGGGGCTTCGCCGAATACGCACGTCTGTCCGGTCTGCCTGGGTCTGCCCGGCAGCCTCCCAGTGGTGAACAAGCAGGCCTTTGACCTTGCCCTGCAGGCCGCACTGGCGCTGAATTGCCAGGTCGCGCCGTTTACAAAATTCGACCGCAAGAATTACTACTACCCCGACCTGCCCAAGAATTACCAGATCAGTCAGTGGGACCTGCCGCTGGCGCTGAAGGGCTGGCTTGACATCACGCTGCCCGACGGCACGACCAAACGCATCGGCATCACGCGCGTGCACATGGAAGAGGACGCGGGCAAGCTGCTGCATGACGAATCGGGTTCGGGCGGCGAATCGGGCGTCGACCTGAACCGCGCCGGCACGCCGCTGATCGAGATCGTCAGCGAGCCGGACTTGCGCAGCCCGCTCGAAGCGCGCCTATACATGGAAAAGCTCGCGCAGGTGCTCGAGTATCTCGAAGTTTGCGACTGCAACATGCAGGAAGGCTCGCTGCGCTGCGATGCCAACGTCTCGATCCGTCCGCGCGATCAGAAGGAATTCAATACGCGCCGCGAGATCAAGAACATGAACTCGTTCCGCTTCGTCGAAATGGCCGTCGAGACGGAGATCGAGGAACAGAAGGGTTTGTATGCGCGCGGCGAGAAGGTGATTCAGTCCACGCGGCTCTTCAACGGCCAGACCGGCGAGATCCGCACGATGCGGACCAAGGAGCAGGCGCACGACTACCGCTACTTCCCCGAACCCGATCTGCCGCCGATCACCATTGGCAAGGAACAGCTCGACGCGGTGCGCAAGGGGCTCAAGGAACTCCCCGAAGCGCGGCGCACGCGCTACCTCGAACAGCTCAAACTCACGCCTTACGACGCGGGCGTGCTGATCGAGCACAAAGGCTTGGGCGATTATTTCGAGGCGCTGGTCCGGGAGAATATCCCCGCGAAGAACGCGGCCAACTGGATCATCAGCGATTGCAAAGGCGTGCTCAAGGAACGCTACCTGAGCCTCGAAACCTGCGGCATCGCGCCCGCGCAGATGGCGGAACTTTTGAAGCTCGTCGAAGGCGGCCAGATTTCGCGCGCGACGGCCAAAGACCAGGTGCTGCCGCTGATGCTCGACACGAAGAAGAGTGCCGGCGCGATTGTGCAGGAGCAGGGCCTGGCGCAAGTCAGCGACAGCGGCGCGATTGAACAGACCATTGCCGAAGCGCTGAAGAAGGAAGCGAAACTGGTCGCGGACTACATGGCCGGCAAAGACGCGGTCTCGAATGCGATCTTCGGCAAGGTCATGAAGGCGATGGGCGGGAAGGGCAACCCCGGCGTGATTCGCCCTCTGCTCGACGCGGCGCTTAAAAAGCTGCGCGAGCAGAAGTAAGGATTCGGTGCATGGACAACCCCGTCGATCCCACTTCTGATTCGGAAAGAAGCGCGGCCCCGCAGGACGCGCCCGACGACGAATCCGCGGACGATTGCCCGGCGCCGCGGCGTTCCGGTTTACAAGTCGCACGCAAAGTGATTCTGATTCTCGGGATGGTGTGTTCGTTTGGCGGCGGCGCCTGGATGTATTTCGGGAAGGGCGACGCGATGCAGGGCGGCATCTTCGCGATTGTCGGCGTGTTCTTCCTGCTGCGCCTGTTCAAAATAATTCCTGGCGGCTGAGGTAACTAAAAAGGGCCGCAGTTCGCGGCCCTTTTCAGCGCTTCAATCTCGATACCATCGCGGTGAGTTTTTAGCCCTTCAATTCAAACTTCATTTTCTTCGAGAGTGCGCGCAGCCAGTTCGCGCAATCGGCGAAGCGCTTGCCCAGGTCCGGCAGGCTGCCCAGGTCGACGCCGATCGAGCCCGTGTACTTCTGGCGCAGCAATTCCTTGAAGACGCCTTCGAAGTCGATGTTGCCTTCGCCGGGCATGAGGTGCCGGTTGTCGGAGCCGTCGTTGTCGGCCAGATGCACGCCGGCGATCCGGCCTTCCAGCTTGCGCGCGGAGAGCGGCAGGATTTCTTTCTGCGCATTCAGGTGCGCGCAATCGAAGTTGGCCTTCAGGTTCGGGCGGTTGACGTGGTCCATCAGGCGCAGCAGCGAATCGGTCGAACAGATCATTTCGGCGACTCGCGGTTCGATGATCAGGTCGAGCTTGTATTCCGCGGCGATGTCGCAGCACGTGCGCACGCTTTCGACGAGCGCCTTCCACTGCGCGTCCCACGAGAAATCGTCGGCGATGTTGACCTTATAGTGCTCGCCGTAGCGCAGTTTGCCGACGTAGGGCTTGGGGCCCACGAATTCGACCGGCGGCAGGTAGGTGGCGACGTGCACGGTCTTCGAGCCGAAGTATGCGGCGGTCTCGGCGCCCAGCTTGAAGACCGGATACGCGGCAGCGCGGACTTTGGCGTCCATGCTGACCAGATCGCGGAAGACGGGACAGTAATTCACGCAGCGCATGCCCAGCTTTTCCAGGCGCTTGGCGTAGCGTTCCTTCTCGACGTGCATGGCCTTGATGTGGTCGGCGCCGACGCCTTCCAGTTCGACGTAGGTGAAGCCCAGCTCGCGCAATTCGTCGAGGGCCTTGAGACCTTCTTCGATGGTCGGCGGGTAGCCGTAGGTGTCGATCGTGTAGAGGTAGCAGGCGGTCAAAAGCATGGGCGGCTCCTTTGGTCTGTTGTTTCCGACACAAGGATCATACCCCAGACCCTATTTGCAGTTCCGAGCATTGATTTTGCCGTTTCGAGTCTGCATAATTGAAGGCATGAAGCGCAAGCGCGCGGCCCTGAGCCGCGACCTGGCGGCGGGCCTCTCCGTGACGCGCGTGCGCGTCGCCTTGTACCAGGAAAAAGGCAGCCGCTTTCGGTTTCGAGGCGAGCAGCACGGCGGGCTGTTCGAGATTTTCTGCCTGGACCGCGGGCGCGCTTCCGTGCAGAGCGACGGGCGGCGGTTTTCCGCGCGGCCCGGCGACTGCTTCCTCTATTGGCCGGGGCACTTTCACCGGCATCAGGCGAGCGGCGGCGATGCGCCGCATTACCTGACGGTGGCGTTTGAAGCGCGCGGCGCGGAGAGTCTGCGTGCGCTTTGCGCTAAACGCTGGCCATTGCCCGCGCGCTTACGCACACTGCTGGCGCGCGTGGTGGACGATGGCGGCACCAAGCTGGGCGCAGCAGCGCTGCAACGCGCGCGGCTGACAGAATTCCTCGTCGAATGGCTGCGCCTAGGGCATGCGGAGGAAACGCCGGCAGCGCGGCCGGGCCTGGAGGCCGCGTACCTGGAGCGCGCCGCGGGGACGGCCGTGGGTAAGGCACTTGAGTTCGTCGAAGCGCGCTTCGCCTCGGGGGAGTCCCTCGACGAAGCCGCGCGCGCGGCGGGCGTCTCGCCGCCACACCTCCGAAGGCTCGTGCGCGGGCTAACGGGGCGGACTTTACGGGCGACGCGGCTGCGATTGCGCATCCAGCGCGCCAAGCATTTGCTCAGCCAGGGCGGCTACAACGTGAAGGTGGTTGCGGGCGAGGTCGGCTACGAGAGCGTGGCCGCGTTTTGCCGGTGCTTCAAAGCGGTTGAGGGCGTCACACCCACGGCTTACGCGCGCAGCATCGCGGCACGCGGACCGACGCCGCTGCCTGAAGAATAAACTTTGGAGTTGAGTGCGGTTAACTGAGCAGCGGTTCGAGGCCGTCGCGCGGCGGCTGGCCTTTGGCGCGCAGGAGCATCGCGCGTTCCGCGAAGACGCGCGCCTTCTCGTACTGGCGTTCGGACTCGAGATGGTAGGCGATCTCGTCGAGTTCCTCCGGCTCGCGGAAGAATTGCGGCGGGACCAGGTCCAGGTATTCGAGCGCCTTCTCGTCGTCGCCCAATTCGCGGTGAATGCGGTACAGCTGGTAGCAAGACAGATGCTGCACCGGCCCGGAGGCGTCGCGCACGATGATGTTCAGATGCTCGATGGCCAGCTCGACGCGGCGCGTCTCGAGATACACGCGCGCCAGACCCAGGCGCGCTTCGAACAGTTCCGGATCGGCCTGCAGCGCGTAGGCGTAGTAGGACTGGCTCTCGGTGTACTGCCCTTCCGCCAGCTTGACCTCGCCCAGATACAGGACCGCTTCGAGGCTCGTTTTGTCCAGGCTGCGCGCGCGCTTGAAAAGCCGTTCGGCTTCGCGGAAATCCTGGAGGTGAATCAGCACGAGCCGTCCGAGTGAAACGCAGACGCTGGCATCCTGCGGGAAGCGGCGCAAGGTCTCCTGCGCGAGCGCGCGGCCTTCCTGCTCGCGTTTGTTGTTCCAAGCCATGTGTACGAGGTTGATGAGCGGCGTTGGGTCGGCGGGGTCGATTTCATAGGCGCGCTGGAACGCAGTCAGGGCGCGCTCGCGCTGGCCGCGGTCGCTCGCTGCCACGCCTTCCATGCCAAATTTTAGCGCGAGCTCAAAGCCCGGCGCCGCGTTTTCCCATTGCTTGCGCCAGAAGGAGAGCCGCAACGAGGGCGTGCGTCCCGAGAGGCCAAAGAGGCGCTTCAGGACCATTGCGGTGGGCCAGGCGACTTCCGGACCGAAGAGGCTCCACAGGCGCAGCGCGTTGTCGATGAAATCGCGTTTGCGCTCGCGCAACTCGTCGGCGCGGTGGCACCATTCGGCGACTTCGGCGCGCTCGGCCAGCGGGAAGCGCAGGATGTTCATCGAGCCGATATCGCAAAAATGAAGTTCGCGGAAGAGCTTGGGCATTTCCTTGAGCGTGATCTTCATGGGCGCGCGGAGGACCAGCGCCAGGAAGTCGGAGACACCCTGCAGGGTCTCGGTCTCGACGGAGAGCACGCCGTCTTCGCTCAACCGCGCGAAGAGTTCGGAGGATTCGTTGAAGAGCTGTCGCTGGGCCAGCCGCAGGCCGGCCAGCAGCACGCCACCGCCGCGGCGCAGCGCTTCGCGGCGCGCGTTCCACCAAGCGCGGAAGCGTTCCGGCGCGGCTACGGAGTAATTTTGGCCGGTGAGGAATTCGAGCAGCGCCGGCGCTTCGATGTGCAGGGGATGGCGCGTGTCGGAAAGGGCTTCGATCAGGCGTTCGACCAGATCCAGATAGCCGCACGCGATTTCGTCGAGACCGCGCGAAGAGACCAGTTGCAGCTCGCGCGCAAGCGCCTGGCGGCGCAGCGGCACGGTCCAGGGACCATAGGAGAATAAGAGCGCGTGAACCTGCGGGAATCGATCGCGCGTCGCAGACAGCGGGCGGCGGCGGTTTAAGAGCCACATGGCGCCGGCCCACGCGCGCAGCCAATTGACGGCTTCGCGGGCCGGGAGCGCTTCGGGGCGGCCGATGTTTTCCAGGATCACCAGCGCGCGTTCTTCCTGGCCTTCACGCACGGCCAGCGCGGCGTGGACGAGTTCACGGTGATGCGGCAGGGTGGAAGGCAGCACGCGGTTCAGGTGCCGCGGGAAGCGTAGGCGCGCGTAGAAGCGGCGCAACGGCGCGCCAAAGAAGAGTGCTGCAATGAATAGTGCGCCGCCCAGCCAGTATAGGCTTGAGGCGTACGCGTCTTCAGCGGTCCAGATGTTTTCGCGGAGGTACCAGCCGCCGACAAACAGGCCCAGGGTCAGGCAACCCTTGAAGGCCACGATGGCTAGGCGGTAGAGATTCATTCGATTCGCCTATCCCGGCACTGGCGATCCGGCGGGAATGGGACCCGCCGGCAAAATGATCCACGCTCATTTTCACGTACCGACCGTCCCTGTCAACGGTCGGGTGGCAGACTCAGGGTTTTTCTCCCACACATGTGCAGGGAATCGTCCCACAGCCCGAACAGCCCGTGGCGTACTTTGCCAGTGCCTTTTCCATGTCGACCTCGGCGAGGTTGGCGAGCGTCATCAGCCAGGCGAAGACATCGGCAAATTCGCCCTCCTGCTCTTCTTTGGTGCCTTCACGCAAAGCGGTGGCCAGTTCGCCGACTTCCTCCATCAGCCACATGTATGTTGCAGGTGTTCCACGCGCACGGTCTTTCTCTAAGTACGTACGCCGAATAACCTCCTGGAATTCACGGATTTCCATGTTTTCTCCTTGCCGATCCTGTCATTACAGGATTAGCTTCCCTTTGAGGCCGCGTACGTTAGCTGCGCTCAATCGAGGTATCAAGATGGGCTCTTATCGTATCTCCTTGAGCTATCAGCCGGTTCCGCCGTCCGCACGCCCATTGATCTTTGTTTCCGACATTGGCGCGATGAGCCTGTCCGATGCCCGCAGCCGTGCGTTGGCGATCTTTAAGGAACTCGCCGAGCACGCCGAGCGTAAGGTTTCCGTACAGCCCACTGATCGCGATCTGGCGCTGGAAGAGAGCGACCCGCGTTTCGATGTGCTCTTGGAGCTGTGCGCGCTGGAGTGCCGCCAGGGCGTCTACGCGATGTTCCTGGAAGGCCCCCTCGACGGCCAGACCGCGATGCGCTTCGAAAAGTTCATGCGCAAACTCGAGAATGCCGGCGCGCGCAGCGTGGCGCTGGACCTAAGCCTGGTGCAGCCGGTGAATTCCGCGGGCCTGGGCGTGTTGATCAATCTGCAGCAGCGCATGCAGGTCCAGCTCGTGAATACCTCCGGCACGATCAAGCGCATGCTGGAGCTGCTGGGCCTCGAAGACCTATTTATGCATTCGGGTTCGTTCGTCGAAGCCTTCAAGAACAGCGGCGGCTCGAATCGCTTTGCCGCGGGGTTTGAATAGCACCCCGCGATTATCGCCAACCATCAAGATTTTAAGTGAAGCGGCTGCGGCTTAGCGCCTGCGCCGGCGATTTGCCCCGGCGCCGCGGCGGGATGCATGCACGCGCGGGCGCGTCGCCAGCAGCACTTTGGGGCCTTTGGTCGTGGGCTTTTGCGCGCCGGTTTGGAATGACGCCGCGAGGATCTTCTTGAACGCGTCGTTGAGTTCGGTCGGCGTCTGGAAGCGCGCGCCCGGATCGCGCGACATCATCTTGATGCAGACCGCCGCCAGGTCCTTGGGAATCTCTTCGTTCACGTCGAGCGGGTTGGGCACGTCCGCGAGCAGGCGCCGGCCCAGGATTTCCTTCGGCCCGCCGCCCTGGAACGGCGGTTCGCCGGTCAGCGCGTGGTACAGCGTGCAGCCGAGACAATAGATGTCCGAGCGCGTGTCCACGTTCCCGTTCTTGGCCTGTTCGGGTGCGACGTAGTAGGCGTTTTCGCCTTCCAGGAAGCGCGTGGTTTCGTCACGCGTCATGCCCAAGCCGTCGAGCTTGGCCTGGTCGCCTTCGGTGATCATGACCGAGTTCGGGCGGATTTCGCGGTGAATGATGTTCATGCGGAAGCCGTGATCGAGCGCCGCGGCGACCTGCATGAAAATGTTGATCGCGCGCTTGGCGTCCAGCCGCCCGCCTTCGAATTCGTCCATCAGATCGAGCAGCGTCACGCCTTCGACGTATTCCATCGAGTAGTAGTACAGGTCGTTCCAGCGGCCGACTTCATGTACGCGGATCAGATTGGGATGGTTCAGGCGCCCCGCGTTGCGCGCTTCGGTCAGGAAGCTCTCGACGAAGCTCTGGTCTTTCGTCTTGCCGGGCGGCAGGACTTTTAGCGCGACGATGCGGTCCATCGAGATCTGGTGCGCGCGGTAGACCACGCCCATCGAGCCTTCGCCGACGACTTCGAGAATTTTGTAGCCCTTGATCTCGCCGCGGAAGACCGTCGCGCCGAGGCCCTTGATCATTTCTTCTTTTTCATCGACGGGCGCGGACTGCGGCGGTGGGCTGGGCAGCGCGGAAGCCTGAGGCTGGACCGGCGCCTGGGCCCCGGTCTGGCCGATGGGCGCTTCCGGCGGCATCGGGTCGCCCTTGATCAGATGCCGCAGCAGCAGTTCGGCGCGCGCGCGCAGCAAAAAACCTTTTTGGACGAGGATGCGCGGGATCGACGGAACCTCGCCGCCGCTCGACTGATAGCGGCGGTAGAGTTCGAGGCAGCCGCGCACCTGATCCGGGGAGCAATACCGAAGCTGCACGGACAACTGCGCGAACTTGACCTCCATGGGCGGGATAGGCGTTCCCATTGCAATGTCTAGGCTACCTGATTTTGCACTTTGTGGCAATGCACTCAGAGAAAGTGTTTCAATGTGACTTCTTCCTGACTCAAAATTCTCGAAGGCTAAATAGGCGCGCCGCTTTCGGCTATTCGGAGAACGCGTATGCTATCCGTATGACTGCCGCCGCGCTTTGGGCGCGCGCCATCGCGCACGTGGACCTCGACCAGTTTTATGCCGCGGTCGAAATCCTCGACTTTCCCGAGTTCAAGGGCCTTCCGCTGATCGTCGGTGGTGCCCCCGGGAAGCGTGGCGTCGTCAGCACGGCCAGTTACGAGGCGCGCACATTCGGCGTGCATTCGGCGATGGCTTCGACACAGGCCGCGAAGCTCTGCCCCCAAGCCGTCTGGCGCCTGCCGCGCATGGAGCGCTACGCCGAGATTTCGAAGCAGATTCACGCGGTCTTCGCGCGCTTCACCGACCTGATCGAACCGCTCTCCCTTGACGAAGCGTTTTTGGACCTCACCGGCAGCCAGCGTTTGTTCGGCGCGCCGCCGGAGATCGCGCGCCAGATCAAGGCCGCGATTCTGGACGAACTGAAGCTGGTCGCCTCGGTCGGCGTGGCGGAGAACAAGTTTCTGGCGAAGGTCGCGAGCGACCTGCGCAAGCCGGACGCGCTGGTGGTCGTCGAACCCGGTGCCGCGAACGCGCGCAAGTTTCTCGCGCCGCTGCCGGTTTCGCGACTGTGGGGCGTCGGGCCCAAGAGCGCCGCGCGGTTGGCCGATCTGGGCCTGCGCACAATCGCCGACATCGCCAACGCGCCGCCCAAGTTGCTGGAGAAGCAACTGGGCCCCGCCGCGGCCGAGCATCTCGGCGCGCTCTCGATCGGCGACGACCGCCGCGACGTGGAAGTCGGGGGACGCCCCAAGTCCGTGGGGCGCGAGAACACTTTTGCCGAAGACCTGCGGGACTACGCCGCCATGGAGCGCGAACTGCTCTACTTTGCGGAAGATGTTTCGTCGCGCTTGCGCGCCCGCAAACTCAAGGCGCTGGGCGTGACCTTGAAGGTGCGCTTTGGGGACTTCACGACGCTCTCGCGGCAGGCGACCTTTTCCGAACCCACCGACATCAGCGACGAACTCTACGCCACCGCGGTCGCGCTCTTAAGGAAGGTCGATTTTGGCCGCCAGGGCGCGCGGTTGTTGGGGATTTCGGCGCATAAGTTCTTTGGGGTGGGCGAGTGGACCAAGGGGCTCTTCGAGGACGAACGCGCGGCGCGGCGTTCGCGCGCGGCGCTGGCGGTGGACCGCTTGCGCGGGCGCTTTGGCGACGATGCGGTGCTGCGCGGTGGGTTGCTGTCAGGGCGCTCGGAGAACACCGGCAGCGCCAACGACCGGCCCGCGCAGTGAAGTGCCAAGGTCTGCATCGTAGCGGCGAAGATCTTCGACAGGCCGCTTTACTTTTTGCGACGTAAATACTAAATCATACCCACTCGCTCAGGAGACCAACACCCATGCCTAAAATGTACATCTGCATCTGGTCCAACGACAAAGCCGATGAGATGGCCAGATTCTACAAATCCGTCTTCAAAGACACCAAGATCGGCAAAACGTGGTATTGGGGGCCCAATCCCATGGGCGTCAAAGAAGGCTCCGTCCTGACCATGGACATCACCGTGCTGGGACAACGGATCATGCTTTTGAACGGGTTTGTAAAATTTCCGTTCAATGAGTCCGTCTCCATGTGCGTGCCCTGCAAAACGCAACGCGAGATCGACACCTATTGGAAAAAACTCCTCCGAGGTGGCGGAAAACCCGTGCAATGCGGCTGGCTGATCGACAAATTTGGCTTGCGCTGGCAGGTCTTTCCCGCCGAAATCGAAAAGTGGCAAGCCAGCAAGAACAAGAAGAAGAAACAGGCGATGAATGAAGCAATGTGGAGTATGGTCAAACTGGACGCTAAGAAGCTCAAAGAAGCCTTTGATCGCGCGTGAGTTCCCGCGCATGCGCCGGCGCAAACCCGCGCGTCCAAACAAAAACCCCGTCCGGTTCGCGGACGGGGTTTGAATGACGATTGAAGAACTGATTTTTACCAGGCGAAGTGCGCGAAGGCCTTGTTGGCTTCGGCCATCTTGTGCGTGTTTTCGCGCTTGGTGACCGCGACGCCTTCCTTCTTGCTGGCGTCGATGAATTCACCGGCCAGGCGTTCGCCCATCGGGCGGCCCTTCTTGCTGCGCGCCGCTTCAATGACCCAGCGGATCGCCAGCGAGAGCGCGCGCTTGCGGCTGACTTCGACGGGCACCTGCCACGTCGCGCCGCCGACGCGCTTGGACTTCACTTCGATCATCGGCTTGACGTTGTTCAGCGCGTTGGTGAAGACTTCGAGCGGATTCGGATTGCCCTTGTCCTTGATGATGTCCATGGCCTTGTAGAACACGCGCTGGCTGGACGCCTTGTCGCCGCTGTACATCATGCAGTTAATGAACTTGCTGACGAGCAAGTCGTTGAACCGGATGTCCGGGCGCAGGCCGCGGCCAGTGACGCGCGGGTGTTCCGGCAGTGGAGACGGATCGGGCTTCGGTTCGGGTCGCTTCGGTCGGAATGCCATGTACGACTACCCCCCCTTCGGGCGCTTGACGCCGTATTTGCTGCGGCTCTGTTTGCGATCGGCAACGCCCTGGCAGTCATACACGCCGCGGACGATGTGGTAGCGCACGCCGGGCAAGTCCTTCACGCGGCCCCCGCGCACCAGAACGATCGAGTGTTCCTGAAGATTGTGGCCTTCACCCGGAATGTAGACCGTGACTTCCTTCCCGTTGCTCAAGCGCACGCGAGCGATCTTGCGCAGCGCCGAGTTGGGCTTCTTGGGCGTCATCGTCTTGACCGCCAGACAGACGCCCTTCTTGAACGGGTTCGACTCGAGCACCGGGCTCTTGGACTTGGAGCGCTGAACCACGCGGGCGGCGCGCACAAGCTGATTAATGGTAGGCATCTACACCTTCCGTGGCGTTCGACAAAAACACAACAGCCCGGCCCTCCGCTCCCCACGGGGCGGAGTGACTGGCCGAACAAGAAGCGGAAAAATAGCGCGCCCGGAGCGTTGCGCAAGTGCGTTCTGGAAGAACAGGCTTCGCCCAAACCGGCCCCGTTTCCAGCCCCGGTTTGCTGTCCTGGACGCCCGACCCGCCCTGTTTATAAATCCTTCACCCCGTAGGTACAGCCGTTCAACCCAGGACCAGCCGTTTGCCTTCCTCAGGAAGGCCGCGGCGCGGTAGGAGGCTTGCATGTCAGAAAAGACGCTCAAGATCGGCATCATCGGATCCGGTGGCATCGCCCAGGGCCAGCACATTCCCGGTTACCAGAAGGTGCCCGGCGTGGAAGTCATCGCCACCTGCGACGTGCGCGAAGAGACCGCCCGCGCCGCCGCCGATAAATTCAAAATCCACCATGTCTTCACCGACTATAAGGAAATGCTGCGCCTGAAGGACATCGACGCGGTCTCCGTCTGCACGCCCAACGCGTTCCATCACGATCCGACCGTCGCGGCGCTCTCCGCCGGCAAACACGTGCTCGTCGAAAAGCCCATCGCGATGAACGTGAAGCAGGGCCTCTCGATGTGCAAGACCGCCCGCAAAAACAAGAAGCACCTGGCCGTGGGCCTGCACTTCCGCTTCGAACCGCACGTTCTCGCGCTCAAGCGAATGATCGACGCCGGCGAAGTCGGCTTTCCGTACTTTGCGCGCGCGCAGGCGCTGCGCCGCCGCGGCGTGCCGAGCTGGGGCGTGTTTTACTCCAAGAAGATGAACGGTGGCGGGCCGCTCATCGACATCGGCGTGCACATTCTGTTCGCCACACACTACCTGATGGGCATGCCGCGCCCAATCTCGGTCAGCGGCAAGGCCTTTACGCTGTTCGGCAACCGCAAGGACGTCGTGCCCGGCGCGTGGGGCCAGTGGAACTGGAAGGACTATGACGTTGAAGATAACGCCTTCGGCTTCGTGCGCTTTGAAAACGGCGCGGTGCTCTCGCTGGAATCGAGCTTCATTGCGAACATCCCGACCGACATCTTCAATCTGAGCATTTTCGGCGACAAGGGCGGCGTGCAGATGGAGCCCTGCTCGTACTTCGGGCAGTCGAACAACCAGCTCGTGACGATCCAGCCCAACCAGCTCCCCAAGAGCGAAGCGCACCACGCCGAGATCAAAGCGTTCTGCGACGCGGTCCGCGGCAATGGCCGCCCCGGCGTTACAGGCGAAGAAGCGCTGGTGATCACCCAGATGCTCGACGGGATCTACGCGAGTTCTGAAAAGGGCGCGGAAGTGAAGCTGGACAAGCTGAAGTTCTAAGACACGGGCTTAATCGAGAATAATTTGGCAACGCGTGCGCCGCCGGAGGCTACTTCGGCGGCGCGCTTTTTTCGGCGAGCAGGCCGATCAGGCCATCCGCGATCGTATAGCGCCGGTTGCATTGCGTGCAGACCAGCGTTTGGGTCGTTTCGAGCGGGCCTTCAGGCTTGAGTTCCCCCTTGGCCGGGGCAACGATTGCGTTTCCCGAT
>Ga0265314_10002135_pt1 | contig 20737 bp, 20 predicted proteins | sample 4126metaG_FD_203106 | JGI IMG/M metagenome (GOLD analysis project Ga0265314, IMG submission 203106) | Rhizosphere microbial communities from Carex aquatilis grown in University of Washington, Seatle, WA, United States - 4-1-26 metaG | ecosystem: Host-associated > Plants > Roots > Rhizosphere >... | reverse complement strand
GCGTGGGCCGCCTGGTTTGTCATCGCGGCGCATCACCCCGTGAAGGAGGTCCCCCTCGCGACGAGGGCGGGCCCCTGAAGCCATGGAGCTCGCTTCCATAAATTCGCCAACGGCTGCCTTCATTGCGGGCCTGATCACGAGCCTTCACTGCGCGGGCATGTGCGGGCCGCTCGCCTGCGCGCTCATGCCGGGGCGCGGGGACAAGACGGACGCCAGCACGGTAAGCACGGTCTACCACGTGACCCGCCTTACGAGCTACACCGTGCTCGGAGGGATCGCCGGGGGTCTGGGCCGCCAGCCGCTCGCCTGGGTCTCGCAGTCGGCGCTCCGGTGGCTCCCGTGGCTGATGGTGATCTTCTTCGTGGCGCTGGCGCTTCGCTGGGACCGCCTCCTTCCCAGGATCGAGGCGTTCGGGCGGTTTAACCTGGGGCTTCGCGGGTGGCTTCGCGGGCGATCGCGCGTCGAGGCCGCTGCGGCGTTTGGGTTCGCGACCCCGCTTCTGCCCTGCGGGCCGCTCTACTTCCTGCTGGCGCTCGCGCTCATCTCGGGCTCGGCCCTGCGCGGCGTCGAGTTCATGCTGGCGTTCGGCCTGGGGACCGTGCCGCTCCTTTGGCTGGCGCAGACCCAGTTCCAGTGGGTGAGGGCCAGGCTCTCGCCGCTCTGGCTGGGCCGCGTCAGGGTCGCTCTGGCCCTGATGGTGGCGCTGGTCATCAGCTGGCGCCTGCGCGGGACCCTAGGGCTGGCCGGCCCAAATCCGGCCTCATTCATCTGCTTCTAGGATGAGCGCCGTGCAGCAATCCTCGGTCCTCCCTGGCCCGTCAGGCCCCGTGGCCGCCGCGCGGGCCGGAAGGAAACCGGTGTGCAGGCACTGCGGGGCGGGGCTGATCGACGCGCGCATGCGGGAAACCGGTTTCTGCTGCTCCGGGTGCTCCTATGTGTTCCGCCTTGTCCATGAGCACGGCCTCGCGGGCTACTACGAACTGAAGGATTCGATCACGGTGCCGGCGGACGCCGCGGTCTTCCAGTCCCGCGACTATGGCTGGCTCGAGGCGGCGCAGCACGATGCCGACGCCGCGGCGGCCGCTGCGCGGCCTGTGCGGCCACCGGAGTTGACGCTCGACGTCCAGGGCATCTCCTGCGCCGGCTGCGTCTGGCTGATCGAGCGCCTGTTCCAGCAGCAGCCCGGAGCCCGCGACATCTTCGTCAACGCGCAGCTTGGCTCGATGCGCCTTCGCTGGCTGCCCGGGGAGTTCTCGGCCGCAGACTTTGCGCGCAAGCTCCAGGCGTTTGGCTACCTTGCGGGGCCGAGTGACCCGCTTCGGGCCGATCCCGAGAGCCGGGCCCTGGTCAAGCGCGTCGGGCTGTGCGCCGCGTTCGCGATGAACGTCATGCTCTTCACGTTGCCGACCTATTTCGGCATGGAGAAGACGTTCCAGTACGCGGGACTCTTCGGCCTGCTCTCGCTGGGCTTCGCCACGCTCAGCTTCCTCGTCGGCGGCAGCTATTTCGTGGGTCGCGCATGGCAGGCCATCCGCATGGGTGTCCTGCACATCGACATGCCGATCGCCGTGGGGATCGTCGGTGCCTACGCGGGGTCGATGTACGGCTGGCTCGCGGGCCGCGACCGGTTCGTGTATTTCGACTTCGTCTCGACGTTCATCCTGCTGATGCTGGTGGGAAGGTGGGCGCAGGTGGCCGCCGTCGAGCGCAACCGCAGGCGCCTGCTCGGCCAGCAGGCAAAGCCGCCGCGGGTCCGCGTGCTGGGCGGCCCGGGGAATGTATCCCGCGACGTTCCTCCCGAACAGCTGCGCGTGGGGGACCTTCTCCAAAGCGTCCCCGGCCAAACGGTGCCCGTCGACGCCCGGCTCAGGGCCGGCGAGGCCATGTTCTCGCTCGCCTCCATCAACGGCGAGGCGGAGCCGCGGGTTTTCCGGGCCGGCCAGCGGGTTCCCGCGGGCTCGGTCAACGTGAGCCGCGCGGACGCCGCCATGGAGGTGCTCCAGCCCTGGAGCGAATCGCTCCTGGCGAAGCTTCTCGAGACGGGAGAGCGGCCCGGATGGAGGCACGTATTCCTGGAGAAGATCGTCAGGGGCTACCTGATCGGCATACTGGTCCTGGCCGTCGTCTCAGGGGTGGCGTGGTGGATAAGGACGGGCGACGGCCCGAGGGCATGGTCCGTCGTCACGGCGGTGCTCGTGGTATCATGCCCGTGTGCGATCGGGCTCGCCTTCCCGCTGAGCGATGAGATGGCGACCACCGCGCTTCGCCGCCGCGGCGTCTTCATAAGGGAGAACGATCTTTGGGCAAAACTGGGAGGCGTCAGGAAGCTCGTGTTCGACAAGACCGGCACGCTGACGCTTGAGACGCCGGTGCTGCAGAACCCCGGGGCGTTGCTTGCACTGGACGCGGCGGCGCGCTCGGCGCTCCTGGCCCTCGTGAGGGACAGCGAGCACCCGATCAGCCAGTGCCTTTGCGAGAACCTTTTGGCCCTTGGGCCGGTTGAGCTGCTTGCGGGAGAGGTTCGAGAGACGGTGGGATTTGGACTGGAACTCGGCCCGTGGACGCTTGGACGCGCCGACTGGAAGGGCGGGGAGGGTGACCCGGTTCGGGGCGGAACCACGGACCTGGCCTTCTCGGGGCGCGTCGTGGCACGCTTCAGCTTTGTCGACGCGGCGCGCCCCGACGCCCGTGCTGAAATCCGGGAGCTGCAGCAGGAGGGGTTCTCGGTCCACATCCTGAGCGGCGACGCAGGCGCGAAGGTCCAGAGGCTTGCCGCCGAGCTGGACATCCCCGCGGACCACGCGCTGGGAGACCTGAGCCCGAGCGAGAAGGCCGAGTGGATCGGGCGCCAGGGCGCCAATGACGCGCTCATGCTCGGCGACGGGGCCAACGACAGCCTCGCGTTTGACCGCGCCCTGTGCCGCGGCACCCCTGTCGTGCACCGCGGACTTCTGGAGAGGAAGGCCGACTTCTACTACCTCGGGCGCGGCATCGGTGGGATCCGCGAGCTCTTCAGGGTCGGCGCCGTGCGCCGCCGCACCCAGATGACGGTCCTCGTCTTCTCGGTTGCCTACAACGCCGTCGCCGTGGGGCTCGCCGTCACGGGGCGAATGAACCCCCTTGTGGCGGCGGTCCTCATGCCGGCGAATTCCCTTGTCACCCTTGCCCTCGTGAGCGGGGGAATGCGCCGTGCGTTCCATAGCCCCGCCGTGGGAAGGGCCTAATTCGCGGCGACCTGCGGGCTTAGCCGCGGGAACGGCTGGCTTGTTGAACGGACAAAGCTGGAGACAAGCACCCGGCGCCTGCGCTCAAGCTGGGTCAGGAGTTCGCGTAGTTCCCCCTCGCCGAGCCTTCCCTTTGCGGACCACCTCTCCAGGCGCTCCATGAAGAGCTGGACGTCGTGGATCTGGCCCATCCGCGCCTGGCAGGCCCGCAGCCTCTTGATGGCACCCGGGTCCACGCCGGAAAGGATGGGCCGCAAGAGCTCGATGAGGTAGCGGTAGCGCTTGATCGCCACGCGGGCCTGGTGCATCCGCGACAGGTCGCCAGGGCCGCGGGGAAGAAGTGTGTTCACCCTCTCTAGGTCTGCACGGAGCGCCCGGTTGAGGCCCGACTTTAGGCGCCGGCCCGACGCGGCGGTCGCAGGGCCCGATGCGAGCCGCGCCGAGGCCTTCTCGATCTGCGGCCCGATATCATCGACATCGCTGGCCGTGAGGGATCGGCAGCGGCGGCGTTCCTTCTTCTTCAGGGAGCGGCGAAGGGGGCGCCGCTCCGAGTCGGATATCGCCAGCTCGTTGAGCTCCCGCAGCTGAACCTGGGTGTCCCTTAGTTTGCCCAGCGCCGAGAACTGCCGCGCCAGCGCCCGTAGGGCCTCGAGAAGGCCGTGGCCGCCGTCGAGGCCGGCCAGGAGGTCAAGGGTGGTGAGCAGCCTTCGCGCCGAAATCCTCGCCCTGTGCACGTGCCGCCGGCCGCCCCGCGGACGGATCCTTCGCCGGCTCTTCCTGTAGGACTTCCAGGACTCATCCAGGAGCTGGGCCAGGAACGGGCCCAGAAGGGGATTGGAATCCGGTGCGGTATTGCGAATGGGGACGCATCCCCGTCCGGCGTGGGTTTCGCGCCGCGGGATCATTGTTTGTCAGGTCACGCCGCGCGCTGTTCCGCGGATGGCGGCACGATGATCACGGGACACGACGACCTCTTGAGCACCCCATGGGCGGTGCTTCCAACGAGAAGGTCGTAGACGGCGGTGTGCCCGTGCGAGCCCAGCACGATGTAATCGGCCGGAAGGCTCCCGGCCTCCTCGAGTATCCGCGAGACCGGGGCGCCCGTGATCCGCCGCACGACGACCGGCGAGAACTCCGCCTGAAGCCCCTTCTCGAGGCGCTCAAGGTGCTTGTCCGCGGCCTTCTCGGCCGCGGCCGTGATCCGGGTCGTGTTCTCGATCAGGATCGGATCGCTTGCGCTCAGATTCACTGGGGGCTGGATGACATGCAGCACGACAAGGCGCCCCTCCAGGGCGCGCGCCAATTCCGTCGCCTTTTCCAGGACGCGGTTGGTCACATCTGAGAAATCGATCGGGACAAGAATGGTCTTCATGGAGTGGGCGCCTGGGTGTCGTTCTGGATCTGAGGGACGAATTATCCGCGAATCCACCGTATGTGCTCCGCATTTGTTGGCTTTTCCGGGGCACAATTTGCGAGAGAGAGGCTGGGGCCGCGGTCCATTTAGCCTTCGGGCGGGCGGGTTTGGTGCCCGCCTGCCCGCCCTGGTGGGGGATGCCCGGAGTGCATCGTGATTGACGCCGGTGGCCTGACCTCGCCCGCATGCGAGATATCATATTAAGGGAAAACAACTTCAGGGGACAGCCCGAGTGACTCGCCGCTGTCCCCTCATCATGCATGGACACCCTCCCCGTTGAACCGTATCCTCGGGTATCGCTTCAGCACCTTCCATGAGAGGACATCGACCATTGACCGTAACCCATCGCCTTTGGGGTGGCCCCCGGCGCAGCCCCGCTGCAGCGGCCGCATTGCTCCGATGAACGCCGGCGCAGAGCCCGTTGGGGATTCCTCCGTCGGGGTCGAGGACCCCGCGTCGGAATGGGTGGAACGGCTGGGTGTGTTCCTCAGGGCCCAGGGAGACCTCAAGGCGCTGAAAGTGAACGCATCGACGCGCACGGCGTCGCTGGCCGCAATCAGCGAGATAGACATACTCGGGATCCGCGCGGAGCTCGACGGCATCCTTCGCGGGATTGAGGCCTCCCGAAGCGAGAAGGCTGAGTGGAACAGGCGGCTCCCCGGCGGCATCGTCGTCAAGGGGATCGGCCCCGAGATGATCGTCCAGCGGGATTCATGCGAGACGGCGCCGCATTTCTGGACGTGGCGCGACTACCAGTGGCCGGTCGAGGAGAAGGGAGTCCGGGCGCCCGCGGCTCCAGAGTGGAAGGCGCTCGCTTGGTCGGCGGCTATCTGCGGCGTCGTGGGACTTTCGGGATTCGTCGCACAGAGGATGGAGCTGCTGCCCCACCCGTGGCTCGTTGCGCTCTACTCGCTCGCGATCGCCGCAGGCGGATGGGATGCCGCGCTCGAGACGTGGAACAACCTGAAGAAGGGGGAGCTCGACTTCCATTTCCTGATGCTCGCGGTCGCGGCTGGCGCCGCCTCCATCGGCGCCTGGAGCGAGGCGGCGCTGCTCCTTTTCCTATTCTCGGGGTCGAGCGCGATGGAGGAATTCGCGCTTCACCGCACCCAGAGCGAGGTGAACGCCCTGCTTAAGAGCGCGCCGAAGGAGGCCACCCTCGTGCTCCCGGGCGGGGGCGAGCGGGTGGTCCCCGTCGAACAGGTGAAGGTCGGCGACCGGCTCCTCGTCCATGCGGGCGAGGGTTTCGCTGCGGACGGGCAGGTGCTCAAGGGCTCGAGCGCGGCCGACGAGTCCAGCCTTACCGGCGAGTCTCATCCGGTCGACAAGGAGGTCGGCTCGCCGGTTTTCAGCGGGAGCCTCAACCTCTGGGGGGCGGTGGAGGTCGAGGTGCAGCGCCTGCCCTCGGAGAGCACGCTTCAGAAGATCATCCGCCTCATCCAGACCGCGCAAAGGCTGAAGGCCCCGAGCGAGCGGTTCACCGACCGGTTCGGCGGAAGGTACACGGCTGTCGTCTTCACCCTGGCGACCTCCATGTTCCTCATCTGGTGGCTTGGGTACGGGCTGCCCGCATTCGAGAGCGCGGACGCAAGGCCGTCGGCCTTCTACCGGGCGATGACCCTCCTCGTCGTCGCGAGCCCGTGCGCACTCGTGCTTTCGATCCCGGCGGCGATACTGGCCGCGATAGCCTGCGGCGCCAGGCACGGCGTCCTTTTCCGCGGCGGGGCGGCCATCGAGAAGCTGTCCCAGGTGAAGGTCGTCGCCCTCGACAAGACGGGCACGCTGACGACGGGGGAGCTGGCTGTAATTGAATGCGAGAGCTTTCCCCCGGGCCAGGAGCAGAGGGTCCTCGAGTTTGCCGTGGCCCTTGAGGGGAAGTCCCAGCACCCGGTTGCGCGTGCGGTGCTGCGGCACGGCCGCACCGTGGGCGTGCGCGTTGGGGACGTGGAGGGCTTTGAGTCGCTCACCGGCAGCGGGATCCGGGGCCGCGTTGACGGCCTGGAGTGCGTCCTTGGGAGGCGGGAGCTTTTCGGCACGGGTCCCTGGAGGGAATTCTTCGAGACCATGCCCTCGGTGGACGCGGATCTGAACGAGGTCTGGGTCATCTCGGACAAGCTCGTGGGGCGTCTCCTGCTGCGGGACGAGATCCGAAAGGAGTCGGCCGCCACGCTCAGGCGCCTAAGGGAGGAGGGCGTCCGGACGGTGATGCTGACGGGCGACCGGCGCCATGCGGCGGAGCAGGTGGCGACTCAGCTGGGGATAGACGAGGTACGCTCAGGGCTGACCCCTGAGGAGAAGGTGGCGGCGATTGGCGAGCTCTCCAGGAACGGGACCAAGGTGGCGATGGTCGGGGACGGCGTGAACGACGCGCCGAGCCTTGCGGCCGCCTACGTCTCGGTGGCGATGGGTGCACGCGCCAGCGACTCCGCGCTCGAGCAGGCTGAGATTGTCCTGATGAACGATCGCATCGAGGCCTTCTCGATCGCCTATGACTTGAGCGTCAAGGCAAGGAGCGTGATTCGGCAGAACCTCGTCGTGTCTCTCGGGACCGTAATCGTCATGGTGGTCGTGTCAATCGCGGGCGCGATCCCGCTCTCCCTCGGCGTCTTCGCCCACGAGGGCAGCACGGTCGTCGTGTGCCTGAACGGGCTGCGGCTCCTCTTCTTCGGCAGCGACCGGCGCGCCTGACCGGCCTGGCGGGCTATTTCGCCAGGCGCCTGTGTGCCTCGGCGACGTCGATCGTGACCCCGACGGAATCAGTCCCGGTGATGCCCGACTTCCTTGCGCCCAGCCGGGCGAAGATCTCAAGCATGGGCAGGTTCTCCCTTAGGACCTGGGCTTCGAGGGTCCTCAGTCCCCTCGAGGCGGCAAGCCGGATAAGGATGTGAAGCAGTGCTGTCGCGATTCCCAGGTGCCTGCGGTCCTCCTTCACCACGAAGGCGACCTCGGCGGAGGTGCCGTCCTCCTGCAGGCAGTACCTGCCGATGGCGACGAGCGGCACGGCCTGGTCCGTCTCAAATACGCCGAGCGCCGCGTCCTTCGCCTGGTCGACGCCGACCAGCTCGGCGGCCCGCGCCTCGGTGATCTGCGATATCTCGTAGCCGTACCGAAGGTGGATCGTCTCCCGGGTGTGCGACCCGAAGAACTTGAGGAGTGTGTCGCGATCCGACGGCTGGAGCGGCTGGATCGTCGTCGAGTGCAGGCCGAATTTCCGGCTCATCGGGAAATGGGGAGGTTCGATCCGCTTGGGCCGGGCGCTTGCCGCGGCGGGGGCCTTCGTGCCCTTCCGGGGCGAGCGTGGGGGCTCCTTCGAATCCGCCTTCATCGCTGCGACTATGCACTGCGCATCGCCAGCCTGCGATCACTTCATTCTGCCGCAGTGCGCCCCAAGTCATGTGCGGGCCCTCCCGCGCGTGTTGTGGGAAGGCGGCATATCCGTGCATTCCGGTCGGGCCCAACCTTTCACCAAATGGAATTGTAACCTCCAGTAAATTAAATGGTTGCAGGAGATCACATCCGGCCTTGGCCCGGGGGATTAAGTGAGAAGCTGGTCTCAATCTTTGGAAATCGCGTGTATTTCCGCAACTAAAGGGGCCCTAATCGGTCTTGCTAAGTGAAGGTCCGACTTATGAAAGCCACGCTCTTACTGCTGGTCGCACTAGCCCTCGCCATTCCGCTCAAGGCGCAGGAGTCGCCGGCCGGCGCGCCGGATTCGGAGTACGCGCCGGAGCAGCTCGACCAGCTGGTCGCGCCGATTGCCCTCTACCCGGACCCGCTCCTTGCCGTGATCCTTCCGGCATCGACGGTGCCTTCGGACATCGCGCTTGCGGCGCAGTACGCTGAGGCGAACGGCGATCCCGCGGGGATAGACGCCCAAGCGTGGGATCAGAGCGTGAAAGCCCTCGCGCATTATCCGGACGTCCTGAAATGGATGAACGACAACGCCGACTGGACGAGCGCGCTCGGAGCCGCATTTGCCATGCAGCCGTCGGACGTGATGAGATCGGTGCAGCAGCTCAGGGCGCGGGCGCGGGCTGCGGGCACCCTCGTGAGTAACCCCCAGCAGCAGGTCGAGACCGAAGGCGACGACATCCTGATCGAGCCCACGCAGCAGCAGGAGGTTTTTGTCCCCCAGTACGATCCGGATCAGGTCTATGATGGGCCCGACAGTGGCTCGGGCGCCATGATCACCTTCGGGGTCGGAATGCCCGTCGGGCCATGGCTTGGATTCGAGTGCGACTGGGACGATTTCGGGATCTGGCAGGGGCCGTGGCAGCCGGGATGGGCCTATCGCAGGGACTGGCGGAACCCAGCTTGGGGCGGCAATCGCTGGCATCCGGACGCGCGGCGCGGCCATGAACTCGTGCGCGACCATTTTAGGCCCGGTGCCAATCCGCCCCTCCCGCGGACGGTTGGAGGAGGCAGGCTCGCCGAGCGGCCCGCCGAAAAGGGCCGGGCTGTGGTGCCTCCTGCCGACCGGGGCCGGTCTGAAGAACATCCCGTCCGGGTGGCGCCTGTGCGCAATGTCGCACCCCAGTCGAGGCCGGACTACAGGGGATGGAACGCAACGGCCGCGCCGAAGCATGCTTCGCCGGCGCCGTCGGGCCCACTCTTTGGCGGCTACGACCGCGGAACGCAGACGCGCGAGGAAAGCAATCGCGGCAATTCCAGCCGGCAGGCACCGGTCAAGAGCCCAGGAAAGAGTTCGGGCAAGGCCACCGGCGGAAACACGGGGGGCCGCGCGGCGGCGCCCGCGCCGAGCGGCGGCCGCGACAAGCACTGAAGGAAAACCCAATCACCCCAGATCCATGATCTCTCCAGCTTCACTTAATCGCTTGGTCCGGCCCCTTGTCGCCGCGCTCGGCCTGGCGGCGTTTTCTGCAGTCCCGCCGCTTCGCGGGGAGGATGCGGCCCAGGTGGGACCCCACCGCTACGGCTCGCCGGACGAGGCCGTCGCCGCACTCGTGGCCGCGGCAAAAACGGGGGACAGGGCTTCGGTCGACGCCATCTTCGGCCCCGGGATCAAGGAGCTCCTCTCGGGCGATGCGAAGCAGGACGCCATCGAGTTCACCGCCTTCTCCAAGTCGATCGGTAAGATCACCCTCCTGGTCAAGAAGTCCGACGACCGCTATGTCCTCGACATCGGGGAGCAGAACTGGCCCATGCCGATCCCGCTCGTCCGCACGGGCGGCGCCTGGGCGTTCGACACCGCCGCCGGCAAGGATGAGGTCCTGAGCAGGCGGATCGGCAAGGACGAGCTCGTGGCAATCGGAGTCTGCCGGGCCTACATCCAGGCCCAGCGCGAATACGCGAGCGAGGACCGCGACGGCAGCGGCGTGCTCAAGTTTGCGCAGAGGATTTCGAGCACGCCGGGCAAGAAGGACGGACTTTACTGGCCCCAGGCACCCGGCGGGGATCAGAGCCCCTTGGGCCCGCTTGTGGCCCAGGCCCACGCCGAGGGCTACGGCGGAAAGGCCGACGACGGAAAGCCGCAGCCCTTCCACGGGTATCGCTTCAGGATCCTTACGGCCCAGGGGGCCTCGGCACCCGGGGGCGCCTACGATTATGTGATCAACGGCAACCTCATCGGCGGATTTGCGTTCGTCGCTTATCCCGCGCACTGGGGGGAATCGGGCGTCATGACCTTCATCGTGAACCAGTGGGGAAAGATCTATCAGCGCAACCTGGGCGAGCAGAGCGCTGAGATCGCCGCGGCGATGACCGTGTTCGACCCGGATAGCGACTGGACCGTCGTGGCGCCCCATTAAGGCCGAGAGGCTCCCGGCGGGTGCCGCCCAAAAACGCAAAAAGCCGCTGTTAACCCGCGGTTTTTTTGTGCACGCTCTCAATCCTGTGAAGGCCTCAGACTATTTCACGCTACCCGACTCGCTTGCCGCGTTCCGTCCCTTCTTCGGGCCCGACGCTGCGCCGTGGGACTGGCTAAAGCAGATCGGCTCTGCTCTGGCCTCCCAGCGGTTTGACGGCAAGCCCCCGAAGGCGCCCCCGGGGGTCCACCTGGAGGGCTTTGTCCACCTGGGTGAGGGCGTTGTCCTTCCGCCGTACGCCACGATCATTGGGCCGGCTTGGATCGGCGCCGGGACCCAGATCAGGCCCGGCGCCTTCATCCGGGGCAACGTGATCGCCGGCGAGCGGTGCGTCCTCGGGAACGCATGCGAGTTCAAGAACTGCCTCCTCATGGACGGCGTGCAGGCGCCCCACTACAACTACGTCGGGGACTCGATTCTCGGCAACCGCTCCCACCTGGGCGCGGGCGCCATCTGCTCGAACCTGAGGCTCGACCAGAAGGAGGTGGTCGTCCACCTGCCGCAGGGCCCCGTGCACACCGGGCTCAAGAAGTTCGGCGCCGTTCTCGGCGACGGGGCCGAGGTCGGCTGCAACGCGGTCCTAAACCCCGGGACCTTCCTCGGGAAGCGCTCCCTCGTGATGCCCTCGGTCGCCTTTGGCGGGCTGCTTGCGGCCGAAACGATCGCCAGGGTCCGCCACCAGGTCACGCTGGTCCCAAGACGATTCTAATGCGCACCCTCACAGGAATAACCCCCTCCGGAACCGCCCACATCGGCAATTATTTCGGGGCCATGAGGCCGGCGATAGAGGCCCAGGCCAACGGCGACTGCTTCTACTTCATCGCCGACTACCACTCGATGACCTCCGTCACCGATCCCGCGGAGCGCCGCGCGAACACGAGGGGAATCGCGATCGACTGGCTCGCGTCCGGGCTCGACCCGAAACAGAGTGTCTTCTGGCTGCAGAGCGACGTCCCCGAGGTCTGCGAGCTGACGTGGCTTATCGGGAGCGTGACGCCGATGGGGCTTCTCGAGCGCGCGCACAGCTTCAAGGACAAGACGGCGAAGGGGATCTCGCCCAACTTCGGCCTGTTTGCCTACCCGGTCCTGATGGCCGCCGACATCCTGCTCTACGACACGAACGCCGTGCCGGTCGGCCGGGACCAGAAGCAGCACGTGGAAATGACCCGGGACATCGCGATCAAGTTCAACCAGACCTACGGCGAGACCTTCGTCATCCCGGAGTCCGTGATCCGGGATGAGGTCGCCGTCGTGCCCGGGCTTGACGGGCAGAAGATGAGCAAGAGCTACGGCAACACCCTTGAGATCTTCGGCGAGGAGAAGGCGCTCAGGAAGAAGGTCATGTCGATCGTCATGGACAGCCGGACCCCGGCGGAGCCCAAGCCGGACGCGGAGCGCAACCTCTGCATCCAGCTCCTAAAGCTTGTGGCGCCCGCGGACGTTGCGGCGGACTTCGAGGGAAGGCTCCGGGCGGGCGGCCTGGGGTATGGCGACCTGAAGAAGGCCCTCTTCGAGCACTATTGGGGATACTTTGCCCCGGCCCGTGCGCGCCGCGCCGAGCTGGTCTCGAATCCGGGCTATGTCGACCAGGTCCTGCGGGAGGGCGCGGAACGCGCCCGCGCCGTTGCCTCGGTTGTGATGAAGCGCGCGCGCAAGGCCGCGGGGCTCGAATAGGGCGGCGCCCTCAGATGACCGCCCGTTGGGGCGGGTCGATCCGCGTCATGGCCTCCATGATCCGCATCGCCGTCTTTGAATAACGCTCCTTCCCCTCGGAGGGGTGGTCATAGTCCTCCGGCATGAGGGGCTTGCCGAAAGCCACCGAGACGGGCGACCCCAGGCGGAGCCTTCCCGCGCGGCCGAACGCCTCGAACGAGCCAAAGACCCTGGCGGGGACGACGGGGACCCGCGCCTTGCACGCGAGGAGACCGACCCCGGCCTTCGGCGTCTGCAGTTCGCCGGTGGCCGAGCGCGTGCCCTCGGGAAACACGATCACGACCTTGCCCCGCGCAAGCGCATGGAGGACCCGCTTCACCGCGTCGAGGCTCATCCCCCCGTCGCGGTCGACCGGGATCGTTCCCACGGCGTCCAGCCACCAGGAGGCGAATCCCGGCTTCCACAGCGTCTTCCTCGCGAAGAAGCACACCTGGCGGGGGAGGAACTGGCCGACGATGGGGGGGTCAAGGAGGCTCGCATGGTTGGCGGCCACGATGTAGCCGCCGGTTTCGGGCAGATTCTCCAGGCCGACGACGTCCCCGCGGAAGAACATCTGATGCGTGAGCATGCAGACCCCGTGGAAGAACCCGTAGATCGGCTCCATGTCGAGCTGGGTGTGCCGAAGGCTCATGGGGATGGGGCGCCCCTGGCGATGACCGACGCCATGAGTTCCGCGACCTCGGCGATCGTCAGTAACGTCGTGTCGATCGAGACGGCGCCCTGCGCGAGGGAGAGGGGTGCGGTCTTCCTTGAGGAGTCGATTCGGTCGCGCTCGGCGACCTTGTCGACCTGGCCCTGTTTCACCCTGCGGCGCTCCCGCTCGGCGGGGTCCGCATGGAGGAAGAAGCGGAAGTCGGCGTCGGGGAAGATGACCGTGCCGATGTCGCGTCCCTCCATGACGAGGCCCGCGTAACCGCCGCTCCTGGCCGCCTCGGCCTGCCCCCGCTGGTAGGAGAGGAGGGCCGAGCGGAGCTCGGGGATCGCGGCGAAGTGCGACACGGCGTCGTTGACCTCCCTGCTGCGGATCTCGTCCCCGGGCAGGCGCCCGGATATTTCGATCCTGGCCGAGCGCCCCTCGATTTTTGTCTCAAGCTTCAGGTCGGCGAGCGCGGCCTTCACCGATCGCAGGTCCTCGGGCGCGGCCCCGCGCCGGAGCATCTCCGCAGTGACGGCCCGGTAGTAGGACCCGGTGTCCGAGTGGAGCAGGTTGAACCGCTCGCTCAGCGCGCGCGCCGTAGAGGACTTGCCGGAGGCGGCGCCGCCGTCGATGGCGACGATAATGAAGGGTTTGCCGGGCATCGTGGGTCAGGCTTTCGGGGACCTCGCCCGGATGGTCTCGAGCAGGCCGAAGAAACCCGGGAAGGTCTTGGCGCTGCAGGCGGGGTTCGCGATCGACAGCCAGGGCGACCCGTCGCCACGCAGGTCGTGGCAGCCGAGAAGGGCGAAGCTCATCGCGAACCGGTGGTCGCCGTGGGTGTCGACCGTCTGTCCCGCGCGCAGGGGCCTTGGGTGGACCTCCAGGGAATCCTCGGTCTCGACGACTTCCTGACCGAGGCGCCTGAGTTCGCCGGCGACACCCGACACGCGGTCGGTCTCCTGCCTGCGGGTGTGGGCGATGCCGTGGATCCGGGTGGTCCCGTCGAGGAGGGGGGAGATGGCCGCGAGCGTGAGGAACGTGTCCGAGAACGCGGAGAAGTCCCGGTCGACCCCGGAGCGCCGGGCGCCATGGGACCATGAGGAGGTAATTCCCACGGGACTCTCGCCAACATCGGCGCCGCACGCCGAAAGGACGTCGAGGAAGCGGATGTCCCCCTGGAGGCTCCCGCCCGCGGGCCTTAGGCCCTCGAGGCAGAGGGCCCCACCCACGACCAGCGGCAGGGCCGCGAAATAGCTCGCCGCGCTGGCGTCCGGCTCGACCGCATAGGACCCCGGCGAGCGGTAGGATCCCTGTGACACCGAGATCTCTCCCTCCGGCGCCCCGTCTCCGGCACCACCGACGCCGAACTGCGCCATCTGGCGGGTCGTCATCCGCACGAACGGCATCCTGACGCCCCCGACGGGGACGGCGACGACGGGTGCGTGGGCCAGCGGGGCGACCATCAGGAGAGCCGAGAGCATCTGGCTGCTTTCACGCGCGTCGATTGGGACCCGCCCGCCTCGAAGCCCGCGGGCGCGAATCTCAATGGGAAGGAATCCCTCCGCCCCGAGGCAGCGGATGTCGGCTCCGAGGAGCCGCAGCGCGTCGATCAGCCCCTTCATCGGCCGCTTCCGCATCTGGGGGACTCCATCCAGCCTGAACGTTCCCCGTTCCGCGGCCGCGCAGAGTGCGGTCAAGAACCTCGCTGCGGTGCCGGCAAGCCCCGTGAAAAGCTCGGCATCGGTGGCGGGTATGGCGCCGGCGTTGCCCTCGACGCGTATCTCGCACGCGGCCTCGTCCTCGACGACTCCAAATCCGAGCAGCCGGAGCGCCTCAGCCATGATCTCGGTGTCCTCGCTCAGGAGGGCGCCGGTCAGGGTCACCCGCCCATCGCACAGTGCGGAGAGAAGCATCGCCCTGTTCGTCAGGCTCTTCGAGCCGGGCAGGCGCACGTCGCCGCGGGCCGGACCGGCAAAGGGCCTCACCTCGAGGACGTCGGGCAGGGGAGGAGTCACGGCGCCGGTCGGAACTTGTCGCGGTAGGCGCGGCCACGCTCAAGCCGGGCCGTCACCTCGACATAGTCGCGGTTGGCAAGGGCCGCCTGGAGACCCTGCAGTTCGTCCTGGAAATCGCGAAGGGCCCGCAGGACCTCGTCCCTGTTCTCGGAAAGGATCGTTTTCCAAAGCTTCGGGTCGGAGGACGCGATCCGCGTCGTGTCCCTGAGGCCCCCGCCTGCGAAATTCCGCCACGAAGGGTCCCTTGCCGAGAGGAACGCGCACAGCGAGGAGGCCAGGACCTGCGGCAGGTGGCTGATGTGGGCCACGATCTCGTCGTGCTTGTCGGGGTCGATCGTCACCACCTCGGCCCCCAGGTCCCTCCAGAAGGACACGACCCTCTTGACGGCGTCAGGGTGGGCCGATTCGACCGGGGTCACGAAGCACGTCCGTCCCTCGAAAAGGCTCGCGCTGCCGTGCTCCCAGCCCGACTTCTCGGATCCCGCCATGGGGTGGGCCCCCACAAAGTGGGCCGATCCCCCCATGGCCTCGTGCCCCATCCGGGAGATCTCGCCCTTCACGCTCCCGACGTCGCATACGACGGCGCCCTTCTTGAGCTGGGGGGCGATCTGGCGGGTGAGGGGGACGATCAGGTCCACGGGCGCGGCGATGACGACCAGGTCGGCGTCCTTCACGGCCTCGCCGGGGGTTTCGCATGTTGCGCTGCACCAAGGCTGTTCGCCGAGGGCCAGCCGGGTCTCGGCCCTGCGGGCCCAGATCACGATCCGGCGGGCCACGCCGCGCTCCTTAGCCGCGCGGGCCACGGAGGCCCCCAGAAGGCCGGGTGCAAGGATGGTGAGCTGGTCCAACATGGTCTCCGCAGGGACGCAAAATCCACCCCTGCTGTCGAGACGTTCGTAAGATTGCGTTTTCCCCGCCGCTGGGTTGTCTGGATGCCTCTGAAATGGATCCCATGCCTCCTGAGCAGGAGAATTCGACCCCAACGGCGCGGCGTGCCCGCACCATCATCTTCCTCCTGATGGCCGTGTTCATCATAGCGCCGTTCGTCGTGTACGTGCTCGTCGGAAAGGGCGCTGGGCCAAGGCCATGAACAAGACCCTCATCCCCATCCGCATCGTCTTCATCGTGCTGTGCACGGCAGCCGGCTGGCTCGTGTGCTACACGGTCCGCGAATGGGATTCCTACCGGGTGACGGCGTCGTCGGTCGGGTTCTGCATCGGCGCCCTGGTCGTCCTGGTCGACGTGATGCTCAAGGGGTTCTCGCTCCGGGGCCTCTCCGCCCTGACCTTTGGAATCGCCGTAGGCTCCATCATAGCGAGCCTGGTCGCCACCTCCCCCCTCTTTGCCGAGGGCGACCCGGAGATGATCTTCCTGGCAAGGCTCGCCCTCTTCATGATCTGCCCCTACCTCGGCACGGTCATCGCCCTCAGGGGTAAGGACGAGTTCAACCTGGTCATACCCTACGTCAGGTTCGTCCCTCACGAGGTGGACGTGCCCCTCGTGGTCGTCGACACGAGCGTCCTCATAGACGGGCGTATAGCCCGGGTGTGCGAGACCGGCTTCCTGAGCGCGGCCCTCGTCATCCCGCGCTTCGTCCTCAATGAGCTGCAGACCATTGCCGACTCGACGGATCCCCTTCGGCAGGCCCGCGGCAGGCGCGGGCTGGACGTGCTGAACGCCCTTCGAGCGATCAAGTCGCTCGACATAAGGATCACCGAGAGCGAGGTGGCGAAGAAGGAGGACGTCGACGCCAAGCTCGTCTTCCTGGCGCAGTCGATGAGGGCAAAGCTCCTCACGACGGACTACAACCTCGCCAAGATGGCCGAATTCCAGGGCGTCCCCTGGCTCAACCTCAACAAGCTCTCGAAGTCGCTCCAGCCCGAGCTGATGATCGGTGAACGCCTTGAAATAGAGTTGGTTAAGCCGGGCAAGGAGGAGGGCCAGGCCATTGGTTACCTGGCGGATGGCTCGATGGTGGTCGTTACCGGTGGCCGCCAGCACATAGGCCAGCACGTCAACGTTGAGATCATAAGTCTTTTGCCCACAGGGGCTGGCAAGATGATCTTCTCTAGAATGGTCACCGAATCAGACCATTCCCGGGTGGGCTGACCCTGCCGGCCAAGATTGGTGTGGACTTGCCCCCCCGGGGTTTTAGATAACTTCCCTTCCTTTCGGGGCAGTAGCTCAGTTGATAGAGCGCGTCGTTCGCAACGACGAGGTCGTCGGTTTGATCCCGATCTGCTCCACCATCCCAGAATCGAACGCGCTAGATGCCGCGTTTGTGTGACCTCACTAATGCCAAGAGCTTTGAGAATAGAGGTCGTTTAGCGCGCAAGCCAACCGACTGTGCGAACGGGAGGACAATGGCCGGCAGTGCAAAACGGGGAAAGGAATCCCTTGATAAACCCAAGCGTTTGGGTTCTCGTGCTGGAGGACGAGTAATTGGAAGAAGACACTGGGAAAGTTGATGATGGGTCAGAGCGACGCCAACATCGAAGATGTAGACCTTTGTAACCTCCTCAATCGACTGGGCTACATAAGCAAGCAGAGTGGCAGCCATAACATCTTTCGGAAACCGGGTTACGATTTAATCAACCTCCAGAATTCAGGTGGCAAAGCGAAGCCCTACCAAGTACGCCAGGTCCGCGATCAACTCAAAAATCAAACACTCTCATGAAACCTGCCGCCAAAGATTACGAAGTCCGTATCTGGTACAGCGAAATTCCAGGCGACGATTGCTACATCGCCCAGGTCAACGACATGCCCGGTATCATGGCGCACGGTGATTCCCGTGAGGCAGCAGCCAAGGAGATCCAAGAAGCATTGAGGCTAGCTCTTGACTCCTATGCGCAAAACAAGGAGGAACCGCCAGCTCCTAAAAGTGCGGCCGCTGCATCACTTGGGCGAATTGGGGGGAGTGTGAGAAGTTCGAAGAAATCACTCGCGGCTCGAATGAACGGGCTCAGAGGCGGCCGGCCCAAGAAAAGCGGGCGTAAACTGAAGGCACGTGTTTAGCACTCGAATTCTTGGTTCGTGGAAATTGTTTAGCGCCCTTTGGTTCGTGCTAAACAACAACCTGGTCCACCAAACAATCTCGACGGGCTAGAAATCCATAACGTCGGTGGTTTGTGATGAAGGGGAAGTAAGGACTAGGGCGTGTTTGCAAAATCAATGGACTAGCCAATCGACGACTGCCGCGAGCTGAACGAAGGCGAGAAATGTGATCGCGAGTTTCTCGTATCGAGTGCTGAGACGCCGGTAGCGCTTGATGCGGCAGAAGAAATTTTCGACCTCATGGCGCCGCCGGTAGTAGCCGCGATGGAAGGCCACTGGCCAAAGGCGAGAGCGCTTCGCGGAAATACAGATTCGCGTACGCTGTCTGCACAGGCGCGCCCGAAACGTATCGGCGTCGAAGCCTTTGTCTGCAACGGCGCGACGGTTGCGCAGGCAGGGCAGGAGCGGCTCGACAGCATAAAGATCGTGACGTTGGCCCTCGGCCAGGCAGAGCGCGACCGCTCGACCACCTCCCTCGACGATTGCCGCAAGCTTGGTATTGATTCCACCCTTAGTGTGACCGATCGCCTGGGCAGCGTGGCCGCCGCGTGGATTCGCACCGTCCTGATGCATTTTGATGTGCGAGCAATCGATATTCCGCAATTGACCTGTGGCTCTCGCTGCAACCAGTGCTAGCATCCGGGCGAAGAGCCCCACAGCGCACCAGCGACGAAACCGCGAGTAGACTGAGCTCCACGGACCAAATTGCTCTGGCAGGTCGCGCCACGGGATGCCCGTTCGCAGAACGTAGAATATCGCGCTGAGAATAAGCCGATCATCTTTAGGAGGTCGCCCGCGTAGAGGCCACCTGCGTGTTTTACCACGCGAGCGGTTAATTTTTTTAGCCGTCGCCACAATGGCTCTGGCAGCTCTCTGCGCAGGATCATATTCATGCGCCAAGTGGGATTAGCACGCTCAGTTTTTGTTCCCACCCATTTGGAACACTGACTGGCTGGTCGAAATGACGGGAGGCGAGTTCGGCTACGGCGTGGTTGCCGGAGTAATTCTAAAGTTGGCGAAGTCGCCTTCGGAACCGTTGCCGACCCAGAGGCCGACAAGTCCTCTGTGGCGGTCTGACAGTTGGGTGACGACCAGCGAGGCCGTGGAGGAATCGTTCACTTGGACGCTGATTGTCTTGCCCTTGACAACGATGTGGGCGTGAAACCATCCGTCGGGATCTGGCACGGGTGTCACGGCGGCCTCATATTTCCCGGGGCTTTCCGCGCGCAGCTTTTCCCAGGTGAATTGCGGGTGGGAAATATACTGCACGGCTCGGGCGCGACGCGGAATATCCGGGTTCTTGAAATTAAACGGTCGGAAATAGACAGCGTCGAAAGTCGTGTCGTCCACGCCGTGAAACGCGATACCGACAAAGCTCTGACCGGGTTTGTTCGCGCCGCGGAAGTCGATGTCGATCATCCCTTCGGAGAAGTCGGATCCGATAAGCCACGCAAAGCCGTCGCCGTCTTTGGCGCCAAGATGAACGGCGGGATAGCCGTCGCGTTCGCTGAGCGTCGCGGTGCGGTTGCTGACACGCCACACGGCGGTGTCCGCGATCCTCTTCAGTTCGGGCTGAGGGCCGGCGCGCGCGAACGGGCAGCAAAGCAGTGCGGCAACAACAAGCGGACGGATGGCGGAAAAGGAGAAAACCATGGTTTCGAGCGTTTGTGGTTGAGTGCTGGCATGAATGGCGGGCGAGGAATGCAGAATTTCTGGCAGGGATCAGAGCTTGGACAGAATGGACTTTCGAACGTTCGTGGGGAGGCAATGTCTGAACTGCCGATTGGATTCGACCCGCTGCTCGAATTCATAACTCCGCGAGCGCGTCTTGGCGGTTTGATGCGGGATCCATATTTCAATCACCTCCGAGGTCCGCGCCGGGTTTCCGTTCCGCGCCTTCCGAATGGATGAGGGCGATCCTGTGTTGTTCATCTAAGACATAGTGCATAAGCAATGTGGCCTTCTCTAATTCGACGCGGTAGCGATAGCTCTGCCTGATGCCTTCAGTTCTGTGATCGGCCAGGTCCATCGATACGAACTCGCCGTATCTGCTCAAATCGGTTTGTATTTCGCTCTGCGCGGTGGAAATTTCCTTCCAAAGCTCCGCGGTGTAGTCGTCGGGCCGCATAGTGCCCCGCATCGCATCTTCAATCGTGGCTCGGAGGTGATGCGTTACATTGGAGTCTTGCTCGGGAATCGGCGGGAACTCATCCAGGAAGAACCGGCGCATATTGATGAGCAACGGCTGGGACGTTTGGGCGAGCTGCTTTCGGATGTTGGGCATGTCATAATAATGCCCTCCCTTCTCAAGCTCGACAGGCAGACTGAATCTCACCTCGTTCGACTGCTCTGAAAGCGGGTACAGGAAGACTTCACCGGACTTCAGATTGAACACATTGGAGTATTTGGTGGCATATTGCCCCCTCTGCACACAGGCGTGCAGGATGGTCGCGCCATTGGTCACGGTAGGCTGGGGAGACATTGCCAGCATCGGATTGAGCGTCAGATATGCATACCCGAAGCCACGGCTTTGGTTTGATTGCTCGATTTGCAGCTTCCCATCCCGGGCGCCAATAATGACGCTGGCTCCCGACCGGTCTGCCACGAGTATTTTCGCGCGGGCGAAGTCAGGTTCCGGATGCTTTCGAAAAAAAGCGATCGCATCCCCGACGGTGGTGCAGGATTCGAGTAGGCGTTCGGTCGGATTCCCCCGAACGCACAACAAGCCGGGACCCGACTTCCATTCTTCGTTGAATCCTCCCACCCAGTCGCAGGCGAGGCCTTCCGTGTTCAGTCCGCCTCTAGCCCATCCGTCGTCGAAACCGACATATGCGCAGCCAAAACATCCGCCGCTG
>Ga0265314_10002134_pt1 | contig 20740 bp, 20 predicted proteins | sample 4126metaG_FD_203106 | JGI IMG/M metagenome (GOLD analysis project Ga0265314, IMG submission 203106) | Rhizosphere microbial communities from Carex aquatilis grown in University of Washington, Seatle, WA, United States - 4-1-26 metaG | ecosystem: Host-associated > Plants > Roots > Rhizosphere >... | reverse complement strand
GATTGTTTGGAATGAGTCTTTGCTGAGTGTTGAGCAACCTGCCCAATCAGGGCAGCCATAAGCAAGCGGAAGCGGCCGACGGGCACCGGACGAACGTGCGCGTTCAAGTTTTGCTCCTTGCCTACCAGCCCAACGAATGAGAACTGTTCTCAATTTCTACGACTTCACTCTACCTTGAGAGAGAACCGTGGTCAATACGATCCTTCGACAATTCCACGGTCGTCTAAGTCATGTCCTCTATTGTCCAGTCTTATCTACAACATTCCCTCATATATACAATTAACCCAGCGGACAAGCGCGAACAATTCGCAGTTAGGCTGACTTTCGATACGACTTGACCAGATTTTCAAGGTATCGACCTATCCGGCCTATATAAAGGAAGCGATTTCGAGGTCTTTGGCGGGTTCTGGCGCCAGAATTCAAATCCTGCTTGCACTGCACCGCTGGATCTACTATATGACTTCTCTCGCTCGCCGCTTTGGCGGGCGATTTGTTTTCAGGAGAGCCGGTCATGGCACATAAACAGGCGGGTGGTTCAACCAAGAACGGTCGCGACAGCAACCCGAAATACTTGGGCGTAAAGCTCTACGGCGGGCAGGTTTGTCGAGCCGGAAACATTATTCTACGCCAGCGCGGCACGCAGTATCGTCCCGGCAACAACGTGGGCTTGGGCAAGGACTACACCTTGTTCGCGCTCGTTGATGGCGTGGTCCAGTTCGAGAAGACCGCCAAGAAGCGCGTGCATGTGATTCCCGCCGCGCAGAGCAAGAATTAAGTCCATTCGCTGGAAAATTTGTCCATTACCACGCCTCGGGAGACCGAGGCGTTTTCTTTTTCCAGAAATTCATATCGAAAGAAGGGTCTTTTGCAGCGTATCATTAATGTAGGAGTTGGACGCAGGGGGTGAGTCTTGATCTTGCCCATGATTCTGCTCGTTCTGGTACCTCTCTTAACCATCATGGCGGCATGGCTGGGTTGGCGACTGGGCCATGGAACCGTTTTGCGTTCAACGCTCCTGGCAATGCCGTGCGCAACGCTGGTCGTGCTCGCTGGCATGTTGCGGCGCATGCCCTACCTATATCCCGAGTGGGGGCTCACGCCGCTGGCCGCGTGGCTTGAAGGCGCGTGGTTCGCGCCGCCCGCAGCGATGCTGTTGGCACTGGCCGCCGCACAAACGCACCGCCGAGGCGAAAGCGCGTGGCGCCGGCAAGTCGTGGTCTTCTCGATTTTCGCCCTGCTGGTGGTGGGTATCGCGGAAGTCTCCGTGGGCCAACGCATGCTCGGCAGTTGGCCGGGCTCGCTCAACAATGCGGACGATCCCGGCCCGTCCAACGATCCGCGCGTGGTCCTCCAACACACCGGCTACACCTGCGGCCCGTCGGCCGCGGCTTCGCTGATCCGGCTGATCGGAGCGGATCCCGAAGCCAGCGAAGCGGAACTCGCCCCGCTATGCGTGACGCAGCGTCTGGGCGGCGCGTCGATGCTGGGCATTGCGACCGGCCTGCGCACGACGCTCGAACCCCTGGGTTGGCACGTCAAAATCGTGAAGGCCGACTGGAAGGAACTCAAACGCTTGCGCAAACCCGCGCTGGTTTGCCTGGTGGTACAGGGCGGGATGCGGCATGCGGCCGTGGTCTGCGATATCAACGAATACGGCGTCTTGATGGCCGATCCCGTGTACGGCATGCGCCGCGTGCGCGACGCCGATTTTCGCGGCGAGTACGTGGGCTTGGCAATCGCCGTATACAAAGAAGATCCGCACGAATTGTACCCCGGCATCGAAGCCGCAAGCGATGTCAACCCAGCGTATTGAGCTTGCCCCGGCGCTGGTCGCGTTCCTGGACGCGCAGTTCCCCGAACTGGGCGGCGTTGCGCACGTCCCGGTTTTTGCTTGCGCGCGTTTTCCGTTTGAGCGTTTGCTGCGCTACCTGCAGCGCTTCAGCGGCCTGATGTTCTTCGACCGGATTTATCTGCGACGCAAACCGGCTGAGGTCGCCGAAGCCAATCCCGCATTGCTTGAATTGCTCTTTCACGAATTCGTCCACGTGCGGCAGTTTCACAGAAAGATAGTGCGCTCGAGCTTGCGCTACGCCTGGCATTTCTTGCGCGCGGGCTACTGGAATCACCCCATGGAAATCGAAGCGCGCGCCGAAGCCGCCCGGCTGCTGAAACAATATCTAAATGCGAAAAGGCACGAATCCGCTGCGAAGCTCGCGGCTTAGATGCCCGCTGCGAGTGGCGCCGCGGCCTGGCCCTGCCCAAGAACTTCGCGAAAAATCGCCGCATGCCGGTCAGCCGTGCCTTCCACGGAAAAGCGTGTCTCGGCCACATGCCGTGCCATCGTTCCCAGCGCGGCGCGGCGCGAAACGCCGTCCAGCAGTTCGGGCAGCGCGCGCGTCCAAGCTTCCACGCTCCCCGTCTTGAGCAGCACGCCGCTCACGCCGTCTTCGATGATTTCGCGGTGTGGTTCGATGTCCGAAAGCGCGACCGCGCAGCCCGTCGCGAGTGCTTCGAGCACCGTCAACGGCTGGCCTTCCCACGCGCTGGACTGCACGAAGAGGTCGCAGGCTGCCAGGAGATCGGCAACGTCGGTACGAAAGCCCAGCAGCTTAACGCCGGGCGGCAAATTCGCGGAAAGCGCGGCACGCTCGGGGCCTTCGCCCGCGATCCACAGCTCCGCCTGCGCAGGCTGGGCCTGGCGCCAGGCTTCGAACAAAGTCGCGTGGTCCTTTTGCGGATCGAGTCGCCCGACGGCCAGCGCCAGTCGTGTGCCCGCGTTCAACCCGAGTTTCTGCCGAAGCGCGGCGCGTTCCATGGGTCCGCGCAGGCGGAAGCGTTCGAGCGCCACGCCGTTATCGATCACGCGGAAAAATTTCGTAGGCAGGCCGGTCTTTTCGCGGTGAAAATGTTCGACGCTGTTTGAGACGCACACTTCCAGCGCGCACCAGCGCGCGGTGCTGCGGTCGAGCCAGAATTGCCATGGGCGGAAGCGCCGCTCCTGCACATGCACGACGCCGATGACTTTTGGCGCGAACTTCGCGCGCTCACTCTGCATAAATTTCACCGCCAACCGCGTCGCCAGGTTGGCGTGAAAGAGATGCGCCTGCACGAGCGCCGGCGCACGTTTCTCGAAAAGACGCGCCAATGCGCGCGCGCAGGCCAGCGTATTGCGGCGGTGCAGCCGCAAGCCGATGACTTCGACGCCGGCTTCGGACAATTCGCGGCCGATGGGCGCCGCTTCGCTTTCGAGACAGCAGACCACGGGTGCGAATCCGCGCGCGGGCATGCGCCGCGCCAATTCCGCGACCACGCGCTCAGCGCCTCCGCGTTCCAGCGTGGGGAGGACAAACCAAAGGGGAACAAGGTCCATGATTGAATACTCGCAAGACGCGGCAGGCAGGTCGATACACGTCAGCCGGAATTTAAGCCTGGGTTTGGAAGCCGCCAATGGAAATAAGCAGGCGTAAGATTATTGCGCCGAAGCAGGCAGCTTGATGCCGCATTCGCGGCGGTAGCGGTCGGCCATGCTGCGGCCTTCGCCCGGCGCGGAAAGTTCCGCAAGGCGTTCGGAGATGATCTGTTCGCGCGCTTTATAGACGGGGAAGTCCGGCAGTACGGCATTCTGTTTGCCACGCAGACGCACCTGCACGCGCTCCAGATACGCGCTCAAGCCGCCGCCTTCATAACCAAGGCGCACGAGCAGATCGGTGGCGGTGCGGTCGCAGGTCCGGTATTCCGCCACGGTACAGCCGTTGCGCGCCTGACGCTGAGCCAACTCCTGAACCACCGCGGAAAATTCAGCTTGCTCCATCTTTGAAATCGAAGGCAGCGCAGCTTGCGGATATTTCTCCGCGTACAACGCTTCAAACTGGGTCAGCGTGAAATTTTTCTGCGAGTGCGCGATCAGGAAAGCGAGCAGGCCCGCGACGTCGGACTCCTGCACGCAGGCGCGCAACGCGCCCAGCGAAACCAGCAGCCCGCCGCCGGGCAACGCAAAGGACTGCACTTCTTCCGTGCGCAGCAGACCCACGTAGCACGGCAATTCAGGGTGATCCGAATAGGCGCACAACGCCGCCGCGACCAGCGTCAGGTATTTCTCGATGTCACTGTTCGAGTACGCGCCAAAACGCGTGCTGTATTCCAGCGCCAGCGCGCGGCCGATCTCGCGCTCTTCCTCAAGCGTGTAGGCCTGCTTCAGGCGCGTTTCGGCTTCGGGGGTCCCGTAAGCCAGGCGCACGTAATCGACTTTCTTTTTGATAATCCCGATCGCTTCGCCAGTGGTGCGGCTCAGCTTGCCCAGACTATCGGTCGCGTTTTCCGCGGCCTTGGCCACGGCTTCGGCGGTGCGCGTGGCGCCTTCGCGCGGCTTACAGGCGGCAAACGCAAACAGAGCCAGCGCGAGCACAACAATACCGGCGAGGGAAAGGTGCTTCCGGCGGAGCGCGCTCATTTCTTGGGCGCCTCCTCGGGCAGCGAAGGCCAATCCTGGCGCCACAAGCCCAGCTTGCCTTGCCTCAAGAAATCATCGACGTCTTTCGCGCTCGGGTAATTTTTCTCGAGCTTGAGGATCGGCTTGAGTTCAAGCTTGCGCGCCGTGGCGTGCGCTTCGGCCAGCGGCAAATCATGCTTAGGCAGGCCCGAATCGCCGTCTTTGACCCAGCCCCGCGCCTCGGCCGCTTCAAAGGCGGGCGCGTGTTCGGCCAGCACGGTCGCATGCACCCAGCCTTCGATTTTATCCTTTTCGTCGCCCGGCGCGGCGCGCACCTTGACCCAATCGCCGTCCTTGGAGCGCTCCAAAACTTCGCAAGACGCGCCCGCGAATAAATGTCCCACATCATTGCCATCGGCAATTGAAGGCTTCTCGCGCACTGGCGCGCTGCGGATGCGCAGGAACAGCGCCTTCGTTTCAGCATCGCTCAAGCCGGCAAACAGCAGCAGGCCCAATGCGGCCAGCAGGCAGGCGGTGCGAGTGCGGCGACAGGGGTTGGCACGGGCCAAGGGCATACGCATCCGATGCGGCTTAAAGGGTTACCTTGGCCAGCCTACCCGTTGCGAACGGCTAGTGCATCTCTACTTCGCAGGTCCCTAACCCGCTGCGAAGATAATTGAACTGCACATTGGGATGATCTGCCAAAAGTGACATGGGGACGCTCGAATCCGGTAATCCCTTCGAAATCATTAGCGCAGTCAGGCGCATTCCGAGCGGGTTGTCGTGCTTGCCCGCATGCCAGATTGAGACCTTCTCCGACTTCCACGTCTCCACGGGACCCACGGACGCCGCCTGCAACGGCACCATGGCCACGTTGCCGCCGCCGGAAGTGCGCGCGTTCTGAATCACCGTCATCGGGTGCAGATCGACGATGCGCGTGGGCAGCTTGCGGTATTCGGCCGGCGTGGGCGGCGCGTTCTTGTGTTTGCCCTGGCGCGGCAGCGGATCGTTGAAGGCCCAGTGCTTCACTTCGCCCTGGCCGCCCTGCATCACGATGCAGCGCACGTCGTCGTAACTCTTGCTGTATTTGCTCAGATCGCCCGTCGGGAAATGCAGTTGGTCGGCGGGCATCGCGAGCTTCTTGTCGATGCGCTTGAAGCACATGTCGAGGTCCGCCTTGGCGAAGCTCAGCGGGTGCGTGACCGGGACGGGCTTGCCGTCCTCGACCCATTCGTCCATGCCCCAGAAGTGCGCGTCATGCAGCTTGAGTCCAAGCGCATTCACGATGCGCGCGACGAGCGGGAGCTGTTCCGTCGGCCCGATCGGCCCGCAGATCCCCGCGGGGTGGCTGGGCGTGGCCTGCTTCCACGCTTCGATATATTCGAGCGCTTCGGCGAGATAGAATTCTTCGGTCGAATCGTAAAATTTGACCGTAAAGCCTGGGCGCGCGAGGCCGGCGAGTTTCTTTTCGTCGAGCTTCGCGGCGTCGTTCAGGATTTCGGCGTCGAGGGTCGTGTAATCCCACCATTCGGGCGCGACTTTGCTGATCGGGCGTGCCATCTTGCTTCTCCTCTTTCGGGGCGCGTGCAGTTTAAGTTGCGCGAAGCGTTACGGCGCTTCGCCGAGGTCCTTTTCGTACTGTGGATCGGTGAAGCAGGCTTTGCCGAGCAGCTTGGCCAGCGGATCGTAATCCGCCGCGCCGAAGCCCAGGTGCGAATGCCGGCGCCAGCCTTCAGCGTATTCGAATTTTCCCGAGAGCTTGCCGACTTGGCGGCTCATCGCTTCCATCTCGTTCAGATACGAATCCATGCCCTGCGAGACGTCGAGCCATTCCTTCTGCGACTTGTGGCAGGCCAGCATCTCGCGCTTGGTCTTGAGCACCGAGCCGACGTCCACGAATTGCCCCGCGCGGACCAGGCGGCGCAGGCCGTCGCGCAGACCGTGCGGCATGGCGTGGTACAGCGCGACCTGCTTCGAAACCGGCGGGCGCGGCGGGTTGGGCGTGAAATTTGGCATGCCACGCGTAAACGCGCCCGTCACCAGGAGGCGGCAGGTGTTCTGGTGATCTTCCATGTAATCCTGCGGCGAATGCGTGAGCACGATGTCCGGGTTGACCAGGCGCACCACGGAAGCCGCCTTGGCCACCGTCGCGGCGTCGTAGTAAATCTCAAAGTCATCGGCGATGGCCGGATGCGGCGTAGCGCCGGCGAGCTTGGCGCTGGCCTGCGATTCCTGCCAGCGGATGCGCGCGATCTCCTCTTTGGAATACGCGATCGTCCCGCACGTCCCGGCGCTGATGTTCCACATGTGGATTTCGCAGCCAGCTTCCTTCAGGCGCAGCAGCGTGCCCGCGCACATGAATTCGATGTCGTCGGGATGCGCGGTCGCGCACAGGACCACCGGCCTGCCTGCGTTTTGGGACATGGAAGCGCTCCTGGCCAACAAGACATAAGTGACGCCGCAACGGGAAATGTTACCGGGAAAATATCGCGAGCCCTCAAACGCCGAAAGTGAAAACGATGCCCGCTTCGAACTTTCCATCCCGGATGTCGGCCTTGGTATATGTCATGTACTCAATTAAGGGGACGGTTCGGCGCGCGCCCGGCTCACGCAATTGCCAGCGGCGTCGGTTCTGCTAGGCTCTCGCGCTCGTTCGAGATGGAATGCAGACAACACGACGCGCTTCAACAGGAGCCCACGCTCACATGGCCGACGTACTGATTCCCCACGCCAAGCTGACCCAATTCGCAGCGCAGTGCCTTGAAAAACTCGGTGTCTCGAAGCCCGATGCGGCGGTGGTGGCCGAGACGCTGGTCGCCTCCAACCTGCGCGGCGTTGACAGCCACGGCGTCGTGCGCCTGCCGCACTACGCCAACCGCCTGCGCAACGGCACGGTCAAGGCGCGCCCCAATATCACGGTCAAGCGCACCGGCGCGGCCACCGCGGTCGTCGAAGGCGACGCGGGCCTGGGCCAGCTCATCGGCGTAAAGGCGATGAACGAAGCCATCGCGCTGGCGAAGGAAGCCGGCATCGGCGCGGTCGGCGGGCGCAACTCCTCGCACTGCGGTGCGCTGGCCTGGTTCGTTGAAATGGCCACGCGCGAAGGCATGGTCGGCATCGCGATGACGCATTCCGATCCGATCATGGTGCCGCCGGGCATGAAGAAGAAATTCATCGGTTCCAACCCGCTTGCCTTCGGCGCGCCGGGCCAGAACGAACCGCCCATCGTGGTCGACATGGCCACCACGCACGTGGCGCTGGGCAAAGTCATCGTCGCGCAGCAGGAAAAGAAGTCGATTCCGACCGATTGGGGCGTCGACGATCAGGGCCTCGCCACCACCGATCCGAACAAGGTCGTGGGCCTGGCTTCCGCGGGTGGCCCCAAAGGCTACGCGCTCGCGATCATGATTGAAATCTTCTGTGCACATCTGCTCGGCCATCCCTTCGGCACGCACATGGTCCGCATGTACCAGGACCTCGACAAGCCGCGCAACCTGGGCCTGTACATGATCGCGGTGGACATTTCCAAGTTCACCGATCTGAAAACATTCCGCGGACAAATCGACTTGCTGATCCGCGAGACCCACCAGCAGGACGCCGTCGATCCGACGCGCCCGCCGCTGGTGCCGGGCGAGCCCGAACGCCGCACGCTTGAGAAGCGCCTGCAAGGCGGCGTTCCGATCGGCGAAGGCGTCTGTGCCGACCTGAACAAGCTCGCCGCCGAACTGGGCATCGCTGGACTGTAAGCTCCGGTACAAGGCTACATATAAGGAAGAGGCCGGGGCGCCCCCGGCCTTTTTGCTTGGCCGACCGTGCGCATCGCGTATTTTACCTTCTGCATTTCATGCGGGAGGACCGTGCCGATGGGCGAGCGCTTCGACCTGCAGCCGTTGCTCGAAATCGACCTCGCCCAGCCCGTCGGACAGTTGCGCGCCGCGCCGGTGTGTCTCGGACCCAACGGTCCGCACGCCTTTCTCACCGCGTACGCGGCGGATTTCGACGTCGATCCATACGTGGAAATGTTCTTCTTTCCCAGCGACACGCTCAAACTCGCGCTCTTCGATCTCAACGGAAAGCTGCGCTGGAAGCGCGACCTGGGGCGCGGCGTGGTGCCGGGCCTGTGGTTCTGTCCGGTCTGCCCGTTCGATCTCGACGGCGACGGGCGCGAAGAGCTCTGGTTCGTCAACAACCTCGATCCCAAGCATCCGCTCGGCCTGAGCAATTACGTGCTTGAGCGCCTCGATCCCGAAACTGGCAAGACGACCGGGCAATGGCCCTGGCCGCGGCTGCCGCGCGATGAATCGCTCAGCCACACATTTCGCAATTTCATTCTCGGCGGGAACGCGAAGGAAGCGCCGGTGCTCGTGACCGCGCAGGGCACCTACGAAGACATGTGCCTGCAGGGCTGGTCGCGCGATTTCCAGCCGCGCTGGTCGATCAAAATTGGCCGTGATGACCCCGGCGCGCGCGGTAGCCACCGCACCGCGGTCGTGGATCTCGACGGCGACGGCGTGGACGAGGTGCTCTGGGGCGAGCGCTGCATCCGCCTCGACACTGGCGCGGAAGTCTTCTGCGCGGATCGCGAAAGTTATCGCGGACATTCAGATGTCGCCGACCCGGTCTTCGACCGCGCGAGCGGCAAATGGTTCTTCTACACCTGCCGCGAAAGCGACGATCGCGGCACGCCGCGCGTCGCGCTGTACGACCATAAAGGAGCGCGCGTCTGGGGCGCGCTGGACCACGGGCATATCGACATGGGCTGGTCCGCGCGCCTGGGCGAAGCCGGGGGCCTCGTCTCGATGGCCATTCGCATCGGCAAGAAAACTTGCGGCCCCGACGGCCGGTACCACCAAGGCATGGAAGAGTTCACCTTCGAAACGCTGACGGGGTGCCCGATTAAGCTGCCCTACAGCATCTACCGCGCGCTGCCGGTAGACTTCGACGGCGACGGCAGCCATGAACTGGTTCGAGGCATCGCCAGCGGCAATGGCGAAGCCCTCGACGCGAGCGGTAACGTGATCGGGCAACTGGGCGCGCCGGTGGCGCTGGCGTCGAAGTTCATGCCGCGGCCGGGCGAACAGGTGCTGGCATATTATCCCGACGGCAAGCTGCGCGTCTGGGCCGACAAGCGCGCGGAAGACAGCGACGCGGCGAAAGCCCGTTACGCCAATCCGTTTTACGCGACCAACGCGCGCCTCTGCGCCACGGGCTACAACCTGGGTACGGTTTCGGGCGCGTAATTCTTAAAATTCCGTGTCACATTTTCCGGCCCGCTGCGTAGTAAGTGCAGCCAACTTCTGCCCCGTTAAAGGAGCGCCCGCATGCGCTACGTCCTGCTGTGCCTGCTTGCTTGCCTGACCCTGCCCGCCATAAGCCTGGCCGCCGATGCGCCCAAACCTGCGCCTGTGCTAACCGACGCCGAAAAAGCACAGGTCGAAAAGCAGATCAAGGCCCTCGATGCCAACGACTTCTCAGTAAGGGACGGCGCCGAGAAGTCGCTCATCGCCATGGGCGCCAAGATTCTCCCCAGCGTCAAAGCTGCGCTGGAAAACACGAAGGAGCCGGAAGTCCGCTCGCGGCTGGGCCACATTGCCCAAGCCTTCGCGCCGGGGCCTAGCAAGTTGGAGATCGAGGCCGCGCTCGCCACCACGGTCACCTTTGAGTTTGCCGATACAAGCCTCGCAGATGCACTAAAGACGCTGCAAGGCATGTCGAAAGGTGTGTTGGTTTTGGAAGCCGACCCCAGCCTGGCGAATGCGTCCATTAGCTTAAAGGTAACCGCCATGAAAGTGAGCCTGGCCTTGGAATGGATCGGCAAAGTCGCCGGCGCGAAAGTGGAAGTGAATGGCAACCACGTGAGTCTGAAGCCGTAAGCCTGCCCCCAGCTTGACGCGTGTTTCAAATTCTGTAACCTGCGCTACCCAATCCAAAAGGAGCGTGCACATGCCGGCCACGATCACGAAGGGCAATCCGACCGCCCAGTTCAAGACCACCGTAGGCGAATTCGAAGTCGAACTGTTCGAAGACGAGACGCCGAACACGGTCGCCAACTTCATCACCTTGGCCGAGAAGAACTTTTACGACAACCTGATCTTCCACCGCATCATCAAGGACTTCATGATCCAGGGCGGCTGCCCGAAGGGCAGCGGCACCGGCGGCCCGGGCTACTCGTTCCCCGACGAATTCCCCGCTGGCGGTCACAAAAACGATCAGTATGCGCTCTCCATGGCCAACGCCGGCCCGAGCACGAACGGCTCGCAGTTCTTCGTCGTGACCAAAAAGGGCGGCACGAGTTGGCTGAACGGCAAGCACACGGTGTTCGGCAAGGTGACCAAGGGCTTCGACATCGTCGACAAGCTCGGCACCGTGCCCACCGGCCCCGGCGACCGCCCGAATCCCGAAGTCAAGCTGACCGCGGTCGTGGTGCTCTCCAAGCGCGACCACGTGTACGAAGTGAAGAACAAGGGCAACCGCTAGTCCGCACGCTGTTTTCGGAAAAAGCCCGGGCCAATGCGCCCGGGCTTTTTTATGCCTGCGCGGATTCGGCGGGCGGGTTTGCGGTTCCGGCTTGTGCGTGGGCGAAGAAGCACACGGCATGCGTGCCGTCGGTCCAGTGCCGCGCGAGCACCAAGCCAGGCGGCTCGGGGACCGGCGCGGCTTTTTCGGTGCGCAGCGCCAGCCAGCCTTCGGGAATCAACAGCTTGCCGGCAAGGACCAGTTCCGCCTCAAGCGCCGGGCGGTGCGGCGCTTCGCGGCTGAACTCGAACGGAGGATCGTACACGATCAGCGTGTAGGTCCCGGCTTCGCGCACGGCCAGGTTTTTCAGCACGCGCTCGGCCGTGTCCTGCCGCACGTCGGCGCGTTCTTCGAGCCTCGTTTTGGCCAGGTTTTCGCGCAGCAGTTTCACCGCATCGCCGCGTTTCTCGACGAACGTGCAATGCGCCGCGCCGCGCGAGAGCGCCTCAATGCCCATCGTCCCAGTGCCCGCGTAGCAATCCATCACGCGCGCCTCGTGGATGTAGCCCCCGTTCTCGAGAATCGAGAAGAGGCTCTTTTTGAGGCGGTCGAGAATCGGACGGGTATCCATGTCCGGGACGCTTTTCAGCGGCACGCCGCGGGCGGTTCCAGCCATTACGCGTAACATGTTCCCTCGTATACCAAATCTTCGCAAAGCGGGTAACTTCTTCTTGATTCCGCGCGCCGAGCGACTGTACTTGGCAGCTTGAACTTCTCTGGTGGGCCGGACCTTATGAGCACGCAAGACTTTGGAAACCAGCCCACCGTACCGGGCCCCACGCCGTCACCCGGCGGGAGCCCCACGCCGGGCTCGGCGCCCTTCGATCCGACCGTGCACGGCTCGACCACTCCCGGGTCGGGCTCGGGCGGCAATCTGGAATTGCCCGAAGACCTGCCCGTAGCCGTAGCGGACCTTACGCAGGACAAACTGATTCTCGCGGCCGGGCGCATGACGGTCGGCGGCAAGCCGGTCCCCGCGCTCGCAGGCATCCCGCTCTTGGCGAAGCTCGGCCAGGGCGGCATGGGCGCGGTGTATCTGGGCATCCATCCACGCCTGCGCAAAATCGTCGCGATGAAGATCCTTCCTTTCACGCTCGCCGAGCAGGACCCGGGCATGATCGAACGCTTCTACCGGGAAGCGCAGATCGCGGCGCGCGTGGAATCCCCGCATCTCGTGCGCGTCATGGACGTCAACCAGGACCCCAGCGGCCTTTTCTACCTGGTCATGGAATTTGTGAGCGGCATCTCCGCGGGCTCACTGTTGCGCACGGAAGCCAAGGCCGGGCGCAGGGGTCTGAACGAAGCCCTGGCGCTTGACCTGTGCATCGCCGCCACGACGGGGCTCTGCGCCGCGCACGCCGAAAACATCGTGCACCGCGACATCAAGCCGGACAACATTCTCATCCCGCGCAGCCCGACGGGGGAGCTCGAGCACCTCAAATCGAAGCTCGCCGACCTGGGCCTTGCGCGCGGCGAAGACCTGGGCCAGTCGCTGACAGGCGCGCAATCGGCCCTCGGCACGCCCGGTTATATGGCGCCCGAACAGGCCATGGACGCCAAGCACGCGGGCAAGCCCGCGGACGTCTTCAGCCTCGGCGCGACGCTGTACGCGTTTTTGACCGGTCAGGCGCCCTTCACCGCCAGCAATCTGGGCCGCGCGCTGCTCGACACGATCCAGCAGCCGCACGTTCCGGTTCAGAGTCAGCGGCCCGACACCAGTCCCGGCACGGCGGCGGTCATCGACCGCTGCCTGATGAAGGACGCGGGCATGCGTTTCACCGATGCGCGCGACCTGCTCGAAGCCCTGAAGCGCGCGCGTGAGGCGCTGGGCGTAACGCAGGACCAACAGGCCACGTTTGTCCCGCGCTCCAATGGGCCCCAGATGCCGCCGGTCCTGCCCCCGCAGATGCCCAGTTCGCCCCCGCCCTTCCCTGTCTCGATGCCGTCCCCTCAGGGCCTGCCTGCGCCGCTGGCCGGAAGCTTCACCCCGCCGCCCAGCCAACAGCCCTTCACGCCCGCGCCCAACGCGCCGCAATCCTGGCCGCCGCCACAAGCACCGGCGCCGGCGAAATCCAACGCGGGCGTACTGGTGGGAATTCTAGCCCTTGTGCTGCTTTTGGCCGGCGGCGGCGTGGGCGCGTACTTCTATTTCCGCACGCCCCCCCAAGCGCCGTCGAGCGTCTACACCGTTCGGCCCGCCATCAATCCCAACGAGCCTGAGACGCCCACACCCACGCCCACGGAGCCTCCGGAGGAGCTTTTCGGTCCAGACCAACCGGTGGTCGAGATCCCGACGAACGACGTGCAGGGCAAGCTGATGGCCTTTGTCGTGGCGCTCCAGAATGGAGATCGCAAAAAGGCCGAACAGATCTATCAGCAAGCCAAAGCCATCAACCCCAAGGACCCGTTGGTCGAGGCCATGCGCAGCGCCCTCGATCCAAAGGGCGATCCGAACGCCGTCATCACCCTGCTCCGCAACCCCGACAAGCTCGACATCCTGAACCCCGAGCCTCCGAAAAACATCGATCCGAACAAGTTGGAACTCTTCTACGAAGGCGAGTACCCCGCGCATACCGGCGGCGTGGGCGCGCTGGTCTTAAATTCGCAGGCCGGGCGGGTCGTCACGGGCGGCAAGGATGGCGCGCTCAAAGTCTGGACCGAAGCCGATGACAAGGTGCAGGCTACGCTTACCGGGCACGTCAGCCTCGTAACGGCAATCGCGCTCACACCGGACGGCCGGTATGCGGCCACGGGCTCACTCGACACCACCGTGCGCTTCTGGGACCTGAGCGAAAACCGCCAGTTGTACGAATTCAAGGGACACTCGCAGCCCGTGCATGCCGTGGCCATGGACGTGCGCGGCCTGCTCGTAGCCACCGCGGTCAAGGACGGCCATGTGCGGCTCTTCGATACCGTGACCGCGACGCTGCTCAAGGAATTCACCGAACACAAAGTCACCGTGCGCGCGCTCGCCTTTGTTCCGGGCACCAGCAAGCTCGCCACCGGCGGTGACGGCGCGAACCTGCTGCTCTGGGATTTCCGCGCGGGCACTTCGGCGCTGCTGCGCGGCCACAACAAGCCCATCCGCGCGATTGCGGTCAGCTCCGACGGCACGCGCCTGCTCAGCGTCGGCGGCGGCGGGGAAGCACTGCTCTGGAATCTGTCCAAAATGGAAGTCCTTTCGAAGCTCTCCGCCGGCGAAGCGGAATTGACCTGCGCCGCATTCTCGCCGGATGGGAAATACGCCGTGGTGGGCGCCGCGGACGGCCAGGTGCGCGCGTTCGACGTCGCGCACAAGGTCAAGGTCGGCACCGCGGCCAAGGCCCATACCGGCGCGGTGACCGGCGTAACCTTGGACGACGGATACGAAATCATCAGCACCGGCGAAGACGGGAAGCTCAAGCGCTGGGCGCTCCCCGATCTGGGCGATAAATGAGTCCAGGAGCGGCGCTGATTACGGGCGCGTCGGGCGGGATCGGGCGCGCCTGCGCCGAAGCGCTCTCCAACGCGGGCTTCTCCCTCGCCTTGCATTACCGCGGCAACGCCGCGCCCACAGAAGCGCTCGCCGCCCAGCTTTCGTCGAAGGCGCCCTGTACGGCCTTCGGCGCCGATCTGGCCGCGCCCGGAGCGGCGGAGAAACTCGTCGATGACGCCGCGGCCAAGCTCGGCGGCCTGAACGTCCTCGTGCACGCCGCCGGCGCGCTCCTGGAAAAACCGCTCGCCTTCACCAAGCCGGATGAATTCGCCGCGCAACTGGAGCTGCACGCGCTCTCGGCGTTCCTGCTCGCCAAAAGCGCCGCGCGTTACCTGCGCAAAGCGGAACACCCGCGCGTGATCCTGATCGGCAGCCTGGCCGGCGTGGTGGGCCTGGGCAACGGCGCGGCGTACGCGGCCTCGAAGGGCGCGCTGACCGGGCTGGGCAAGTCGCTGGCGCTCGAATTTGCGCGCTGGCAGGCCACCGTGAACGTAATTGCGCCTGGATTTGTCGAGACCGCCATGACCGCAGGCCACGATGAAGCCCGCAAAAAAGGCGCGGAAGCTTCGATCCCATTGGGGCGCTACGGCAAGCCCGAAGAAGTCGGCGCGCTTTGCGCGTTTCTGGCTTCGCCGGGTGCGGGTTACATCACCGGCCAGGTCATCGTGCTCGACGGCGGCATGAGCCTGGCGAACTGAAGTCCTTAGTCCCCGACGACTTTCCAGACGCCGGCTTCCAGCGACATGCGCAGGGTCTTCTCGCCGCCTTTGCCCTGATAGGTCACCTGCCCGAGCCCGCCCGCCGGCATGCGCTGCGAAGACGTGATCTGCGCCCCCGCGTACTTCTCGAACGCCTTGAGGAACGCGGCCTTGTCGGCCTCCTTTTTCAGGTCGAGTTGCGCCAGTCCCTTGGGCACCTGCGAGAGGAAGGCTTTGACCGTCTCGGCGTCTTTCGCGCCGATTGATTCCACAAACTTGTTGAAGCAGAAGCCGATATCGGACAGCTCCTCTTCCTTGAACTTGGCCAGCGGGTCCTTGGCTTCGCCGGCGTAAAGCGTAGCCGAGGCGCAGCCGCAGAGCAGCACGAGGACGAAAAGTCGCAGCATGGGGAATTCCTTTCTCGTCAGGCGTTATTGGTACGTCCAAACATAGTGGATTGGGCGCGCCCGTGCCGTTGCAAAATGCCGCTTTGGGCGGAGCATGGGGATTCGGGGTTCCGAGGCTGGACCGTATGGCTTTATCTTTCTCCTGCAAATGTGGCGAGCGCCTGAGCGTGGACGAACAGTCGCGCGGGCGGAAAGTCTTTTGCCCCAAATGCCGCACCGCGGTGGAAGTCCCCCTCGATGCGCCCAGCGATGCCCCCGCGCCGAAAGCCGCCGCACCCGGCACACCCAAAGACGAATTCGACGGCGAGATCTTCGAGCCGCGCCATGTCGACCGCGGCACTTCGCGCCACGGAGAAGAGTGCTGGAAGCTGACCTGTCCCTGCGGAAAACGCATTCATTCTCCCATCAAAAGCGAAATCGCCTCCGGCCGCTGCCCCAAATGCGGGCGGCGTTTGCGCCTGCCGGGTTTCCGCCCTTCGCACAAGCAGGTGCAGGCCGCGCCGGAGAAAGCCGCAGCGCCTGCACCGGCGTTGGAACTCGCCCTCGCCGCCGCGCCCAACGCGCCTTCAGCACCGACGACGCCCATGCCCGGCCCCGCGGTAAAAGACCCCAGCCCCGCCAAGTTAGAAGCTGCAGCCCTGCCCGCACCCGCTGTGCGCGGCTCGCGCATCGTGCCCAAGGAACAGGCCAGCCCGCACGACACAATCGTGCTCGACGCGGACGAAGCCGCGGGCCTGCGGCTTGAAGACAAGCCCACGACGCCGGAAATGCCCGGGTTTACCGGACCCGCGACCGCCGCAGCGCCCGAGCATCCCAAATCCGACGACGAGATCGGAACCATCGTGCTCGAGCCGGACGAAGCCCCGTCGCCCGCGCGCAAGGAGATGAGCGTCGGGCGCAACTCCGCGCTTACCACCGCCGACAAGCTGCGCGCGCACCACGTCACCGATACGGCTTCGGGGATCGTGAGCGCGTGGCCGCTGGCCGGAAAACTGCCGCGCATTCTGGCCGGCTTCGTTGACCTGACATTCGCAACGGTGGCTTCGGGGCTGCTGGTCGGCCTGGCCGCGCTGAAAATTCTGCCCGAATCCTTTCTTAACCCGCTCGTGGCCATCGCGGCGTTCGTCGCGGCCGGCCTGGTCAACGATTGCATCCTGCAGGTGAGCGGCGGCGGCTTGGGCAAGCGCCTGGTGGTGCTGGCGCTGCGTTCGCGCCGCGGCAACGAAGTCCCCTGGACCACCTGCATGCTGCGCGGACTGGTGAAGTGGCTGATCCTGCCGGGCTGGCTGATGGCGTTCTTCGATCCCGCCGAGCGTTCGCTGCACGACATCATCTGCGGGACGCTGGTGCTCAAAGGCCGGCACCGGTAGGCACTACTTCAACTTGAATTGCAGTTACGCGCGCGGATGGAACTGCTTGTGAATCGAGAGCAGGCGCTTGGCGTCGACGTGCGTGTATAGTTCGGTGGTTGTGATCTGGGCGTGGCCCAGCATTTCCTGCACGGCGCGCAGGTTCGCGCCGCCTTCCAATAGGTGCGTCGCGAAGGAATGCCGCAAGGTGTGGGGGCTGACCTTGGCGCCCACGCCCGATCGGCGCGCGTATTGTTTAACAATGCGCCAGACGGCGGTGCGGTCCAGCGGCGCGCCGTGGCAGCTCAAGAAAAGCATCCCGCCACGCCCGCCGCCAACCAGAAGCGGCCGCACGCGCAAGAGATACAGTGAGAGCGCTTCCTTCGCCGCCGAACCCAGCGGCACGATACGCGTCTTGCTGCCCTTGCCCGTGATGCGCACGATGCCGAGGTCCAGATCGAGCGAAGCGAGTTCGAGCGTGCACAGTTCGCTGGCTCGCAGGCCGCAGGCGTAGAGCACTTCGAGCACGGCGTGATCGCGAATCGCGAGGAATTCATCGGATTGCCCTTCCGCGCCTTCCTCTATTACAGCGGGCGCGGCGGTCAGCGCGGCGGCCTGTTCCTGCGAGAGCACCTTTGGCAGGCGCTGCGCGAGCTTGGGCATCGAAACCGCCGCGGATGGATCGGACTTCAAGACGCGTTCATCGACCAGGAATTTAAAGAACGTGCGCACGGCAGCCAGCGAGCGCGCCGCGGAGACGCTCTTGAGTTCGCGCTGTCGGGCCAATTCCGCGGCGAAGCCCGCGACAAGCGGCGTGTCGATGGCTTCGAGGTTCGCTACGCTGGCGTCGGCACAATACTTCGAGAAGTAGGCCAGGTCGCGCGCGTAAGCCAGGCGCGTGTTCTCCGAAAGCCCGCGTTCGACGCAGAGATACTCGAGGAACGTCTGGCGTTCGACTGTGAATGGCAGCGGTTTTGGGACAGAGGGCTTCATGTCTAAGGGAATCGGCCGCTTGCGTGTCCGGCTTGATGGCAAACAAGTGCCGTCATACGCCTGCGTAACGTAATTTCAGTTAAACTTGAAAAGGGGTGGAAAGCCAAAGCGAGTGCGCTTAAAAAATACGCGCCAAGACGTCTGACGTTAAAAGTATTGCACACGCGGGCACACCCATGTCCGAACAACTTGCCAAAGAGCATGCCGATGGGCCCTTGCGCGTTCTGGTCATCGAAGACGATGCCAGTTACGGCGAGTTGCTTCGTTTCCAGCTGCGCAAAGAGAAGTACGAGCCCATCGTCGCCCGCAGCGGCGATGAGGGTCTGCGCTTGGCGCAGGAGATCGACCCCGCGATCGTGCTCTCCGACGTGAATCTACCGGGAAAAGACGGTCGCCAGATCCTCGAAGAGCTAAAACAAGTTCATCCCGACCTGCCCATTGTGATCATGACGGCCTCCGGCACGATTGAGATGGCCGTGGAATGCATGAAGCGTGGTGCATACGATTTCCTGACCAAGCCGTTTGAAATTGAGCGCCTCTACGCAATTCTGCGCAATGCCGTGCAGTATCGCGAACTGAAGACGCGTGTGAACCAATTGGAAGGCGCGCTGGCGCAGCGGCATGCCTTTGATCAGATGGTCGCGCATGCGCCCAATATGCGCCAAGTGGTGGACCAGGCGCATCGCGCCGCGCTTTCCGATTCGGACGTGTTGGTGCTCGGCGAATCCGGGACAGGCAAAGAAGTTATCGCGCGCGCGATTCACTTTAACTCGGTGCGGCGCAAAGATCCCTTCGTCGCGATCAACTGCGGCGCAATTCCAGAGGGGCTGCTGGAAAGCGAACTCTTTGGTCACGAAAAGGGCGCGTTCACCGGCGCGGTGGCGCGCCGTGAAGGCTGCTTTGAACAGGCGGATGGCGGAACGCTGTTCCTAGATGAAATTGGCGAAATGCGTACCGACATGCAGGTTCGGTTGCTGCGCGCGCTTGAGCAGCGCGAGGTGCGCCGCGTCGGCGGTGATCGCACGATTAAGGTGAATGTGCGCGTCATCTCCGCTACCAATCAAGACTTGCGCGCACGCATCAAGGACGGCCGGTTCCGCAGCGACCTATATTACCGACTCGCGATTCTGGTTTTGGAAATTCCGCCGCTGCGCGCGCGGCCCGAAGACATCATGCCGCTGGCGCAGCATTTCTTGCATGAGGCGCAGCGCGAAGGACATACACGCTGCTCGACGATTGCCAGCGACGCACAGGAAGTCCTGATGAAGTACGCCTGGCCGGGCAATGTGCGCGAACTGCGCAATGCGATCGAGCGCGCGGTGGTTTTTGAAGACGGCACAGCGCTGGGCTTGAACAGCTTCCCACCGGAAATGATCCGAAACGTATTGGGACAGCAAGCAGTGCCGGAGCCGAGAGTTACCGAAACTTACGGACCGGAGCAGTTCCGAAAATTGCTCGCGCAGTCGCACGAAAAAACTTCTGACGCGCCTCGTGCAGGCGCGAGCGAAGCCCCCGCGTCAACGTCGCAGCCGATGCTGCGGCCTGGCGCGATGCCTGCACCAATGGGCGCAGTGCCTGTGCCCATGACGCCGATGCCATTCAATCCAAAAGCAATCGGCGCGCCGCACGGAACACCGTCCGAATCCGAAGAAATCCTAACAATGGACGAAGAAGAGAAGCGAATTATTTTGCGCGCGCTCTCGATCACTGGCGGCAATATCTCCGAAGCCGCGCGGCGCTTGGGTTTGCATCGTTCAACGCTGCATCGCAAGATGGCGCGCTACGGCCTCGCGACCGAAGAAGAATTGAACGCCGACCTGCAGAAGGCCGAATAAAAAATTCCGCTTTTGTCTCTAAGATTTGTCCGCGCAAAAATTTCTCACATAAAATTTACGATTTGTCGTGTGAAGTCTTGACGTGCTATTTCAATCGTGCTATCCACGCGACATCAGCTTGCGACAACTCAGGAAACGCGAATGCGCTGCCCGTTCTGCCGTGTGGACAAAGATCGCGTTGTCGACAGCCGTGTGTCCGACGACGGGACGATGATCCGCAGGCGTAGGGAATGCACCGCGTGCGAACGGCGCTTCACGACTTATGAGCGCATTGAAGACAATCCGCTGCGCGTCATCAAGAAAGATGGGCGCCGCGTACCGTACGAACCGGAGAAATTGCGCCGCGGCATCGAACGTGCTTGCTGGAACCTGAATGTCTCCGCCGATCAGATCGACAAGACGGTGACAAACGTCGAGCAGGAAGCTTTTGAGAAATTCGAACGTGAAGTGCCGTCAAGCTTTCTGGGCGAACTGGTAATGGGCGAGCTGCGTAAGTTGAGTCACGTGGCTTATATCAGATTTGCCAGCGTATATCGGGAGTTTAAGGACGTCTCTGAATTCATGGAGATCCTTGAAGAGTTCCTCAAGGGCCGAAAAAACGCCGAAGAGGAATTACTCCGGTTGCGCGAAGAGCAGCATCGAGATCGAGAGCTGAAAGGCGAAGGGCGGGAAGGCCGCCCCGAACCCAAGAGTTAAGTGCATGGCCGGGAGTGCGCGGCCTGCTTATTAGAATGGACGATCACATGGCGCAGCCCGCAGCGGTCAGGAAACATGACGGACGGATCGCGGCCTTCGATGCCGACCGTCTGGCGGAATCCGTGGCCCGCGCGCTGTACGATGCCAGTGAATGCGAATCTTTTGCCGGTTCCCGGGCTTTGGCTTCCGAACTGGCCCATGCAGCGGGCGAATTTCTGGTGCGCGAGTATCCCCAGACGCCGTCGAGCGCGGATATTCGGGAATTGGCTGGCCGCCTGCTCCGGGAAACGGGACACGAACGCGCCGCGGAAGCCTACGCCGAACATTCCCGCGCCACCGCTT
>Ga0265314_10002132_pt1 | contig 20745 bp, 18 predicted proteins | sample 4126metaG_FD_203106 | JGI IMG/M metagenome (GOLD analysis project Ga0265314, IMG submission 203106) | Rhizosphere microbial communities from Carex aquatilis grown in University of Washington, Seatle, WA, United States - 4-1-26 metaG | ecosystem: Host-associated > Plants > Roots > Rhizosphere >... | reverse complement strand
AGATGAGGTTGAGGGCGTCCTCGATTTCGGGATCCGGCTCGTAATCGGCGTGGGGCATGGAGAACATCATGTGAAGCAGGTTGCCGCAGTAGCGACGCTCGGGGTGCGGATAGACATACGGATAGCCATGCATGCGGCGGTAGATGAAGGCGGCGATCGTGCGGATCTTGCTGATCAGGCGGGCGCAGAGTTCCTCAAAGACCTCATCGTCCTTCATGCTGGTGAATTCGACGTGGAAGCAGCCGAGGGTGTTGATCATGGCCGAGAGCATGGCCATCGGCGGGGCGTTGGTGGGGAAGCCCTCAAAGTGGTGCTTCATGGCTTCATGGAGATGGGCGTTGTTGGTGAGGCGGTTGCGGAAGCGGGTAAGTTCGTCGTTATTGGGGAGGCGGCCGAAGATCAGGAGCCAGGCGACTTCGATGAAGTTGGGTTCGTTGGAGAATTCCTCGATGGGGATGCCGCGGTAACGGAGGATGCCCTGGTCGCCATCGATAAAGGTGATGGCGGACTGGCACGAACCGGTGTTGCCGTAGCCCTGATCGAGGGTGATGTAGCCGGTATCTGCGCGGAGCTTGGAGATGTCGAGCCCGCGTTCGTTTTCGGTGCCGACGACGACTGGAAAATCGATGGACTTGCCATCAAGGGTTAAACGGGCTGTTTCGCTCATGATGCCATCAACTTTCTACCGCGAAAAAGGGGCGGCCGCGCGGTGTATCCAACCGGGCGGCGGGCAACTGCCGCCAGAAGCAGATGCCGTTGAGTCCACCACACGGAAGGTGATGCCGGGGATAAGGTAACCAGTGTAACGCAAGATGAGGATTTCGGGAATCGTGGCGGCGCGAAAAAGTGGATTCCGGGCGGCGGTTATTGGATTTCCCGAAGCTTATTGAGGGCCGCGGCGGCGTAATCGGTGGAGAAAGTGAGGGATTTCTTGGGGCATGCATCCACGCAGGAGCCGCAGGAAATGCAGGAGAGGCGGTCGATGGACCAGGTCTTGGCTTTCTTGTCGACGGCGATGGCGGCGGTGGGGCATTTTTTGGTGCAGATGGTGCAATAAAGGCAGTCATCGCGGGTGAAGACCAGTTCGCCGCGGGAGCCGGCGATGGCCTTGCGCGGGCGGAAGGGATAGCGCGTGGTGGCGGGTTTGCGGAACGCCCATTTGAGCGTGAGTCTGGACATCGAAAAGTAGGGCATAATTACCTCTCCGTGCAACTGATGCAGGGATCGATGGTGAGCACGAGGACCGGGACATCGGCGAGATCGCAACCCTGGAGAACTTTCAGAAGGGCGGGGAGATTGGCGAACGTCGGGGTGCGGACGCGGAAGCGCTGGAGGAACTTGGTGCCGTTGCCTTTGACGTAATAGACCACTTCGCCACGGGGTTGTTCGGTACGCATGAAGAGTTCGCCTTCGGGCAATCCGGAGATTTTGGGGACGGCGATTTCGCCGGGGGGCATCCTGTCGAACGCCTGGCGGATGATGTCGAAGGATTGGAAGAGTTCCTGGCAGCGGACGTCGCAGCGGGCGTAGCAATCGCCATCGGTGCGGACGACCGGTTCGACCTGAATGTCGCCAAAGGCGGCGTAGCCAAGGTTTCGGGTGTCCATGGCAACTCCGCTGGCCCGCAGGACCGGGCCCACGGTACCCATGTCATAAGCATCCTGCGTGGAAAGCACGCCGACGCCGCAGAGGCGGGCCTTCACCGAACGATCGGTGATGAACACGTGCGTAACCTGGCGGATTTCATCCTCCATGTTCTTGAGCGTGTCGAGGACGAGCCGGGCGGCGTCGGCGTCAATGTCGCGGCGGACGCCGCCGATTTTGCAGGAGCCAAAAATCACGCGGCCGCCGGTGGTGGCTTCGATGACGTCGAGGATCTTTTCACGCAGGCGCCAGGTGTGCATGAAGAGACTTTCGAAGCCCATGGCATCGGCCATGAGCCCGAGCCACAGCAGGTGGCTGTGGATGCGGGAAAGCTCGCCCCAGATGGTGCGGAGATACTGGGCGCGGGGCGGGGCTTCGATTTTCATCAGGCCTTCGATGGCCTGGCAATAGGTCTGGCCATGAATGAAGCTGCAGATGCCGCAGATGCGCTCGGCGACGTAGGTGAAGTCCGTAAACTCTTTTTTCTCGGCAAGCTTTTCGAGGCCGCGGTGGATGAAGCCGATGGAGGGGCGTGCTTCGACGACTTTTTCATCATCGAGCACAAGGTCCAGATGCACGGGTTCCGGGAGAACCGGATGCTGGGGACCGAAAGAGACGACGGTGCGTGGCATAAATCCTCACTTGGCCGGCTCGGGGGCCGAGGTCTTTGGGGTTACGGGGACAGCGGGATTGCCGCGGGCGGCCTGCGTGCAGGGGCCTTCGACGCTGGTGAGCGGGAACTTCACGGAGGTTTTGTAGAAGTTGCCTTTGAAGTCCACGGTCAGACCGTCGAATTCGAGGCCGAAGAGATCATGGAGTTCGTTTTCATAAAGGAAACCGGCGGGGAAGAGGGAGCTGATGCTGGGGACGCGCGGTTTGGATTTTGGCACTTCCACCCGGATGCTCACAAGTGTGCCGTTGATGCCGAAACTGTAGGTGACTTCGAAATGATCGGCGAGCGCGGTGGCGGTGACCTGGATCATGCGGTAACCCTGCGTGCGAAGGGCCCGGATTTTGGCCCCGAGTTCACCGGCGGCGATGGTTTCAAGTGTTTGCGGTTGCGTCATGAGACACCCCCTTCTTTCGGGCGTTGTATTTTTGTTCGAGGACCGCCAGGGCGCGGACGACGCCATCGATGATCGCCTCGGGCCGAGCGGCACATCCGGGAACGTAGACGTCGACGGGGATGACCTTGTCGATGCCGCCCGAGACGTTGTAACACTCCTTGAAAATGCCTCCGGTGCAGGCACAGGTGCCCACGGCCACGACCACCTTGGGCTCGGGCATTTCGCGGTAGATATTGATGATGACATCATGGCTCTGGGGGTTGACGGCGCCGGTGACGAGGAAAATGTCGGCATGCTTGGGGTTGCCGGTGTTGACGATGCCGAGGCGCTCGACGTCATAGACGGGCGTAAGGCAGGCGAGGGTTTCGATGTCGCAGCCGTTGCAGCTGGAGGCATCGTAGTGAATGAGCCAGGGGGATTTTTTGGCGCCGAACATAATTTGGACCCTAGCGAAGAAGCGACAGGACAACGATGTTGCCGAAGCCCAGGAGCAGGGTGACGAGCCAGGCGCTCTTGAGCGCCGCCTGCCACTTGAGCCGGGCAAAGACGTTGTCCACGAGAATGATCAGAACGAATACGAGCAGCGCCACTGCGATGCCGAGCACCGGCAGCGTCGCGAAAAAGAGATACACCCAGCCGAGGAAAAGGACGGATTCGTACCAGTGGGCGATTTCGATGAGGGCCAGGCCGCGGCCGGAGAATTCGGTGGTGGCGCCGCGGACGAGTTCCTGGTGGGCGTGATGGGAACTGGAAAGATCGAAGGGGGATTTGCGGAACTTGATGATCAGCATGTAGAGAAGCCCGAGGAAAATGCCCGGGAGGGCAAAGACCAGGGGCAGCGTGTGTCCTGCGACTTTGGCGGCGTGATCTCCGGCGCCGGCGATTTCAGCGACCTGGAAGCTGCGCGTCGCCATGTACATGCCGATGGCGGCGAGAAGGATCATCGGTTCATACGCCATGACCTGGATGAGTTCGCGCTGAGCGCCGATAAAGGAAAACGGCGAGCTGCCCTTGAAGGCGCCCATGATGAAAAAGACCGCGGCGAGGGTCATGCCGAAGACGACCAGGAGGAGATCGGAGCCGGAAAAGAAAAGGCCGCCGGTGAAGATGACGGCGGCCAGAAAGACGACGATAAAAAAGTTCTGCGACGAGCGCACGACGAGGGTCTGCTTTTGCCAGAGCTTGGAGACGTCGTAGAAGGGCTGAAGGATGGGGGGTCCCTGCCGGGACTGCATGCGTGCGGAGATGATGCGGTCGAGGCCGGAGAGCAGGCCGCCGACGACCGGGGCCAGCAGCAGGTAAAGGAGGATGTTGAGCCAGGGGATCATAGGGTTACCGCCAAAAGGATCATGAGTGCGAGGAGCGCGATGCAGGCGAATTCGCCGCAGCGTGCAAGCCAGCGTTCATCGAGGATGCCGTGGAGGTAGTAACCGCGGGTGGCACTGGTGGTGATGACGCCAGCCGAACCGACGAAAGTGGGGCCGGCGTCGACATTGGCGCCGCCGAGGTAGGGTTCGGAAAGCGTTCCGCCGCGGCCGTAGTAGAGAAAGCTGAGGGGAAAGAGCAGGATCAGGGCCATCATCAGCATCACGAGGATGAGGTTGCCGTGGCTAAGGAGGTCGCTCTTGAGATGGAGCTCGGCGAGATAGGGTTCGACGAGGGCCCAGGAAATCAGGGGGAAAAGCATACAGGTGGCGAAGGTGGCGGCGGCCATTCCGTAGAGAATCGATGCCTGGCCCCAGGTGAGTTCCGGGCGGAGCGGTTCGGGCTTGCCGACGACTTCGACGATTTTGCCCATCCACTTGACCCAGAAGTAGAGCGTCGCCGCGCCGCCGAAGGCGATGAACACGGAGAGAAGCGGGTATTGATCGATGACGGCCTTGAGGACGGCCCACTTGCTGATGAGCATGCCGAAGGGGGCGAGGAACATGCCGGCCATTCCGATGAGCATCAGGATGGCGACGCGGGGCATGCGGACGACCAGGCCGGACATGGCGTCGATATCGCGGCTGTGGGTTTTGTGTTCGACGAGACCGACGCAAAGGAAGAGCAGACACTTGGCCAGGGCGTGGAAGATGATCAGCAGGACGCCGGCCCAGATGGCTTCGGGGGTGCCGATGCCGCCGCAGAGGACGATGAGGCCGAGGTTGGCGATGGTGGACCAGGCCAGGACGCGTTTGGCGTCGCTTTGGGTGGTGGCGGCAAGGGAGCCGACGACAAAAGTGACCGAGCCGATGATGGCGACGATGAGGCCGACGGAATTTCCAGCGAGAACCGGGGCGAGACGAAGGACCATATAAACGCCGGCCTTGACCATGGTGCTCGAATGCAGGAGCGCCGAGACGGGCGTTGGGGCGACCATCGCGCCCAGCAGCCAGCTGGAGAAGGGCAACTGGGCGGCCTTGGTAATGCCGGCGAAAGCGAGGAGTGCGGCGGGGAGGAGGACAATCGCTTTGCTGGAGGCGAGCAATGACTGGAGGTCCATGGGGCCATTCTTCCGGTGCAGGTAGAGAATCGCGAGGGAAAATGCGAGGCCGCCGAGGAGGTTCATGGTCAGGGCGCGGAGGGCATTTTTGTGGGCTTCTGGGGTCTGGGTGTACCCAATGAGCAGGAACGAGCAGAGGGTGGTGATTTCCCAGAAGAACTGGAGCCAGGAGAGGTTATTGGAGAACACGAGGCCGAACATCGCACCCATGAAGATCAGGAGCAGGGCGAAGAAAAGCGGACGGCGGTCGGCCACTTCCTTGTGGTCGTGCTCGTGGTAGTCCTTCATGTAGGAGAGGGCATAGAGGCAGATGCCGCCGCCGATGGCGCCGTTGATGAGGGCCATGATGACGGCGAGTTTGTCGACGTAGAGGATGCCAGCGGCGGATTCGGCACCGTGCGCGTTGACTTCGAGCCAGCCGAGTATGGCGACCTGCGACAGGGCGAGCAGGTAGATCAGCGGCCGTTGGTACCGGACGCCGACGGCGGCCATGAAAAGTCCCATCAGCATTTCGAGGGCAAACATGGACCAATGGATTGCCGGGCCGGAGAGATTGACAAGGGAGGATGTGAAAGGGGTATCCATCGCGGTGAGCAGAATGCTGGCAACGCCGACGGGGATCACGACGGCACAGAGGAGGGCGGCGCGAAGCTTGTTCCCGCGCACAGCCAGCATCGCCAGACCGGCGATAAGCGGCAGGGCAATGAGCGCGAGAATGAGTTCCATGATCGAATCCTTTACGTGCGATCGGGCATTTCGGGCATGCGATGCGCGGCGCGGACGTGGCTGCGGAGCCACTCGCACCAGGGCTTGAGGTTGCCCTTGAGCGCGGCGATTTCGAGAACCTGGGCGCCGGGCTTGAGACGGTCGATGTCGGCGCGGAACTGCGCGAGGTCAAAGGAGACATAGGGGAGCAGGTCGATTTTGTTGAGCAGGAGCAGGTCGGCGGCGTGGACGAGGTGCGGGTATTTGGCGGGTTTGTCGGCGCCTTCGGTGGTGCAGAACATGCCGATCTTGGCATTCTGGCCGAGGTCAAAGCCGACGGGGCACACGAGGTTGCCGACGTTTTCGATGATGAGCAGGTCCAGTTGCGTGAGGTTGAAGCGTTCCATCGCCTGGCGGACCTGGTGGGCCTCGAGGTGGCAGCCCTTGCCGGTGTTGATCTGTACGACGTTGGGGCAGACCGCAGAGATGCGCTCGGCGTCGCGGGCGGTGGTGAGATCACCGACGATCACGCCGATTTCCATTTCGTCGCGGAGGAGGGCGACGGTGTTTTCGACGAGCGCGGTTTTTCCACAGCCCGGGCCGCCGATCAAATCGATCGTGTAGATGGCGTTTTCCTGGAGAAGCCGGCGGTTCATCCGCGCAACGTCATCGTTTAATTTCAGGACGGATTCAACAACTTCCACATGCATGGGAGGTGGCTCCTTGGGGTTCGTCTGGCTCGGGGGATTCAACTTCCAGGGACATGAGGCGGAGCTGGGCGGATCCGATGGAGACGGCCGCCGCGCCGCAGGTGCAGGTTTCAAACGGATCGGAGGAAGTCCATTCGCGCTCGCAGGTGCGGCAGGTGAGCATGTAGGGAAGCGCGGTGAACTCCAATCGGGACCCGGCGAGTTCAGTCTCGAGCGTGGAGGCTTCCCAGGCCCATGCGAGCGCCTGGCCGTCGATGGATTGCCGCGGGCCGGCCTCGACCCGGATAACGATCGCACGGGCGCCTGCCGGGGTATGGCGGCGGACCTGTGCGAGCAAGGCGTTGGCTATGGAAACTTCGTGCATGGCCGGCGCCCTCCGTCGGCGCCTGTGTGGTCAATAAATGGGGCGTCGGGCCCCTACCGGACATTCGTCAGTCCACTGGGATTTCGCCAGTAAAACGGACGCGTTTGTCGCCATTTGAATGCCTCCCTTGATGGCTCGCCCACAGGGGCCAGAGTCCGAGAATCACGGCAAAAAAGCCGGTGCGGCGACCGCTCCACCCGGAAAAGGGGATCGGGCCGCCGCGGGAAGATTGCGGCTGAGGCCAAGGCGCACATGGGGGCACCTCGAGGATCAGGTACGGGTCCAGCTTTGGAGGATGCGGGCATAGTTGCCGCGCTCGAAGGCCGAGGGGTCCGGGGTGCGCGAGAGGCTCATGGAGCCACGGGCCTGGCTCAGGGATTCGTAGTCATGGAGTTCGAGCCAGCGGGCGAGTTCATCGCGGAGCGTGGTGAGGTAGCGGGGCCCGAGTTGCAGGAGGGCCGAGACCATCTGGACGGACGATGCGCCGACCATGACGGCCTTGAGCACGTCGATGGCGGTGTGGACGCCGCCGGTGATTGCGAGATCCACGGCGCAATGTTCATAGAGGGCGGCGGTGGCGCGCAGGCGCGGGAGAAGTTCCGCGGAGGTGGAGAGCTCGAGGCTGCGCGTGACCTCCAGATTTTCGACGTCGATGTCCGGCTGGTAGAAACGGTTGAAGAGCACGAGGCCCTTGGCGCCGGCCTTTTCAAGCTGCATCGCGAAGTGCTGAATATTGGTGTAGAAAGGCGCGAGCTTGACGGCGACAGGAATCGCCACCGCGCGGCACACCTCTCCGACCATCGCGATTGCTTCGCTTTCCACGGAGGCGGCATCACGATCCGGATCAATCAGGGTGTCGTACACATTGAGTTCCAGGGCGTCGGCGCCGGCAGTATGAAGCAGGCGTGCAAAGTCCATCCACCCGCCACGGGTGCGACCGTTCAGGGAGGCGGCCACGGGAACGCGCACCGCGGCCTTGATGCGGGCGAGCTGCTCGAGGTATTCATCCGGACCGAGACGGAAATCCTCGGGCCTGGGCAGATAAGAGAGCGACTCGGCGTAGGAGTCGTCGCCGCTCTCGAGATTCTGGTGGAAAGCGACCTGTTCGCGTTCGAGCTGTTCCTGGAACACCGACGGCATGATGATCATCGGCGCGCCGGCATCCTCAAGGCGGCGCACCGCCGAGAGATCGCCGGTGAGCGGACAGGCGCCCGGGATCATGGGGCTGGAGAGCTCGAAGGAAAGATAGTTAGTGGAAAGGTCCATTTTCAGGCTCCTTTGGTTTCAGTGACCGCGACGGATTTACCGTTGCCGTTGGTGCCGCCGTGCGTGACCGGGAAGGCGATCTTGGCGAGTTCCTGGTAGAGCGCGAGGCGTTCGGCGGTGTTCTGCACGGAGGATTCGGAAAGGTCGTGGAAGCGCTTGGGATCGATTTTTTCGACCATGGCGAAGCGCGTTTCGTTGCGCAGGTACTGGCGGACATCGGCCTTGCCGCCGACCGAATCGATCTGCAGCGGCGGTTTGCCCTGGCCGACCAGGCGCGGGTCGTAGCGATACAGCGGCCAGACGCCGGAATCGACGGCAAGCTTCTGCTGCTCCAGGCCGTTCTTGAGGTCGTAGCCGTGGGCGATGCAGTGGCTGTAGGCGACGATCAGGGACGGGCCGGGGAAGGACTCGGCCTCGAGGAATGCCTTGACGGCATGGTTGTCATTGGCGCCGAAGGCAATCGAGGCGACGTAGGCGTTGCGATAGGACATGGCGATGAGGCCGAGGTCCTTTTTCTGCGTGGTCTTTCCGGCGGTGGCATACTTGGCCGAAGCCCCGATGGGAGTGGACTTGGAGGCCTGGCCACCGGTGTTGGAATAAACTTCAGTGTCGAGCACGAGGATGCGGACGTCGTAGGGCAGCGAGATCACGTGATCGAGGCCGCCGTAGCCGATGTCATACGCCCAGCCGTCGCCGCCGAGCAGCCAGACGGTTTTTCGGACGAGGTAATCGGCGATGGCGTCGAGGAGCCTGGCGTCGGGGGAGTCGACGGACCTGAGGAGTTTGCGGAGTTCGAGGACACGGTCGCGCTGATTGCGGATGTTGGCTTCGCCATGCTGCTCGGATTCGAGGAGACCCGTGACGAGATTGTCGCCGATTCTGGCGGAGAGCTTGCGAACCAGGCCCGTGGCATGTGCGTGGTGTTCGCGCAGGCCCAGCAGAATACCCAGGCCGAATTCGGCGTTGTCTTCGAAGAGCGAATTGGACCAGGCCGGCCCGCGGCCGTCGCGGTTCTGGGTGTAGGGCGTGGTGGGGAGATTGCCGCCGTAGATGGATGAGCAACCGGTGGCGTTGGCGATGACCAGGCGGTCGCCAAAAAGCTGGGTGAGGAGTTTGACATATGGCGTTTCGCCGCAGCCGCCGCAGGCGCCGGAGAACTCAAAGAGCGGCAGCAGGAACTGCGAGGCCTTGGCATCCATGCGGGCGATGCGGGTGCGATCGACCTCGGGGATGTCGAGGAAGTATTTGAACTTGGCGCGTTCCCGTTCGAGGATCGGAAGGTGCGGGACCATGGTGATGGCTTTGTTCTTGGGATTGGCCTTGTCCTTGGACGGGCAGACGGCGATGCAGAGGTTGCAGCCGGTGCAGTCCTCGGGCGCGACCTGGAGGGTGTAGGAAAGACCTTTGAAATCCGGAGCCTTGTAGGGAACAGCCTGGAAGCCTTCGGGCGGCGTGGCGCCGGTATTGGGCGCGTGGACCTTGGCGCGGATCGCGGAATGGGGGCAAACGAAGGCGCACTTGTTGCACTGAATGCAGATCGCCGGATTCCACTCGGGAATTTCCAGCGCGATGTTGCGCTTTTCAAATTTGCTGGTGCCGGTGGGCCAGGTGCCATCGACGGGGAATGCCGAGACCGGGAGCAGATCGCCCTTGCCCTGCATCATGACGGTGGTGACGCGTTTGACGAAATCGGGGAGCGCGGCGGATTTTTCGTCGATCGCCTTCGCGGGGGACGCGGTAGCCTTGGCGGGGACGGTCAGTTGGTGGAGATGTTCAAGGGTCTTGTCGACAGCTTCGAAATTGCGGCGGACGACTTCCTCGCCGCGCTTGCCGTAGGTTTTCTTGATGGCCCGCTTGATGGCCTCGATCGCCGCATCGCGAGGCAGCACGCCGGAGATCGCGAAGAAGCAGGTCTGCATGATGGTGTTGATGCGGCTGCCCATGCCGGCGGCCTTGGCGACGGAATTGGCATCGATCGTGTAGACCTTCAGTTGCTTGTCGATGATGGTCTGTTGAACGTCGTGCGGGAGGCGATCCCAGACTTCTTCCTTGCCATACGGGGCATTGAGGAGGAAGACGGCGTTTTCCTGGGCGTAGGCGAGCACGTCGGTCTGGCCGAGGAACTGGAACTGGTGGCAGGCGACGAAGCTGGCGCGTTTGATGAGATACGGGGCGCAGATGGGATCCTTGCCGAAGCGCAGGTGGGAGATGGTCATGGCGCCGGATTTTTTGGAGTCGTAGACGAAGTAGCCCTGGGCGTACATGTCGGTATCGTCGCCGATGATCTTGATGGAGTTTTTGTTGGCGCCCACGGTGCCGTCGGCACCCAGGCCAAAGAAAACCGCCCGCACGGTTGCGGGCGCTTCGATATCAAACGATTCATCCACCGGGAGCGAAAGGTGCGTGACATCATCAACGATGCCCACGGTGAAGCGCTTCAGGCCGGCGGGCTTGGAGATCTCATCGAAGACCGCCTTGACCATGGCCGGGGTGAATTCCTTGGACGAAAGCCCGTAGCGGCCACCGATGACCTGCGGGATGTCGCCGGTGGGGAGCGCGCCGGCCTCGTGCGCCTGGTAGAGCGAGGTGATGACGTCCTGGTAAAGCGGTTCGCCGGTGGCGCCGGGTTCCTTGGTGCGGTCAAGCACGGCGATGCGGCGGGTGGTCGAGGGGAGCGCGGCGACAAAGAGATCCGCGGCGAAGGGGCGATAGAGCCGGACGACCAGCGCGCCGATTTTTTCACCCCGGGCGCACAGGTATTTGACGGTTTCGGTGACGGTCTGGGCGCCCGAGCCCATGACGATGATCACGCGATTGGCGGCCGGGTCGCCGTAGTACTCGAACGGTTTGTATTCGCGGCCGGTGAGCTGGGCGAATTTGGCCATTTCCTCCTGGACGATCCGGGGCAGGCGGTCATAAAACGGATTGCACGCCTCGCGCGCCTGGAAGAACGCATCGGGATTCTGGGCGGTGCCGCGGAGTATGGGATGGTCGGGGGTGAGGGCGCGGTTGCGGTGTTCGTCAACGAGGTTCTGCGGGATCAGGGAGCGAAGGTCGTCATCGGTAAGCAATTCGACGCGGTTGACCTCGTGGCTGGTGCGGAAGCCGTCAAAGAAATGCAGAAACGGCACGCGGGAGCGCAGGCTGCAGGCCAGCGAGATAGCAGCGCCGTCATGGGCTTCCTGGACGGTGTTGGAGGCGAGCATGGCAAAGCCGGTCTGCCGGCAGGCCATGACGTCGGAGTGATCACCGAAGATCGAGAGCGCGTGCGTGGCGACGGTCCGCGCGGCGACGTGCATGACGAAGGAGGTGAGCTCGCCGGCGATCTTGTACATGTTGGGAATCATCAGGAGCAGGCCCTGGGACGCCGTGAAGGTGGTCGCCAGCGCGCCTGCCTGGAGCGCGCCGTGCACGGTCCCGATGGCGCCTGCCTCAGACTGCATCTCCACGATCTTTGGAATCTGGCCCCAGATGTTCACGCGCGTATGCGCGGCCCAGTCGTCGGCCCACTCGCCCATCGGCGAGGAAGGCGTAATGGGATAAATTGCGGCGACTTCCGAAACGCGGTAGGCCACGTGTGCCGCCGCTTCATTGCCGTCGATGGTGGTGATGTCACGCGTTGCCATGAGAATTCTCCTTGCCGCCGGCGGGATTGGCTCCGGACCAGCGGGTAACGTGATGGCCGAGGTGGCGCACGAGGCGGTCAACGCATTTCCTGACCTCCTTCGAGAGCCCCTCGCCCAGCGAAAGATCCGAGACGCCGATGGCCACCGACCACGCAATGGGGGCGTGTTCGTAAAGCGCGAGCGTCAGGCCCAGCACCGCCTCGGGCGAGCTGGTGTGAAAAGGCCGGCCGGGATGAGGGTCCTCAACCCCGAGGCGGCGGATTTTGATTTTTCCGGCGGGAACCTGCGTGGAGGCGTCGACGAAGATGACGCGGTCGGCAGCGCAGAGATCCAGTGCGAGTTCGGGCGAAAGCTGCTGGAGCGCCAGGAACAGACATTCGGCGCTCCCGGAATGTTCCTTGGCCAGCCGGAGCACGACTGCCGGGCCGACGCCGTCGTCAGAGCGGAGCGTGTTGCCGTAGCCGATGAACAGGGCGCCGCGTTCGGCGGGAAGGCCGTAGACGCGGTTGCCATGATGCTGTTTAGTCCCGCTGGCGTTCATCGAGCACCTCTCCTTTCGCGTTGCGCAGGGTGATAAGCAGCGGCATCTGGCCCATGGCGTGCGTGGAGCAACTCAGGCAGGGGTCGAAGCAGCGGATGACCGCCTCGACGCGGTTGATCATCCCTTCCGGGATGGTGTCGCCGTGAATGAATCGCTCAGCCACCTGCTTCACGCCGCGGTTCATGGCCATGTTGTTGTGGCCGGTGGCGATGATGAGGTTGGCCCATTTCATCTGGCCGTGATCGTCGATCTTGTAATGATGGATCAGCGTGCCGCGCGGCGCTTCGGAGATGCCGACGCCTTCATTGCGGTTGGGGCGTGCGCGGGCGCGGACGCGCGGGTCCAGGGCATCCGGATCGCGCATGAGCTTTTCGATGGTTTCGATGCCGTAGAGAATTTCGATCAGGCGCGCCCAGTGATAGTAGAAGCTGCTGGTGGGCGCCCGGCCTAGCTTGGCGCGGAAGCGTTGCAGTTCGGCATCGGCGGCAGGGGTGCCGCAGCTCTGGGCCACGATGATGCGGGCCAGCGGACCGACGCGGTAGATGCCCGTCGGATAACCCGCCGGCTTGAAATACGGAGACTTGAGGAACGTGAAATTTTCGGTCGCCTCGGCGATGTACTGGGTGTATTGGCGCGGATCAGAGAACTCCGCAACGGTGCGGGCCTGGCTGTCGACGAAACGCATGGTTCCGTCGTAATGTTCGAGCTGGCCATCGCTGTTGACGAGGCCCGCGAACATGGTGGGGAAATTGGCGAAGACGGCGGCTTCGTTGGGGAAGCGGTCGATGACGGTGGCGAGCCAGTCGGCGGCGCGCCTGGCGATGTCGAGCGCCGCCGGGATGCCTTCGAGGATTTTGTCGCGGCGTTCGGCGGTGAGGGGATCGTTGACGCCGCCGGGGACCACCCATGCGGGGTGAATCTTTTTGCCGCCGAGGAGCGCGATCACATCCTGACCGAAACGGCGGAGGAGGATGCCATCGCGGGCGAATTCCGGGTGCAGCTTGATCAGGCCGAAGATGTTGCGCTTGGTCGGATCGCTGTCGAAGCCCAGCAGCAGGTCCGGCGAGGAGAGATGGAAAAACGAGAGCGCGTGCGACTGCACGAGCTGCGCGAGGTTCATCGTCTTGCGGAGCCGCACGGCGGCGGGCGGGATTTCCACGGCGAGCAGCTCATCGCAAGCCTTGGCCGAGGCCATCAGGTGGCTCACCGGGCAGATGCCGCAGATGCGGGCCATGACCGAGGGCATCTCGGTGAGGGGCCGGCCTTCGACAAATTTTTCGAACCCGCGGAACTGCGTCACATGAAACTGTGCATCACGCACCGCACCCTGATCATCGAGTTCGATGGTGATACGTGCGTGGCCTTCGATGCGGGTTACGCCTTCGATGTTGATCGTCCGAGACATGCTTCCCTCATTTGCCAAAGCGGGTCAGTTTTGTGGGATCGGGGACTCGCCCGGCCAGAATTTCCGTGAGCACCATCCAGATCGCATCCGCCGGCGGCGGGCAACCCGGCACAAACAAATCAACCGGAATGATTTCGTGCAGCGGGCGAGCGATGCGTTCGTGCTCCGGCACATGCAGCACCGGCAGTTTCAATTTCCGCTCCTCGGGAGTTTCCGGATACTCCGCGTTTTCGACATACGCCCGCTGGAAAAGCGCTTCGACTTCATACGCATTGCGCATCGCCGGAACATTGCCGGTCACCGCGCAATCCCCGAGCGAAATCACCATCTTGCTGCGGGCGCGGATCAGGCGGGCCTTTTCAACTTCCTCATGCGTGCTGACCGCGCCCTCGACGATGCACAGGTCCACGTAATCCGGAAAGACCTTCGGATCCACGATCGGCGAGCAGACGATGTCCACCGCATCGGCGAGCGTGAAGAGCCTTTCGTCGAGGTCCAGGAGCGACATGTGGCAGCCGGAACAGCCGTCCAGCCAGACCGTGGCAACGCGGGGTTTTTTCATGGTGTCGGTGCTCATTTATCGTTCTCCCGCATCTGGGTCAGGTAGGGCAGGAAGCGACGCCGCTTGGCCATCTCCGCCACCGCGGTTCCTTTGTCAGTCAGGGCCCCGGTCGGGCAGACATGCACGCATTTGCCGCAGGAAGTGCAGGATTCAGCCTCTTCCCAGGGCTGATCGAGGTCGTTGATGATTTGGGCCAGAATGCCGCGGCCTTTGACGTCCTTGGTCTTGGCGCCTTCGATTTCCGCGCACACCCGCACGCAACGCGTGCAGAGGATGCAGCGGTTGTGATCGAGCCGGAAGCGGTCGTGCGAACTGTCGACGAGCAGCTTGGGATAGCGGTAAGGCATATGCACGTGCGTGATGCCGTGCTTCTGCGCCAGCCACTGCAGATCGCAATGACCATTCGAGACGCAGACCGAGCAGACGTGGTTGCGCTCAGAGAAGAGCATCTCGAGAATCGTGCGGCGGTATTGCAGGATGCGCGGCGAATTGGTCGTCACCTGCATGCCTTCGGTGCATTGCGTGGCACAGGCGGCCATCAGCTTGTTGGAACCGGCGACTTCCACGATGCAGAGCCGGCAACCGCCCCAGATGGAGAGGCCTTCCAGGTGGCAGAGCGTCGGGATGTCGATGCCGTTCTCGCGGGCGACTTCCAGAACGGTCTGCCCGGCGCGGCAACTGATGTCCTTGTCGTCGATCTTTAATGTCAGCGATTGGACGGGTTGTTGAACAAGTGCACTCATACCCGCACCTCGCTGCCCAGGACGTTGAGATGACGCCCGTTGTGAGACTTACCATTGTTCTTGGCCTTGGATTGCGCTAGCAATTCGAGGTACTCCTTTTCGAAATACTTGAGCGTGGAGAGGGTCGGATTGGGGGCCGATTGCCCGAGGCCGCAGAGGCTGGTCGCACGCACCATGTCGCAGAGTTCACGAAGGAGCACGACATCTGCTTCCGTGCCTTCATGGTCGCAAAGTCGTCGCAGGATCTCGTGCATCTGATAGGTGCCGACGCGGCAGGGGATGCACTTTCCGCAGGATTCCGACATGCAGAATTCCATAAAGAAGCGGGCCACATCGACCATGTTGGAGGTTTCATCCATCACGATCATGCCGCCGGAGCCCATGATCGAGCCCACCGAGGCGAGCGATTCATAGTCCACCGGCAGATCGAGGTAATCCGGCGGGATGCATCCACCGGAGGGCCCGCCGGTCTGGACGGCCTTGAAGGCTTTGCCATCCGGGATGCCGCCGCCGATGTCGAAGATGATTTCGCGGAGGGTCATCCCCATGGGCACTTCGATCAGGCCGGTGTTGTTCACCTTGCCGGTTAGAGCGAAGATCTTGGTGCCCTTGCTCTTGGCGGTGCCGATGGTGGCATACCAGGCGCCGCCGCGGTTGATGATCGGGGAGATGTTGGCGTAGGTTTCGACGTTGTTGATCAACGTGGGCTTGCCGAAGAGGCCGTAGTTGGCGGGGTACGGCGGACGCGGACGCGGAACGCCGCGGTTGCCTTCGATCGAGGCGAGAAGTGCCGTTTCCTCGCCGCAGACAAACGCCCCGGCGCCAAGCCGCAATTCAATGTCAAAGCTGAATCCGGTGCCCAGGATATTGCGTCCGAGCAATCCCCAGCGGTTCGCTTGATTGATCGCCTTGTTGAGCCGTTTGACGGCGATCGGATATTCCGCACGCACATAGATGTAACCCTTGGTGGCCCCCACCGCATAACCCGCGATGGCCATGCCTTCGATCACACGGTGCGGATCGCCTTCCATCACCGAGCGATCCATGAACGCGCCCGGATCGCCCTCGTCACCATTGCACACCACATAGCGCTGCGTTGCGACGGCCTTGGCGACCGTCGACCACTTGAGGCCGGTCGGGAATCCCGCGCCGCCGCGGCCACGAAGACCGCTCGTCGAGACTTCCTGGATCACTTCCGTCGGCGTCATCTGCGTGAGCGCCTTGAGGAGTGCCGAATACGCCCCGACGCGGATGCAATCGTCCAGGTCTTCCGGGTCGAACGTGCCGGCGAATTCCCGCACCACGCGCTGCTGCTTGGTGAAGAAAGGCTGCCTGGCGTCCATGGACAGGCGTTCAACGGGCTTGCCGCCGAGCGCCCCGACCATTTCCCTGGCATCTTCAGGCGTCACGCCCTTGTACATGCCGGGCGTTTCCTTGCAGCCGCTCATGGCGATCATGGGTCCCTGGGCACAGGAGCACAGGCATCCGACGCGCTTGACGCAGATTTTTTTGCCGGCGCCGTGGTCCTTTACTTCCTTTCCCAGGGCGTCGGCGACCGCGTCAGAACGCGAACTCATGCAGCCCGATTCCATGCACACATTGAAGATGTGCTCGTAGGAGGCGTGCTTTTCTTTTTGTTTGTCGGCAATCGTTGCCAGTTCTTCCGGTGTCACTTGGCCAGCTTCCTTTCGATCGTCGCGATCAATTGCTCCGGGTTGCTCTTGGCAATGACGTCGCCATCCAGCACCGCCGCCGGGGCCAGGCCGCAGGCGCCGATACAGCGGGCACACACAAGCGACAACTCCCCGTCCGCGGTGGTTTCGCCTTCCTTGACGTGGTATTTCTCGGAGACTTTCTTGAGGATTTCGCCGGAACCCTTGATGTAGCAGGCGGTTCCGAGGCAGACCACGCACGCATGCTTGCCCTGGGGCTTGAGCGTGAAATAGTGGTAAAACGTCGCCACGCCGTAGACTTTTGAAAGCGCGACGTTGAGCGACTTGGCCACATACCGCATCGCCGGCTCATCAAGAAAGCCGAAGGCCTGCTGCGCCGAGTGAAGGGCCTCGATCAGTGCATGGGTGTCGTACCCCTGCCGACGCATCGTTGCTTCAACGATACGCCACCGCTTGTCGTCGGTGGGCGGCTTTGGAAGGGTGGTGGGCATTGCACTCATAAATCAATCCTTCTTCTTTTCTAAAAGTCTCACTGTTCTCTCCCGCTCCAACGGGGTGCGCCTTGAACAAAAGACGCCCCTTTTGGTTAAAAAATCCTGGGCGGCTCCTCTCCATGTGCTTTTTGGACAATCCGCCGCCCCCCTATTAAGGTCTGCAGCTCACATATGCCGTCTTCAGCGGTATCGACTCGACCGATGATCGCCGCATCGCGACCCAGCGGATGTGCCCGCAGAGCGGCGACCAGGCGCCGCGCGACGCGTTCCGAGACGGCCATCACGACTTTTCCTTCATTGGCGATATCCAGAGGGTCCAGGCCGAAGATCTCCGCGGCGCTTCGCACCTCGGGCCGAACCTGGATGGCAGCCTCATCAAGAATGATCCGGAAGCCGCACTGCCGGGCGAGGTCCGAACAGACGCCAGCCAGGCCGCCCCGGGTGGGATCCCGCAGAAAGGCGATCGCGTTGGGGACTGCTGAAAAAGCCGCATCTATGAGGCCATTGAGCGGGGCGACATCGCTTTTGACGGTTAACTGAGCTTCCGGCAGTTCACGCGCCATCATGACCGCCAGGCCGTGCTCGCCGATCGGGCCATTGATTACCAGGACCTGCCCGGGTTTGACCTGCGCCGGGCCGAGTGTGCGCCGCGCCGGAATGCGCCCCACCCCCGCGGTAATCAGAAAAATGCCATCCGCCTGGTCGTGCCCGACGACCTTGGTATCGCCCGTCACGATCTGTACTTGCGCTTCCTTGGCCGCCGTGGAAACGGAATCCAGGATGTCGTCCATCACGCTGATCGGCAGACCCTCGGCGAGGATCATTGCCAAGGCGATGCCCGCCGGTTTGGCCCCGCTGACGGCGAGGTCGTTGATCGTCCCGCAGATCGCCAGCCGGCCGATGTCGCCGCCCGGGAATTTCCACGGCCGGACGACAAATGAATCGATCGTCATGGCCAGGGAGCCATGTTGCGGATCGATGATGGCCGCGTCGAGGAGTTCGTTGAGGACATCATTTCCCAGCCGGGGAAGCACATGCGATTTGACCAGTTCATCGGTGAGCTGGCCCCCCGCGCCGTGGGCGAGTTGTATGCGGGCGGGTTTTGCCTTGGCCTTGACGGCATTTTCAACGAGCTGTTCCTGTGGACTCATCGCCGACCTCGTCGACCAAGGGTTCAATCCTGACCCAGAAAAACAAACGACTCTTTGATCCTTTTATACTTGTTTGGCGCGGGCGTCAACCCATTTTCAGACGATTGCGCGTTTGAAAATGCTGCCGGCTTGGATTTATACAGATTTTATGGTCTGATTAACCTTAATAGGCATGAGCTGAAAACAAGATTCTTTATTGCGAATTTGTGGCCGGCGATAGTTGCGGATCGCCGGTGGGAATCGCACTGACCGGGCGGGCAGTATCGGCCCCGGCGGGCGCACGCGCGGGGGAAAGTGAGAAGACCGTATCCCCCGGCCGCGGCTTGGGAGGGACTTCGGCGGTGAAGAAAACCAATTCCCCCTGGGCGGTCTTAAGAAACAGCGGTATCGCCTCCCGGCCACTGCCCGCCTCAAATGCCTGAAACGTATATTCCGCAGTGAGCAGCGTCTTGCGGATCACCTGGCCGGATTCGGTGCGCGCCTCGAGTTTGTCATACGTGACCTCCGGCCCGAAGAGCACCCGGCCGCGCAATTCGCCGGTCACCTTCTCCTGCCGTTTGCTGCGTGGCGCGGGCGCAAGCTGATAGACATCGGCGCGGGAAAATGCCCGCTGATACTGCATGGCCGCAAGGGCGTTGACTTCATCGTTGGCGGTGAGGGCCAGGAAGCGGCCAATGGGCGCCAGCTGCATCTCTTCCATCACATAGCGAGAAAGAACGGAACCATGCATGACCCCCAGGCCCTGCATCCGTGCGGCGGTGATGTGGCCGTGGTTGGTGTCCACCAGAACGACCGATCGGCCCTCGTCCCGCACCGCCTGGCCCAGAAGCCGCTCGAAGGGACCGGCGCCGGCGATCAGCAAGCCTTCCATGCCGGGCCGCGTGAGGCCCAGGCGGCGGGCGAAATAGGACGCAAAGAGGCCATAGACCGTGACCGTGCCAATGATCGTGGCGAAGGTGATCGGGACGAGCATGCGGGCCTGCGGGAATTGCTCCTGGTCAAGCCGGAGTGCAAACACCGAAGCGACCGACGCCGCGACGATGCCGCGGGGGGCCATGGCCATGAGGAATTTGCGTTCCGGCCACGAGAGCGAGGAAAACAACGTGCTGACGAGGACCGCGATCGGGCGGGCGATGAAGATCAGGGCCGCGAGAAACACGCCGATGCGGGTCCAGGGAATCGCGGCGATCTGCTCGAGCGTGAGCCGCGCTCCGAGCACGATGAAGAGCGCGGAAATCAGGAGCACCGAGAGGCTCTCCTTGAATTCCATCACGTGGCGCAGGTTCACGCGTTTCTGATTGGCCAGCACAATGCCCATGAGCGTTGTGGCGAAAAGGCCCGACTCATGGCGAATGGCATTGGCGCCGGCGAAGGCGGCGAGCACCATCACCAGGACAAAGCTGCTGTGGAGAAAGTCAGGCACCCAGTGGCGGCGGAAAAACAAAAGGATCGCAACCGCCGCAAGCGCCCCGCAGGATGCCCCGACGAGAATGATGGTCAGCGCCGTCTGAAGAATGGGGAGCCACTGCATCTGCTGGGAGGCAATCGCCTCAAAAACAACGATGGCGAGCATGGCGCCGATGGGATCGATGATGATCCCTTCCCATTTCAGGACGCCCGCGACTTTTCCGCCGGGGCGGACATGGCGCAGCAACGGACCAATGACGGTCGGCCCGGTGACCAGGAGAATCGCGCCCAGCAGCACCGCCAGCGGCCAGTTGAGTCCCAGGAGCCAATAAGCGGCGCATGCGACGCACGTGCCGGTGATCGCGGCGCCCAGGGTGACCAGGAGCCAGATGGAGCTGCTGGCGGCGCGGTGTTCGCGGAGGTTGAGGGTGAGGCCGCCTTCAAAGAGGATCAGGGCAACGGCCAGGGTAATGGCCGGGAGCAGCAGGTCGCCAAAAAGTGCCTGAGGATCAAACCAGGAATGTGCGAGAATTCCGCGCTGCGCCAGGAAAGCGGATCCCGGTCCCAGGACCAGCCCCGCGCCCAGGAGCAGCAGAATCGCGGGCAGATGGACCCGCCAGGCGATCCACTGAATCCCTATGCCCAGGATCAGGACGCCCGCAAGCTGAAGGACGATGTATTCCGACATCAGCGCACCGCGGTAAAACCAGACTCAGCGGTGCAGTCAAGCAATCCCTATGCCCTGTCCCCGCGCCGAACCGCAGGATAACCCCGGGAATTCGTGGGGAAATCAGGTGTTGTCCTTGTCCTCATGCGTGGGCAGTGCCGGGGCGTTGGTGGAAAGGATCCCCTGCCGCTTGAGGCTTTTGCGGACGAAATACGTATCCACCAGGCCGGCGGAC